>Ga0316576_10001273_pt1 | contig 13384 bp, 9 predicted proteins | sample S0NA_FD_203075 | JGI IMG/M metagenome (GOLD analysis project Ga0316576, IMG submission 203075) | Rhizosphere microbial communities from salt marsh grasses in Alabama, United States - S0-2_050615r3r5 | ecosystem: Host-associated > Plants > Roots > Rhizosphere | place: USA: Alabama | collected... | reverse complement strand
CGTCCCCCGGCGGTGCCCAGGCGGGCGGCCCCATGGCGGACCTGGTCGACCACCGGCGGCAGGGCCCCGATGAGCGCGTCCAGGTCGGCCTCGGTGGTGGTGCGGCCGGTGGTCAAACGCAGCGAGCCGCGCGCCTCCGCCGGCGGATAGCCCATGGCGCTGAGCACGTGGGAAGGCTCGGTGGAGCCGGTGGTACAGGCGGACCCGGTCGAACAGGCGATCCCGGCCAGGTCGAGGCCGATCACGATGTCGTCGCCGCTGGTCCCGCGGACGATGACCGAGAGCGAGTTGGGCAGGCGCTCCTGCGGGTGGCCGGTGAGCTCGACGCCCTCGATATCCTCCAGGGCGGAGCGCAGCCGGTCACGGCCGGCAGCCACGCGCGGCACCGTCTCGTCCCGCTCCTCCGCGGCCAGGGCGAAGGCGGCGGCCATGCCCACTGCTCCGGCCACGTTCTCCGTGCCGGCCCGCCGGTAGCGCTCCTGGGGTCCGCCGTGCACCTGTGGCAGGAGGGCCAGTCCGCGCCGGATCCAGAGGGCACCCACCCCCTTGGGCCCCTCCAGCTTGTGGGCGGCGAACGAGACGAGGTCGGCGTCGAGGGCGGAGACGTCGATGGGCAGCCAGGCCGCCGCCTGCACCGCGTCGAGGTGGACGCGAGCACGGCCCGCCCGCCGCACTCTCTCGATGAGCTCGTCGACCGGCTGGATGGTGCCGACCTCGTTGTTGGCCAGCTGCAGGCTGACCAGGATGGTCTTCTCGGTCAGCGCCGCTGACAGCTCGTCGGGATCGACGCGCCCGTAGCGGTCGACCGGCAGGCGCGCGACCTCGAAGCCGTACTTCTCCAGCAGCAGGCAGGACTCGAGCACGGCCTTGTGCTCCACCGCCGTGGTGATGATGCGGTGGCCCTCGGCCTTGGCGGCCCAGGCTGCGCCCTTGAGCGCGAGGTTGATGGCCTCGGTGCCCCCACCGGTGAAGACCAGCGCGCGCGCCTCCGCGCCGATCGACGCGGCCATGCGCTCGTGGGCCTCATCGAGCGCGGCTCGCGCACGACGGCCGGGCCCGTGGAGCGAGGAAGGGTTGGCGTCCTCCCCCTGCAGGTGCGGCAGCATCGCCGCCAGCACTTCCGGGCGCAGGGGGGCGGTGGCAGCGTGGTCGAGATAGACGGTCACCGCGCGATGATACGGCCCCGCCCGAGACCGGCCCTCAACCGACCTCGGCCGGATCGCGCTCCCCTGCCTTGCGCCGCTCCTCTTCGCGACCGCGCTCGCGGCGGCGATCGTGCACGGACAGCATGCGCTTGCGCATGCGGATGGCGCCCGGCGTGACCTCCACCAGCTCGTCCGCGGCGATGAACTCGATGGCCGATTCGAGGGTCATCGGCGGCGGCGGCGTGAGACGCAGAGCGTCATCGTGGGAGTGGGTGCGGATGTTGGTGAGCTTCTTCTCCTTGGTCGGGTTGACATCCATGTCCCCCGGCCGCGAGTTCTCGCCCACGATCATGCCTTCGTAGACGGTCACGCCGGAGCCGATGAAGAGGGTCGCCCGGTCCTGCAGGTTGAAGAGGGCGTAGGCGTTGGAGGTGCCCGCGCGATCGGCCACCAGCACGCCGCTGGTGCGGTGTTCCACCTCGCCGGCCCAGGGCCCGTAGCCCTCGCCGATCTGGTGCAGCAGGCCGGTGCCGCGGGTCTCGGTCAGGAACTGCCCGCGGTAGCCCACCAGCCCGCGCGTGGGCATGACCGCCTCCAGGCGTGTGCGGCCGTCGGCGTCGGTCGTCATCTGGGTGATGCGCGCGCGGCGCGCGGCGAGCGAGGCGGTGACGGTGCCGATGTGGTCGGGCGGGATGTCGATGCTCACACGCTCATAGGGCTCGTGGATCTCGTCACCGACCTTGTGCAGCAACACCTCCGGGCGCGAGACCTGCAGTTCGAAGCCCTCGCGGCGCATCTGTTCGATGAGCACCGCCAGCTGCAGCTCGCCACGGCCCCGCACCTCGAAGGTCTCGGCCGTGGCGGTGGGCCGGAACTCGATGCTCACGTTGCCCAGCACCTCTCGCTCCAGGCGGGCGCGGATCTGGCGCGACGTGAGGTAACGGCCGTCACGTCCGGACAGCGGTGAGGTGTTGACGCCGAAGGTCATCGAGAGGGTCGGCTCGTCCACCGTCAGGCGGGGCAACGGGCGAGGGTCCGAGGGATCGGTGATGGTGTCGCCGATGGTGATCTCCGGGATCCCGGCTACCGCCACGATATCGCCAGGTCCGGCCTCCTCGATGCTCACCATCTCGATGCCCTGGGCGTGGGTCAGCGAGGTGACGGAACCGTCGAGCCTCACCGTCCGACCGGGAACGACCGCGCCCTCTGGCGTCTCCTCTTCCTGACGCAGGACGGTGATGCGCTGGCCCAGGCGGACGCGGCCGTTGCGCACGCGCCCGATGGCCATGCGCCCGACGTAGTCGTTGGCCGCCAGGTTGGTCACCAGCAGCTGCAGCGGGTGGCCGGGGGTGTAGGTCGGCACCGGCGTGTGGTCGATGAGCAGGTCCATCAGCGGCCGCAGGTCCTCGCCGGGCAAGGCCGGGTCGAGGGTGGCGGTACCGGTGCGGGCATTGGTGTAGACGATCGGGAACTCGATCTGGGCGTCATCGGCGCCGAGGTCCATGAACAGCTCGTAGACCTCGTCGAGGACCGCGGCCGGCCGGGCATCGCCACGATCGATCTTGTTGATGGCCACGATCACCGGCAGGCGCCGCTCCATGGCCTTGGCCAGGACGTAGCGCGTCTGTGGCAGCGGCCCTTCCGCGGCGTCTACGAGCAGCAGCACCGAGTCCACCATCAGCAGGCTGCGCTCGACCTCCCCGCCGAAGTCGGCGTGGCCTGGGGTATCGACGATGTTGAGGCGGACGCCGCGGTAGTCGATGCCCGTCTGCTTGGCCAGGATGGTGATGCCGCGCTCGCGCTCCAGGTCCATCGAATCGAGGATGCGTTCGGCCACGACCTGGTCGACGCGAAAGGCACCCGACTGACGCAGCATGGCGTCGACGAGCGTGGTCTTGCCGTGGTCGACGTGGGCCACGATGGCGACGTCGCGCAGGTCGGCACGGACCGTCTCTGCGGGCAAGGTGGGGGTAGGGGTCGCTTTCATGGGAAGGTCGATTGTCGCACGCGCGGCGGAATCGCTCCCTCCAGCGGGTGAGCGACACCCGGTCTCGCGTGGGGCACGTATGCTGGCGGGGTGAGAGTCCGCGAACCCGTCGCTCGCCCGCTCGATGTGATCGCCGTCGAGTTGCTGCTGTCCGCGAGCCAGGCCTTCCTCGTGGGGGTGCTCCTGTACCTGGCCGTGGGGATGTGGGCCGACCGTGGCGTCGGGGTCGGCTCGAGTGCCGCCGTGCTGCTGCTGCTGGCCCTCGGTGTGGGCGCGGCCTGGCTCTACTGGCTGCTCGGCGGGGTCGGTTGGCCGCTGGCCGCGGTGGCTGCCGCCGCAGCCACCTTCCTGGGAGCGCTCCTGTTGCTGACCTGGTTCGGTGAGGACGTCCACGTCGCGGGTGCGCCGCTGCTGCTGGCCTTCGCCTCGGCCCTCTACGGCGTGGCCGGCGGGGCGTTCCTCGACTCGCCCCGCCGCTGGCGCTGGGATCAGCGCAAGAAGCTGCGCGCAGGCACGTCGGTGCCGCGCCTCTCGGAGACGACGCAGGCAGTCGTCGCGCAGGTGCCCCGCTCGTTGCCTCGCCGCCAGCGCCAAAGCGAGCCGCTGAGCGAGCTGGCCGCGCGCATCGGAGCGAGGCCGCCGACGGCAGCGCCAGACGAGCTGGCCACGCATGACGCCCGGGAGGCGATCCCTGCCCCGGCCACCGAGCCAGAGGGTCGCGAGACCGACCCTGGCGCTACCGGGCCTGAGCCCGAGCTGACCGAGGCACCGGATGTGGCGGGCAAGCCGCTGGAGGTGCCCGACGTCCCTGAACCGGTGTTGCCCACGGAGCGGCGGCGCGCCGCTGCCGCGAGCACGTCGACGAGGACGCAGACGGACATCGAGCTGCCCACGATGATCGAGCCCCGCGCCCAGCGTTCGCCCTGGGCCTGGGCCGCACCCCCGGAGTGGAACCGAGACGAGGACGACGAGGCGCCCGCGCGGCGCTCGTCGAAGGGGTCGTGACCGTCGGCGCGGTCATCGTGCCCGGCGGGGTGGCCGAGGCGCTGGCCGACGCCACGGGCGTGCCCGCTGCCCGCCGCATCGTCGATTCGGCCTGGGCCGGTGGCGCGCTGCCCATCATCGTCGTGGCCTGCGACCCGGACGGCCGGGTGGCTACCGCACTGGAGGGTTCGCCTGCGGTGGTGCTGGACCCGGGCAAGTCCTCGGAGGTCGGCACCTACCGAGCGGGCGCGCTCGCCGCGGCCGAGCGAGTGCGGGATACGGGTGCGGTCCTGCTCTGGCCCGGTCGCATGACCTGGACCGACCCGGAGACGGTGACGTCGCTGATCGAGGCACATGGACGTGCCCCGCGGGAGGTCATCCGCCCCCGGCGCGCCGGGGAGCGTGGCTGGCCCGTGATCGTGCCGCTGGAGCGCCTGGACGAGGTCCTTGCGCTGCAGGGTGGCTCACTGGCCGCCATGCTCGACGACGAGCGCATCAGGACCCTGGAGCTGGGTGACCCGGGATCCGTCCTGGGCGCCGAGGTGGCGCTCGACGACCTGCCCGACTATGCGGGGCCGCCTGAGCCTGTCGGCGGCCCACCGCCCGAGTGGGGTGCCGCAGCGGCCGACGTGCTCGAGCCGGAACTGGCTGACTAACGGCGCCGGGAGCGCGCCGGACTCGGGCCCGCTCAGTCCTCGCGGGTGGCCTTCGGCTTGAGGGCCAGGCCCAGCTCATCGAGCTGGTCCGGGTGGACCGGGGATGGGGCATCGAGCATGAGGTCGGAGCCCGAAGAGGTCTTGGGAAAGGCCATCACCTCGCGGATGTTGGTCTGCTCGGTGAGCAGGGCGATCCAGCGATCGACGCCCAGGGCGATGCCGCCGTGCGGCGGTGCTCCGTACTCGAAGGCCTCCAGGATGCCGCTGAACTGCTCCTGCTGGGCGCGGGCATCGTGTCCCATCAGGGAGAACGAGAGCGACAGCATGTCCCGCGTGTGGAACCGGACGGAGCCACCACCGAGCTCCCAGCCATTCAGGGCGATGTCGTACTGCTGCGCGCGGGCCCGACCCGCCGGATCTTCGCGATCGGCCACCAGAGGGTCGCCCGAGCGTGTGGCGAGCAGCGGTTCATCCTCCGGCAGCACGGCACTGAAGGGATTGTGCGTGGCATCCCAGCGCGCGTGGTCCTCGTCCCACTGGTACATGGGGAACTGGTAGACCCAGACGTAGCTGAGCACCGAACGGTCGTAGAGCCCGTGGCGGTCGGCCAGGGTCACGCGCAGTGAGCCCAGCACCTCCTGGGCCACGATGTCGCGATCGGCCACGATGAGCACGAGGTCGCCAGCCTCGGCCCCGGCGGCCGTTGCCAGCGCGCGGGCGGTGTCCTCGCCCACGATCTTGACGATCGAGCCGCGCACGCCGCCTGCCTGATCGAGGGCCAGCCAGACCAGCCCGCCGGCACCCGCCGCGCGGGCCATCTCGGTCAGCTCGTCGATCTGCTTGCGGGTGCTGTCTCCGAGGCCCGGGGCAGCCAGGCCGACGACCCGGCCGCCTTCCTCGAGCACGCTCTCGAAGACGCGGAAGCCGGAGCCCGCGGCGACCGCTGCCAGGTCATGCAGCTCCATGCCGTAGCGCACGTCGGGCTTGTCCGAGCCGTAGCGATCGATGGCCTCGCGGTAGGTGAAGCGTGGGAAGGGGTCGTTGAGCAATGGCCGTTCGGGGACCACCGCGCGCGTCACGGCCAGGGCCATCTCCTCGACCCAGGCCATGACATCTACGTGGTTGACGAAGCTCATCTCCAGGTCGAGCTGGGTGAACTCGGGCTGGCGGTCGCCCCGCAAGTCCTCGTCGCGCAGGCAGCGCGCGATCTGGTAGTAGCGGTCGAAGCCACTGACCATGAGCAGCTGTTTCATCTGCTGGGGGCTTTGGGGCAAGGCATAGACCGAGCCCGGCTGCAGGCGGGAGGGCACGATGAAGTCGCGGGCGCCCTCTGGCGTGGACTTGATGAGCAATGGGGTCTCGATCTCCACGAAGCCGGCCTCATTGTGGGCCGCGCGGATGGCCTGCACGAGTTGGCCACGCTTGATGATCCGTTGCTGGAGAGGCGTGCGCCGCAGGTCGAGGTAGCGGTACTTGAGGCGGATCGACTCGTCCACCCCGGCCTCGGGCTCGTTGATCACGAAAGGTGGGGTCTGGGCCGTGGCCAGCACCTCCACCTCGCTCGCCCGCAGTTCCACGGCTCCTGTCTCGAGCCTGTCGTTCTCCATGCCCTCCAGCCGGCGAGTGATGGTGCCCCTCGCACGCACCACATATTCGCTCCGGACACTCTCGGCCACGTGGTGCGCTGCAGGTGCTTCGGCCTGGTCGATGACGACCTGGGTGATGCCGTAGCGGTCACGCAGGTCGAGGAAGATGAGCTGGCCGAGGTCTCGGCGGCGGTTGACCCAGCCGGCGAGGGTCACGGACTTGCCCACGTCCTCCGGACGGGCGTCGGCACAGGTCAGGTCACGGTAGGTGGTTGGTCTCACAGGGTGGCACACGCTGCTGGGGGGGTCGGGATGGACTGCGCCTCATGGTAGCCGCCGCACGGGTTCAGGTCCCGCCGGCCACGACCGGGGCGGCCGTCGGTGGCCGGCGCGTTCGCGTGGGGGCGGTGCCCAGGAGCACGCCGCCGAGGATGAGCCCCACACCTGCGAGCTGGAGCAGTGACGGCGTCTCGGACAGTACGACCGCGGCCCCGAGCGTGGCCAGCACCGGCTGGATAAGCAGGATGAGCGAGGTCGCAGCCGCGGGCAGGCGCGGGAGGGCCACCGCGATCATGACCTGGCCGCCGACCTGGGCCGTCAGCGCCAGCACCAACAGCCATGCCTGCATCGGCCACAGCGGCAGGAGCTCCAGCTCGCTCGTGGCCACGCCCGCGGCCAGCCCGGTCAGGGCACACACGAGGGTGGCGTCGAAGATGGGGCCGGCCGCCCGTCGTCGGTCGCGCCCCTTGCGCAGCAGCAACAGATAGGCCGCGTAGCAGAAGGCCGTGAGGATGGCGAGGAGCGAGCCGAGGGCGGGGTCTGAGCCATAGGCGTCGCTGTCGAGCACTCCGCTGATGAGGAGCACGCCGCCAAGGGCCACCGGTACCGCGATCGCTTGTGCCAGCGTGGGCCGCTCGCCCCAGATGAGCCAGGCGGCCAACGTGACCACGACCACCTGCAGGTTCACCAGCACGGTGCCCAGGCCGGCGCCGATGAGCAGGATGGCGTGGTGGAAGAGGAGCAGGTCGCCTCCGAAGAAGACGCCCGCCAGCAGGGCCCAGCGACGAGCCCGCCAGGGACGGGGTCCGAAGGCCGCATCCTCCCGACGCATCAGCCACCACAGGAACGGCAGGGCGTAGAGGCAGCGGAACAAGACGGCGGTGCTGGGCGTGGCGCCCGAGAGCAGGAAGATGATGCCGGCGCTGGAGATGCCGAGGGCCGCGGCCACCGCAGCCGACCGGGGGTGGCGGTCGAAGAGCTCGAATGGCCGGCGCCCGCCGCTGGTCAGCGCAGGGCCGAACGTCACCGGGTCAGTCCACGCAGCCGTTCACGCCAGTCGCGGAGCCGGTTCCAGGTCGGGTCGATGACCAGGTCGAAGGTGCCGGGATGCTGGAGCGGCGTCCCGCCGAAGCGGCGCTTGAAGAGGCTGAAGCCTTCCCACGACGGATCCACCGATTCGTCGTCCGGCTCGCGCACGCCCCACAGGTCGAGCGTGACGGTGCCGGCCTCCTTCAGGGTCCGCTGCAGGTCGGCCATAGCTGCGTAGGGGCCCCGCTTGCGCGCCAGATCGCGGTCGCGCGTCGAGGCGGCGTAGAGGTAGAAGGCGCGGTCGCCCGTACGCACGGCGATGGCACCGGCGAGGTCCGCGCCATCGTGCTCGGCCAACGCCAGGAACCAGTCACCGCCCGCCGCGAGCGGGCCCGAGAGCCGGCCGAGGAAGTCGCGCGAGCGGATGCGGAAGCCCTGGCGGTCGGAGGTCTCCGCGAGCAGGGCGTGGAAACGGTCGAGCAGTCGCGGGTCACCGGCCTGATCGACGGTCACGGTCACGCCCTCACGCACCGCCCGTCGGGACTCGGCGCGGGCGTCCCTGCTCCAGCCGCTCACGGGATCGTCGCCGGCGGTCAGGTCGATGACCCTGGTGGTGGGGGCCTGCAGGTCGTGCGCCGCAGGTTGACCGGCGCTCTCGAGCACGCGGCGCACGGCGGCGTCGGCAGCGGCCTGACCGGTCCCCCGCGGGTCGAGCTTGAGCACGATGCCGCGCACGCCCCGAGCGTATGCGCGCAGGCCCGTCAGGAGATGGGCCAGCACCTCGGCGGCGTCGTCGGCGGAGCGGTCCCACAGTGGTCCGTGGGGCACATAGAGGATGGTCCGCCCGAATGAGGTGGCGCGAGCCAGGACCTGTGCCAGTCCCCGAAAGTGGCCGTTGCCATCGACCACGACGAGGCGATCCCAGCGTTCCCCCGGCTCCCCTGCCCCGGCCTCGCCCCACGCCCAGGCCTGCATCACGTCGGCTTCCGGCCGCGAAGCCACGTAGGCGGCCCAGTCGGCGCGGTCAGCCTCGGTCGCCGTTCGCAGCGTCAGGGTCATCGGCGGTCGGGCGCGATGCTCACCCGTCTCCGCCGTGCCGGTGTTGCGTGTTGGCGCGAACAAGGTCGCGCGCGAGCTCGGTCACGTCGACCTGACGCTGCGTTCCGGCCTGGAGGTCCTTGACCTGCACGTGGCCGCTGTCGAGCTCGTCGCCGCAGATGACCGCGAAGTGGGCCCCGGCCTTGGCCGCACCATCGAGCTGCTTGCCCAGGCGACGCCCGGTCAGATCGGCGCGACAGGCCAGACCTGCGCCGCGCAGCTCGGTGGCCAGTTGCAGGCGGACCACCGTGTCGTCGGGGTCGGCACCTACGACCACGACGGCCGGTCGCCAGGGCTCCGGCGCCGGACGGCCCTCTTGCTCGGCGAGGGCCATGACGACGCGGTCGAGGCCAAGCCCGAAGCCGATGCCGGGCGTAGGCTGTCCGCCCAGCAGTTCCACCAGTCCGTCGTAGCGGCCGCCGCCGCCGAGCGCCTGCTGCTGTCCCTCTGCCCCGGGCCGGTAGAACTCGAAGGCGGTGCGGGTGTAGTAATCGAGGCCGCGCACGAGCGTGGGCTCGACCCGCGGCTCGATCGACACGCCGGCGAGGTGTGTGAGCAGCCCGTCGAAGTGGGCCTGGCAGTCGGCACACAGGTGATCCGTGATGGTCGGTGCCTCCGCGATGAGCGGCGCCATGCGCTCGTCCTTGGAATCGAGCAGGCGCAGGGGGTTGCTCTCCAGCCGCGCTCGCTCGAGCTCGGGCAACGCGTCGCGGTGCCGGCCGAACCAGGCCCGCAGCTCCTCCACGTAGACCGGACGACAGGTGGCGTCGCCGATGGAGTTGACGAGCACCTGCACATCATCGAGGCCGGCCGCCGCGTAGAAGGCCATGGCCAGCTCGATGACCTCCGCGTCGATGGCCGGCCCGGGGTCCCCGATGGCCTCGACGTCGAACTGCCAGAACTGGCGATAGCGGCCGGCCTGGGGTCGGTCGTAGCGGAACATCGGCCCGGTCATCGTCAGCTTCACCGGCTGCGGCCAGGTGCGCATCCCGTGCTGCACGTAGGCACGGCAGATGCCGGCGGTGGGCTCGGGCCGCAGAGCCCAGCGCTCACGCTCCGACTCGCCGCGTCCCGCCTGTACCCGGAAGAGCTCCTTCTCGACCACATCGGTGACCTCGCCGACGCCGCGCTCGAAGACGGCCGAGCCCTCGAACATGGGCGTCTCCAGGGGGGCAAAGCCATAGCGCATGGCGAGGTCGCGGGCGAGTCCCTCGAGACGCATGAAAACGGCGCGCTCGGACGGCAGCAGGTCGCGAGTACCGCGGGGGGCCTGGAACTTGGGCATGGTCGCTCGAGTCTAGCGGTGACCGCGGTAAGGGGCGGGACCGCTCAGGTGCGATCGCGCTGGACCGAGTAGACATCCTTCAGTTGCTCGAGGTGGGCCATGACCTTCGAGAGCTGGGACACCGAGGAGACTTCCAGCGTGGCCTGTACGGTCGCCCGCTGGTCCTTGTGCACGTGCACGGAGGCGGCCACGATGTTGATGCGGTCCTCCGCCACTACGTTGCTGATGTCGCTCAGCAGGCCGGTGCGGTCATACGCCTCGATGATGATGGCGATGGGGTAGGTCTGCTGCGCGGCCGTCTCCCACTCCACGTCGATCAGCCGTTCGACCGCCTTCTCGTTGAGGATGGTCGGGCAGGTGGCGAGGTGCACGGTCACGCCCCGGCCACGCGTGATGAAGCCCACGATCGGGTCACCCGGGATGGGATGGCAGCACTTGCTCCAGCGGACCAGCAGGTCGCCCACACCGCGAACGCGGACGCCGCCACGCTGGGTCGGCGGGGGCGCGACCTGGGGCAGCTCCACCTCGTCCACGTCATCGACCACGCCCAGCCGCGAGACGATCTGCTGCGCCCCGATCTGGCCATAGCCGACGGCAGCGTAGAAGTCGTCGATGGACTTGAAGTTGTGGCTCTCCGCCAACTCCTCCAGCGTGGCCGCGGAGATCTTGTCCAGCGAGGTGCGGGCGAGGCGGTGCAACTCGCGATCGAGCACCTGCTTGCCATGCGCGATGTTCTCGTCACGCTGCTGGCGCTTGAACCACTGGCGGATCTTCTCCTTGGCGTGGCTGGTCGTGACGATATTGAGCCAGTCGCGCGAGGGGCCGTGCGCGCCCTTGGTGGTGACGATCTCCACGATGTCGCCGTTCTTGAGCTTGTAGTCGAGCGGCACGAGGCGATTGTTGACCTTGGCCCCGATGCAGGCGTGCCCGACCTCGGTGTGGATGCGATAGGCGAAGTCGAGCGGAGTGGCGCCCGCGGGCATGTCCTTGACGTCGCCCTTGGGGGTGAATACGAAGACCTGGTCCTGGAAGATGTCCAGCTTCACGCCTTCGACGAACTCGGTGGCGTCGCTCACGTCCTGCTGCCACTCCATGAGCTGGCGGACCCAGGCCAGCTTGGCGTCATAGGCGCGATCGGAGCGAGAGCCTTCCTTGTAGCGCCAGTGTGCCGCGATGCCGATCTCCGACACACGATGCATGTCCCGCGAGCGGATCTGCACTTCCAGGGGCTTGCCGTCGAGCGCGACCACCGCCGTATGCAGACTCTGGTAGCCGTTGTTCTTGGGCATGGCGATGTAGTCGTCGAACTGCCCGGGGATGGGACGCCACAGGGAGTGGACCACGCCCAGTGCGGCGTAGCACTCGCGCACGTCGGCCACGAGCACGCGCAGGGCGTGGACGTCGTAGATCTCGCCGAACTCGGCGCGCTTGCGCTGCATCTTGCGGTAGATGCTGTAGAGGTGCTTGGGCCGCCCCGAGAGGTCGGCCTTGATGCCGGCGTCCAGGAGCGCTGCGTCGAGCACGTCCATGGCTCGCTTCACGTAGGCCTCGCGCGCCCGCCGGTGGCTCTCGAGCTGGCCCGCCAGCTCGCGATAGGCCTCGGGGTCGAGGTACTTGAACGAGAGGTCCTCGAGCTCCCACTTCATCTGCCAGATGCCGAGGCGCTCGGCAAGCGGCGCGTAGATCTCCGCGGTCTGCTTGGCGATGCGCTGTTGCTTGGCAGGTGGCAGCGAGGACAGGGTGCGCATGTTGTGAAGCCGGTCGGCCAGCTTGATGAGGACGACGCGGATGTCCTCGGCCATGGCCAGGAACATCTTGCGGATGTTCTCTGCCTGCTGCTGCTCGTGGGAGAGGGTGCTGAACTTGCTCAGCTTGGTGACGCCGTCCACGAGCCGGGCCACATCGACCCCGAAGCGCTCCTCGAGGTCGCCGAGCGAGTAGTCGGTGTCCTCCGGCACGTCGTGCAGGATCGCGGCCGTCACCGCGACCGGATCGAGGCCCAGCTCGGCCAGGATCTGGGCCACCGCCAGCGGATGGCTCACGTAAGGCTCGCCACTCACTCGCTGTTGGTCGCCGTGCGCGGTGACCGCGAAGGCGAAGGCGGCGCTGATGGAGTCGAGATCAGCCTGTGGGTAGCGCTGGTGCAGCTCCGTCTCGATCAGTTCGACCGTCCGCTGCATCGCGGCCGGCGAGAAGTCCTCCGCCGGCGCCGGTCGGGCGCGCCGCTTCTTGCGCTGCGGCACGGCCGGTCCCCCGGGTGGGGAGCTTGTCTGGTGGTCGGTAGCGGGGATGGTCATCGCCTCCGAGTGTAACCAAGCCTCGCGAGCCACCGTCGGGGATGGCCCCGCTGGCTAGCCCGTATCCTTCGGCTTGGCCTCAGCGTCGAGGGTCAGGACCGCGGTCTCGGCCATAGCCTCATCACCCGTCCAGATCATCCAGAGCACGTCGTCGGCCGGCAAGAGGTAGACCGGGGGCAGCTCCGGAGCGGCGGCATCGGCGAGCGTGGTCATCTGCCGTCCCGCGACCGTGCGTGAGCCAGCCTTGGGCCGGGAGAGGTGCTGCGAGAGGATCTCCACCCAGTCGTCGACCGTGGTGGCCGCATCCACGCCCGCGATCCGGTGCGCCTGCAGCACCAGCGCGAGCGACTCGCCGAACCTCAGCCAGGTAGATGCCGCGACGTAGTCGTCGAGCGACTTGCCGTGGGTGACGAGGAGCGCACCGAGCAGCGCCGCCTCGGACGGTCGCATGACCCCAGCGATCTGCTCGCCTGTTGCCGCCTGCACATGCTCGTCGAGGGGCAAGCCCGCGAGCTCGGCAGGCATCATCGCCACGATCGCCCCGAGGCGTGGGTCGATGGCCGCAGGCGAGGCGATCGGTGCAGCTGCGGTGTCGGTGCCAGCCTCGGCCCCGGCCGCATCCGTTGACAGGAGCAGGCAGCAGGCGACGAGCAGGCCGGCCAGCAAGCGAGACGGGGGCATTGCTTCCTCCGGACGGCGTGCCCGGGAGTGTAGTCGCAGACCGGCATCCGGTCACCGCAGCGCGGGTTCCTCCTCGGTTTAGCGAACACAACAGCACTCCTACCGCAGCCCAATCGGCGCACCCTCGAGTCGGTGTACGGTGCTGGGGTGTTGCCGTGGAACCGCCTGCCCCGCGTGAGGGGACTGCTCCTGCACGCGCTCGGCGTACTGTCCCTCGCTGCCGTCGTCTCGTGCACCACCGTGGCTTCCGGATCCGCCCCCTCCCCCGGGCTTGTCGCAGGGAGCAGCGCTCCGGCTTCGACGCCGACACCCGCGGCCACCTCGCCGTCACCGCGGGTGGCGGTCATGCCCTCCGTG
>Ga0316576_10001272_pt1 | contig 13387 bp, 11 predicted proteins | sample S0NA_FD_203075 | JGI IMG/M metagenome (GOLD analysis project Ga0316576, IMG submission 203075) | Rhizosphere microbial communities from salt marsh grasses in Alabama, United States - S0-2_050615r3r5 | ecosystem: Host-associated > Plants > Roots > Rhizosphere | place: USA: Alabama | collected... | reverse complement strand
TTTATCCCGCAGACGGGCGATCATCGATTTCAAGCTGAAAATAGCCATACGTATTAATGACCCGGGTGGATTCTACCAATGAAAGCCGCTCGGAATCATGACTGAAACGGCAGTGGATGTGACCGTGAACAAAGTATTGCGGACGCCATCGACGAATCAACCGGCGAAAGACGACAAATCCTTTGTGACAGGGATCTTCGGCATCATGGACGTAACGTGGTGGGGCATGGGTTATGACAACGTCAACCCCTCCCCGTCGCCACAGCGTGGGCAGCATGCGAAGAACCATGAGTCGCATTTGACCTTCAGTGTATTGGTGCGGTCCGCCGTTGTACCAGTGCGAGCCTCCCAGCCCCAGGATGTTAAGGCCTCTGAACCGCACCAGTCTGCCATGGACATCCGTGCATCCCATGGGTCGTTTTTCATTGTAACGGATATCGTGGTTGCCGCAAACGTAATAGAGTGGTACGTTGAAAAAGCTGCTCAAAAAAGACAGGTACTCCGGCGGCAGATCGCCGCATGCCAGAATGAGATTGATTCCGGTATGCCGACCGGCATCCACTAGGGGATACAGCGATGGTTCGACAACATCTGACACGGTCAGTATTTTCATGACGTTTACGCTGTCGTCAACCCGGTCGACTCGCCTGCCGTGCGACGGGCTGAGGCTATGAACAGGTTTTTTCTCCGGCTGCTGTAAACGGTTACAAAAACGGATTCGACTATACCGAACCGCTCTCTTTAAGTAAATATCCACCTGCAAAAAAGAAAGTGTAATCCTTAGCCATCTTTTAAAATCATTGACGAATGAGGAATCGAAGGAATTATGCCGTTCGTAGATTTCTTGTGCAAAGACTGCGGCCACGCTTTTTGCCGGCTGGCTTATAAAGGAGATGAAACCTCAGGGACGGTTTGTCCTTGCTGCGGCAGCGGCCGCATCAAGACACAACCGAAATCGGAGAGCCTGTTTGATGGAACAATCTCCACCAGCAGCCTCTTAAAGGATGTCAACTGAACGCGCTGAGCCTGCCGCGGCGGTCGCCGCTGGAAAAGGTCGGTTTCGATCAATCATCAACGATATTTCATCAGCGCACCGCAACCAGGTGAAACCTTGACAGCATCGTCTCGAACACGTCTATGTCATTATCAAAGTAATATCGCTGCGGAGCAGTGAAACGGAGGCTGTAGTAAGTTCGGCCTTGGATGAAGCCATAATAAGCCGTTTTCAAGGTCAGCCCTTCCGGGTCGTCGTAACTGAAGAGCAATCTGAAACCGTCATGATCGTCAATGACGGCCGGTGCATTTTCGATGACGGTAAAATTCGCTACCATCGGATCGGAAGACAAGTCGTCGATAATGATCTGAGCGGCTTCATGGGGCAGCATGTCCGCAGTTAGACGCTTGCGGGCATTAAGAAAAGGGCGCTCCAAGGGGCGCTCCTGAAACAGGACGTACTGAAGATAGGGGCCGTCGCGCGAAATCATCACGTAAGTGCCGGCGTCAAATTTCATCCACCCGTCAGGAACCTCAACACGATACGTTTCTGAGTGAATCCCACCGTCGACGGCTTTCCAGCCGGCGCAGCCTGCTATCATGACGATCATGGCCAAGAGGATGAGTCTGTTTTTCATCTTCCAACTTTTGGTGGATAATAAAGTGGTCGCACCGGCAGGCTGAACAACTCACTTTTTTTTGTATGCGAACTTTACCTGCCGCTGATCTCGAAGATGAATCCGCTTGAGGTAGTTCCGGATATAGGCGTTTTCCTGCGCAGTGGGTGCCAGAAGCACGCTGGCTTCGAGATACGCCTTCGCCTTTTGGGACTGCCCGGCTTTGTAGTACATCAGTCCAAGGGCCCGATGCGGTTCGGGGTAACCGGCGTCCAGGTCGATGGCGCGTTTGTAAAACGATTCGGCCCGGTTGGATTCGTCTTTGTCGCGGCTCAGTTGACGATAGATTTCCCCCAGCAAATAGTAGACCCGGGCGTCATCCGAATACGTCGACAGAAACCTTTCCGAAGCCTGACGCGCCTGAGCGAAACGCCCGGCTTGAATGTCGAGTGAAATATTATCCAGAATCACATTACGTAACATGAATCCAAACCGGTTTTCGTTGTGTGACCGAAGCCCACGGGTTGGATCGATGGAACTCAGGAATTCGCTGCTCTTTTCAATACGCGTCTGCAATCTGGGATGTGAGCCGAAAAATAGTGGCTCGCGATACTTCTCCCGCGCCATTTCCTCTGCAAGGTGTTCGAAGAGCCGCAGAGCTTCATAAGGGTTGTAACCTGCCCTTATCATGAGCTTCAACCCTTCGCGGTCGGCCTCGAGTTCGGCTTCATGACGATAACCGGACCAGGTGCATTCGACACTCTGCGCCAACGGAGCAGACGGAGCCCTATCGGTGTGAGCCAAATCGCGCGCGGCAGGGTCGAGTTGGTGCTGGAGGCGCCGGATGCCGTTAACCGCATGGTGGTTAAGGTAATGGGCGATTTCGTGAGCCAATAAAGCCGCCAATTGAGCCTCGTTTTCCAACCGCGCCAGAATGCCGGTGTTGACATAGCAGAAGCCGTCGGGGTAAGTGAAGGCGTTCAGGTGAGGATCCTTGATCACCTTGACCATGAATCCGCCGTCATTCTCCGGCACGGTTGCAGTCAGCCTCATCGCCACCTGATTCACATATGCTTCCAGCTTTGAATCTCTGTACAACGCACCGCTTTGTTCAAAGCGCTTCTCATCCGCCCTGGCCGCCTCCATCAGTGCCTGGATATCGTGTTTGCTCGGATCTGGGAAAAATGGCTCATCGGCCTCAGCTGCAGTGCCGAGGCAGGTGAGGATCAGCCACAAGATAAATAGCCCCTCGAACGCTTTCACAATTGACCCTCCGGAAAATTCATCAGGACTTTTTTCACGAGAAGGGTGGTTTTGTGCGGATCCTCGATACCGGCCACTTCCCTGCTGCCATTGGCTCCATACCACAGAATGGTGCCGGTCGTGTCTGCCAGCCCGAGGCTGACGAAACTGCGTGACTGCTGTACAGAGAACCTGTAAAGGACGCGAACGAAAACAAATGCATCTGCACCGTTTTGCTGAAGAAGCGTTTTGAGCGGACCGACCGAATACTCGAACTGGTTTTGTTTCGCAGTAAAAACCTCGGGTCCAAAAGTATGGAGCTGGATCGACTTGTTGACCGCCCGGTATAAACTGAGGACCTCCTGTAATTCGGCCGTACGATGCGTCGGGCCGGGGGGATATGTCAGGACGCGAAAATCGCGGGCTGTCAATTCAGTCACCAGTGCCTGCTGTACGGAAAGACCTGCCGCATCGCTCCGATCGCTGCGCCGCTTAAGCCGACCATCGGGAAGTTCCTCGTACACAATGGCTTCTGGCGGTAACAGGCACAATGTTTTGATTGGTTGAATACGGAGAGTGAAATCGGGATGGCACCGGTCGGTCGACGTCGCGCAACCGATCAAGCAGAAAAAGAGAACGCCTGCAACCATAAAAAGACAAGAACGATATGGGTTGAATCGGTTGTGGGATATTTGACCTTCCAATTAATCACCTGAGCATGAAGTTGAGGAAATTGAACCTGATCAAAAAAAGCAAAAAGCAGGCCAAAGTGATCGAAGTAAATATTAAATTAATTTTCAAATACTTATATTGGTGAAGCGCTTATGGCAGCTCTGCGACGTCAAAATTCGTCAATTTTTTTGCCAAAAATTGACCCAATCTGATGAGCATGACGTTGTAGTAAAGCTGAAGGGAAGAACATGCCGGACGATGTAGGCGATATGTCAATAAGTCGTATATGAGCTTAAAATATTTCAAATAATTGCTCTTGACAAATCCACACAAGTTTATAAAGTTGCATATTGTTAAACTCAGTCAGCATGACCGTCTTGTGGGTAGATCGGCGAACGATTAAAGTAATTTAATTTAGATGATGTAAACTGTATCGACGAGGAGGAGCGAGATGAAGAAGTTATTGATCATCGGTATGTTGATGGCGTTTCTGGCGGGGTGTGGGCATATGGCCCAGGAGTCCGAATTCTATGAGCACAGGGCGATGTATAAGGATTGGGAACATGCCAAATTCAGCATGTGGGGCTACAAGCAACCGACGGCACTTACTGCCCAGGAATCAACCGCTCAAGAATGGTGGGGCATCCCGATTCCTTATGTGCCAGCCAAATAGAATAGCAAAGGACAAAGGATTCCGGTGATGTTGAAGCTATGCATGACGCTGTGGAGAAATGAGAACGCCTTCTTTTCTGCTAATGGGGGAACACACAGGTGACCAAAGGGAATAGCGTCGGAAAAAAAGAATAGCTTTTCGGACGTGTGAAGGTTTTGAAGCCCCGCATGCGAGACGCATGCGGGGCTTTTTACGATAGTCCGAATCGTAAGCAATTCTGCCGCCGGTGTATGTATAACGGTATTATCGAGTGCGAAATTAAGATGTGTTATTTTCACGATCAGAGGAATCGCTCGCTGCCAGAGTCGCCGATATTATTTGAAACCCCAACGCCCTGACTCAAAGCCCGTAAAATAACGCCCATTTATATAAAAAGGGTGCAATATTAAAGTGATAATTAAGCTATGTCAGGACAGGTTATATTTTTCTATTGCAATTCTGCAATACATGATTAGGATAAGTTTCGAATATCGGTTTCCAGGCTTACTGGGGTAGACCTTGGTTCCGTAGAACTTCCTTCCTCAAGCAAGCCGTATTTGCCCCGTTACATCAAATGAGGTGCAACTGCTGCGCACCGACAATGACCTTGGTACTGGATTCTCACTCCATGCTACCGTGGTGTAACCTGAAGTCGGCAAGTATGGTGATAAAAAATGCTCAAAAGAACCTGCCGTGTGTGCGGAAAAAATTTTTATGTGCCCCCTAAACAGGCGACGCGTGCTTATTGCGAGCGATTGGCCTGCCAGGATGAAAGACGGCGCAAACAACTGGCCCAGGAAAGACGAAAATACCGTTTGATCCAAAAAGGTTTGAAGAAGATCAAATCCAGAAAGAAGCCCGACGAGGGGCGCAAATGTCGTCGGTGCGGTGAGAACTGTTTTCCGAACTATTTTTATTGCCCGGAGTGCCACCACTATGTGTCCTGTAATGACTGGCGGGCAGAGAGTGACGAAGAAAGCTGCGCCTGTAGATGAACGGTTTTTCGAATTTGGCTTCAGACCGGTTCAAGACCTGAAATTGTAATCGATAATGGCCCTGGCCAGTTCCGTTGCACGAGTACCGAGCTTCTCGCCGTGAACCGCGAGTACGCCGATACAGATGCCGTCGTTTCCATTTGGAGCCAGTGCAAAAGCCGTGGCCCAGTCATACTTGAACTGGTCGGTAATGTCATTGATGGTGCCGGTTTTAACGCCGAGGTCGAAGTCCTTGAAAATTTTTCGGCGACGCAGCTTGCGAAATGTTTTACGCCCCGTGCCGTAGGTGGCGGCATCCTCCATCATCAGTTTTAAATCGGCGGCTGTTTTCTTATTGACGGGCGTATCGAGGGTCTGCTGTTTAGCATGGTAGAGAACAGATTTAGACGCATCTGTAACCGTTTCGATCAACCACGGCGCCGCCATTTCACCTTGATTGGCGATGGCACACGCCAGCAGAGCGGCGTGTAAAGGAGAAACGCGCGTCCGTTTGTTGAAGCCCGATGCAATTTCGGCCAATCCGTATGCATCTTTGGGGACCTCGGTTTCACTGACCTCCACCGGCAAATCGAACGGTATCGGACGATTGAAATAGAATTTTTCTGCATATTCAGTTATGACCTGCGAACCGAGGGCATAAATTCCGAGTTTGCCGAAGATCGAGTTGTTGGAAACTGCGAATGCTTTGCGGAACTGAGTTTCGGAGGCATAGCGCCCCTGCTGTTGTTTGAGTTGTTTTTTGTAGAGGGTGTGGCGGCGACCGGTATAGTAGAGTGTTTTCTCCGGTGTATAGCCGGCCGCTTCCAAGGCGGCGGCGGCCGAAACAATCTTAAAAAGGCTGGCAGCGGGGTATTCGGCCTTCAGGCAAAGGTTGGCATCGGCGCCGTTTTTACCATACCCTGACAAAACGAGTACCCGTCCATCACGGGGGCTCAAGACCACCACGGCCGCCTGCAGCGTCTTAGAGCGTTCGAGCAAATTGTCGACATAATTCTGCAGTTTTGAATTTACGGTGGTTTTCACTGTATAATGGACGCCCTTGTTTTCAAGGGCAATTTCATCGGTTAGATCGAGACGGCCACCCGCAAAAGGAACGAGAAGCGTTGCAAGGGTTTTGCGTGAAAAACCGTCCGATACGAGATTCTGTTTCTGCGCATTCTGCTGTTGAGGCGGCGGCGGAACCGGAACAGTCCGGTTCAACCGGCTGCTCATCCAGGCTCCGGAAAATATAACCGTTAACAAGCCGCCGATAACCCCGCCGACCAGAACAAGTTTTCTTTTGAAGAGTCTGATTCGGTCCTCTCGCTGAAGCCTCTCCTGGTAGATCCTCCACCCGGGACCTTGGGACACATTACGCCACATAGTCGATTCCGCTTTTTGGTTAACGGCTAACGATAGGAGTGCCTGGAAGCTGATTAATTAGCATTTTCTGCACTTTTTTTCAAGCCGTTGTCACGGTTTCGGCCCCGATTAAATGAAAGGCGGAAATCCAATCGGTCCTATGAGCTCGCTATCCGGTTGGCAGCACGGAGCGTCAATTTTCATGGCAATAAATACCCGCGGAACTCAAAACGAATTTTTGAAAACCGAAGCGGCTTGTGCTATAACTTCATAATCACAGTCGGGACATCCATCCCGAGCCCGGACATCAAATTCTTCAACGGATATAGAGGGAGGTATCGCCCATGCGAAAATTGACTGTTGTTTTGATTCTTGCGAGTGTTGTCCTGGTGTTTCTGTTCGCGTGTTCCAAACCGATCGTCAGTTCGGGGCCTTCGACATCCTACGAGTCTGAAGCCCAGCGAGCGGGTTCTGACGGCACGGGGCAGTCGGGTAGCATTTCAGAAGAAAGCCTCGGAACGACAGGTGCCAAATCGCCTCTTTCGGCCGAACAAGCGGCCGAGGCACGCAAAACGTTCGAAAATGTAGACATTCATTTCGATTACGACAGTGCCCTGCTCACGCCGCAAGCTCAGGAAATTTTGCGCGAAAAAGCCCGCTACATGAAAGAAAATCCCGGGACCAACGTGATCATCGAGGGCCACTGTGACGAACGCGGTACGAACGAATACAACCTGGCACTTGGAGAACAACGCGCGAAGATGACCCAGGAATTTCTTGTCGCCCTCGGCATATCCGCCTCACGGATCAAAACGGTCAGCTACGGTGAAGAGCGCCCCCTCGACCAGTCAAACACCGAGCAAGCTTGGGCAAAGAACCGGCGTGCCCACTTCGTTATCACGACCTGACAGGCGCGGTTATCCCATGCCTGGCAGGGAAACCGTATTCGCCACGTCAAATAAGAGAGCGGCACCGGCGGCAAACCTCGGTTAATCCTTTCATGGCACCGGTGGTTTGGTGCTCGGTCGTCTGTGAAAACCGGAATTTAGAATTCCAAGATGACAACACCGGTGCCAAGATTTCAACCGATAATGATGAGTATATCGTCGCAATGAACCTGATCGGGAAAAAGTGACTGACCATGATAGGTTAAGCGAGTCGGCAACACAATCGCTCCGCGCGGTTAATGAATCCTGGTTCGGAAAAGCTAGAGCAGAGACGGACGCCGCCGTTGGCGTTTGAGACTGAATCCGACAATAAAGCCAAACAGGAGCACTCCCGAACCGGCTAGAAACCATTTGATAGCATAGCTGCGCGTAAGCTTTGCCACCTGTTCATCGAGCTGGTTAGCCCTGCGGGTTTCTTCATCGAGACGGGCGGCCGTTTTCTCATATTTAGCCTTCAGTGCCAGAAATTCACCCGATTCCGACTTGAGTGTTTCATATTCTGTGCGGATCTGGTCCAGGCCTTTATCCGTTGATGCAAGAGCGGTGGACAATTTCTTGTTTTCGCCCTTGAGTTGTTGGTTCTCCTGGATCAAGGCTGCATTTTGCTCCATCACACTTTTTTGTTTCTCTTCCAACCTCTCCAATTTGATCTTGCTGGTCGGTTCAGGCGTCAGGTAGCGGGTCAACACCCAGCCGTCTTTTCCATTTGACGTCCGCACATGTGCCCATTGATCGTTCATTTCAAGTACCTCGAGCCGCTGACCGGACTGGAGGAAGCCCAGTATCTTGTGATTAAGACTCTGACCGGTACGAAGGGTAATTTCAACGATATCGTTCACGTACATCGTGGTGGCATGAACCGGAGCGGCGAACAACAGCAGGTAGATTCCGAGAAGAACGAGACGTTTCATTAGCGGCATCATCAATACTTTCCTCAAGAGGTTACAGGGATTCAGATATTACATGGTTTATAGAGTCTCATAAATAGCGCCGTCCTTCAAGTTCCTTTTTATAGCGGCTATTGAGCACTTTAGCAATACCTTAGGCCGACAAAGTGTTTCAAGAAACGTCAAAGCAAGCCTTTTAGATCAACACGCCTCTCTGCTGGGCCATAAGCAACGGGTCAGCCATCAGGCACAGTATCGTAGTGGTTGTCAGCGGTTGCAGTTCCGCATTGAATGTTCAGGCAAATTTTGCTTATAATGACCCGGCATGGTGACCAGCGCCAACCATTGCCGAGGAGATTCGATGGAAAAACAGATTTATCAATACTTGTCGGGCATGCCTCACTTTTCTTTCCTACCCAAGCAAGAGCGCGAGAAAATTGCGACCGCCACCACCGAGAAAAGCTTGCCGAAAGGGACGACTTACGCCGTGCAGGGCCAGTCGAAGATCGACAGCATCTTCATTGTGAAAAAGGGGTCTATTGCGCTTTTCGACGAGAAAAAAGGAGCCGAAAAACCGACCGGGTTCATCAAACCGGGTGAGGTATTCGGCGGGATTACGATCCTGCTGAACGCGGGGATTTCCCTGAGAACCGCCACCATCGAGGAAGACTGCACCGGACTCACCGTACCCAAAGAAATATTCCTGGACCTGTGTACGCGTTACAAATCCTTTTACGAATTTTTTCTGGAAAATTACAGTCGCAACATTTTCGATACGTCGCTGGCCTCCATAATTGAATTTGGTCAAGCCAAATATTTTCTGTCGCAACTGGGTCCGTTCTCATTTTTACCATCCGAGGAAATCGAAAAAATCGTGCCGGATTTGACCATGGTTCATTACCCCAAAGACACCATTTTGTTTGTGCAAGGGAGAACCCGCATCGGATATCTCTATATTCTTCAGAAAGGTTCCGCAGAACGCTATTATGAAAAACAAAATAAAAGGACGATGGTTGAAGTGTTGGGAGAAGGCGACATCTACGGTGGCATTTCGATTCTCCTGAACGACGGCATTTCAGTGCGTACAATGCGGGTACGCGAAAAGTCTTTCTTTTACCTTTTGCCCAAACAATCGTTTCTGGATATCTGCAAGCGCTTTGAAGCGTTCACGGAATACTTCACGGACATTTTCGGGCGCCGCATGCTTGAGAAATCTTATGCGGCCATCATCGCCAAGACCCTGCAATCTCAGGAGGAGGGCCTTCAGTTTTTCAACCAGCCGGTGGCCAGCATATACACCAGTCGTCCGGTTTTCGGCAATATCGATATGACGGTCCAGGAAGCCGCGCAATTGATGAGCCGGGAAAAAATTAGCTCGATATTCCTGAAGACGGCGGCCGGCAAATGCGTGGGTGTGGTAACGGAAAAAGACCTCGCGCTGAAGGTGACGGCGGCCGCTATGGACGTCAAACGACCAGTGATGGAAATCATGTCATCACCGGTCCAGACCATTCCGGATCAGGCCCTTATCTTCGAGGCTTTGATGCTGATGATGAAAGCGGACATTCGCCACCTTGCCGTCATGGATGCCACTGAAAACGTGGTTGGAATCCTATCGAGTCGCGATCTTCTCTCGGCCCAAGGCCAGTCGCCGCTGTTTCTGCTGCGCGAAATTTCCGAAGCCAACAGCATGTCGCAAATTATCGAACGCAATCGCCGAATGCCGCAGCTGCTCCGCAGCCTGATCGCCAGCGGCGCAAAAGCCCAAAACCTGACGCGCTTCATCACTGCGGTCTCCGATGCCATCCTTAAAAAGGTCATGGCCTTTACCCTGGACGATTTGGGGCAACCGCCCGCGCCATTCGTTTTCATGATTATGGGCAGTGAGGGCCGCCATGAACAAACCCTTAAAACCGATCAGGACAATGCCATTGTCTACGAAAACGTCGATAAAAAGGATGAACCCGCTGTCAACGCGTATTTTTTAAAATTCGGCGAAAAAGCCTGCACCCTGCTAGACCAGGCCGGGTTTGAATTTTGCACCGGTGGCGTCATGGCGCAAAATCCCAAATGGTGTCAGTCGTTGTCGACTTGGAAAGCTTATTTTTCAGCCTGGATTCACGCGGCCGAACCGGAAGATCTGCTCCAAGCCAGTATTTTTTTCGACTTCCGCCACGGTTTTGGAGCAACCGACTTGATCGATGCCCTGCGTCGACACCTTTTCGACTCTCTCGAGGGATGGTCCGGGTTTTTCCGCCACTTGACAGAAAACGCCTTGCACTTCAAACCGCCGATCGGGTTTTTTCGCAACTTTGTGGTGGAATCCAAAGGCGAGCACCGCAGCGCCCTGGACATAAAGAGTGCAATGACACCGATCGTGGACTTCGCGCGCATTTATGCCTTGAAGCACAAAATCGAAGAGACGAACACGTTGGAACGCCTCAATCATTTGCAGCTCAAGAAGGTGATAGCTGCACCGGAGTACGATGAACTCGAAAAGGCTTACAGTTTTCTGATGCAATTGCGGTTCGTTCGGCAGGTCACGGCGGTTATCGACGAAAAAACCGCGCCCAATAACTATATCAACCCCAAAAAACTGACCAACATCGAACAAAAAATGCTAAAAGAAATTTTCAAACGGATCGAGAAATTTCAGACCAAGCTCGAGTTCGAGTTCACCGGTTTGGTATGACCATCCAACCGTGATTGTCTGCACAGGAAGGCTCAATGGTTGGGAAAGGATGCAAAAAAATCAAGCCTAAAGCAGAGATTTCGAAGGTGTCATTCGCAGCACGGTTCTGATCGATCCCAACGGGATGGCACAGCGTCGCTGGCCAAAAGCCAAAGCCAAGGGCCACGCAGTCGACGTGCTGGTCGAACTGGAGAAAATCTTGGCGTAAGGCTTCAAAACGTAAAATTATTGCTTGAATTGTGACGGTATTTGAATTAGGGTACCGAGCACGGAGGCAATTCGGTTTTGTCGACCCCACGTAGCAGGAAATGGGTCCCGTAGCATGGTGAATTGAGCACGATGTCATTCACCATCTTTATTTTTCATGAACGAGCAAGGACAGGCAACATTTATGGACGACAAGGAGCCTGGCGGCAGTCCAGACCACCAACGCCAGCAAGCTGACCGTAAAAAAGTAATATCCCGGCTGCCCGTCAACCGGTTTCAAGACGCGAAGACCCTTTCACCACCAGCCTCGATGCGCTAACGAGCGCCTTCGCCCCTTCTCGTCTCGGCCCGTTGAACGGGCCAAGGGACGTGAAGGAGGCGGAATGACCTCTGCCCTTTGTTCCCAATTTGCAAGCGAACAATCGCCCAATAGCGCAATTTACTGCAACATCAACCTCTTGCGTGATCAGCACCCCTCGGATATTGCCGAAATTCTCGAGAACGCCGATCTCAAGCCCGAAGTTATCATCGAATTACTGCTGCAAGTCGGCAACCCCATCGCGATGGAAGCTTTTGAACATCTCTCTATAGAAACTCAGCAAGCTTGCCTGGAAACCGGTAACCCCCATACCACGCTGCGCTTTATCGAGAATATGGGCCCGGACGATCGGGTCGACCTGCTGAAAAAAGTCGAGGTCGATATCCGTGAAGCGATCATGCCGCTCATCGCACAGGCCGAACGCAACGAAATACGACGCCTGTGGCAATACGCCGAAGGGACCGCCGGGGCCGTCATGACGACGGAGTATGCTTTTTTGCCGGGGCATATCACCGTCGGCACCGCCTTGGAAAGTCTACGGCTGCAATCGCCGAACAAAGAAACCATTTATTATATCTATATCACCGACGACAACCGCCACCTTCTGGGCATGATTTCGCTGCGTGACCTGATCATGTCCAAACCCAATGCCCGGCTCGATACCCTCATGCAAGGCAATGTCATCTCGGTCAAACACGATATGGCGGTCGAAGCCGTCGCAGCCCTCATCTCGAAATACGATTTCCTGGCCCTGCCCGTCGTAGACCGAGAAGACCGTCTGCTGGGAATCATTACCGTCGATGACGTCATCGACATCATCGAAGCGGAAAGTACCGAAGACTTCCAGCGCATTTCGGCCGTGGTTCCCTTTGACGAGCAGTACTTCAAACGTCCTTTGCCCCGTTTGTTCTGGAACCGATTCTGCTGGCTGGCCATTCTACTGTTCACTTCTCTGCTCTCGACCACCGTCATGGAAATGAATTCGGCTATCCTTCACCAAATGGTGGCCCTGGCGTTTTTCATTCCCCTGGTAACCGGCACGTGCGGTAATGCCGGAACGCAGTCGGCCACCATGGTCGTGCGGGCCCTTGCCTTGGGAGAAATTTGTCCGCGTGACGCCCTGCGGGTGTTCAACCGTGAAATCCTGATGGGATTGGCACTCGGTCTCGCCCTTGGGTTGATGGCCTATTTCCGTGTTTTCCTGCAGGATCAAAACATGATCCTCGGCTGTATCGTGGCCACGGCTCTGCTGGCCACGCTGCTGACAGCCAACTTGGCCGGTGCGCTCATCCCGCTCCTTCTCAGACGGATCGGACTCGATCCGGCCTTGACCGCCGGGCCTTTCATCGCCACCACCATCGACGCCGTCGGCATCACCCTTTATTTTCAAATTGCCGCAATCCTCTTAAGAAATTTTAACGCCTGAGCGAATACCATCGAATGGGGATGAGGTCATACGGGGGATACCGCGCTTATGAGTATAATTTCACACTGCTGAGGTGCAAACTTCACAATCGGTTGATTAGGAGTCGCCACTCTTTGGTTTAAAAAATTATAATTATTCATAATTTTTATTTACTGACCAGTGGCATAGAAAATGCTTCATCTGTTTTAATGACGCGAGGAAACGAGGTCATCATGAACAGATTGAAGTGCGCTGTCAGGAGAACCGTTTGTTGGCTGGAAAATCAACTCGCCCGATTCCACATAGCCCGCCTCCTTAAACCGACTCGGTTTTGACGAACGTTTTATCAGCGCTTTCGACGCTGCGCGACCACATGTTGATCCAAACGATCGATGGGATACAAAAGAATGGCACAGAA
>Ga0316576_10001271_pt1 | contig 13389 bp, 10 predicted proteins | sample S0NA_FD_203075 | JGI IMG/M metagenome (GOLD analysis project Ga0316576, IMG submission 203075) | Rhizosphere microbial communities from salt marsh grasses in Alabama, United States - S0-2_050615r3r5 | ecosystem: Host-associated > Plants > Roots > Rhizosphere | place: USA: Alabama | collected... | reverse complement strand
ATCTGCGGCGCCACCCGAGGGGTGGAGGGGGGGTGCTTCGTCGCGATCGAGAACTTCGTCGAGTTCGGGATGTCCGGCCGCGAGGCGCGCGCCGAGCTCGAGGCGAACCTCTCGCGGCACTGCGCCGGCAAGGACGTCCGGGTGGTCGAGGGCGATGCCTTCGCGGTGCTTCGCTCCGGCCACGCCGTGGACCGCCCCGTCGGTGTCTACTTCTACGACGGCGAGCACACCGGCCTGTCGCACTACCTCGCCCTCGGCGTCGTCGAGCCGTTGCTCGCCGACGAGGCGCTCGTGCTCGTCGACGACGCGACGTGGCCGCTCGTCCAGCGCGCCCACGCGCGGTTCCTCGCGACCCACCCCGGCTGGACGGTCGTGCGTCGTTGGGACGCCCGGGTCAACGACGACCCCGAGTGGGCCAACGGCCTGCACGCGCTGAGGTTCAGCCGTGGCCCCCGGGCCCGAGCCCCGGACCCTCGGGTCCGGTTCGCCCTCGTCGTGCAACGAGGCATCGTCGGGCCTGCACGCCGCACGGTCTGGCGGGTGCTCGCGCGGGCCCCGTGGCTCGTCCCGCTCGCCAAGCGGCTCGAGCCCAAGAGCGGGCACACGATCGGCGCCGACGCCGGGCCGCCGTGAGCCGTGCGTGCCGTGGTGTCTCAGTCGCCGAGGTCGATGAGCACGTCCTGGCAGATGGGTGCGTCCGCACCGCCGATGGGGCGGCCACGCCCCACGACGGTGGCCGCCGGGCGCACGGCCGCGACGGCGGCCAGCACGTCCGGCTCGGTCGAGGACCCGCTGCGCGCCAGGCTCACCTCGACGAGGAGGAGGCGAGTGCGTCGGAGCAGGTCGGTGGCCCCGCGCAGGACCTCGACCTCGTAGCCCTCGACGTCCACCTTGAGCAGGTCGACGGCACCGAGGTCGGCCGTCTGGTCGTCGAGGCGGACGACCGGCACCAGGACCGCCCGCGCGGCGTCGTACGTCTCGACGAGGCCGGGTCGCAGCGTCGACATGGACGACAGGTGATGCCGGTGCAGGGGCAGGGACGAGGCCCTCGCACCGAGCGCCACGGCGCGCGTCGCGACGCCCCCGAGCCGGCGCGCGTTGTCGGCGAGCACCGCGTGCACGTCAGGGTCGGGCTCGAACGCACGGACCGACGCCCGTGGCCAGAAGGCCTTGACGGCCGCGGTGAACTGGCCGATGTTGGCCCCGACGTCCACGACGACCGGTGTGGCCGTCGGCACCAGCCCGGGCACGACGAGTTCGTCGTGGACGTCGGACAGGACCGTCTGCAGGGTGCCGAGATCGGCCGCCGTGGTGACGCGCAGGCGGATCCCCGAGACGACGACGGACGCGGGTCGCCCGAGGGCGAGGTGGGCCAGGGCCCAGGCCTTGCTCATGAGGAAGCGCTCGCGCGACCTCGCCGGCCACGCCCGCATCCGCCAGGTTCCGACGTCGAGGGCCAGGGAGCGCAGCACGTAGAACCGGACGACGACGACGCCGGTCGAGAGCCACCGTGGCACGGTGCTCACGGCGCCTCCTCGGGGAGCCGAACCGGGACCTCCACCCGGACGTCGTCCTGGACCAGGTCCTGCGGTGTCAGCAGGAGCTCGCCGGCCCCGACGGCGACGACGAGCCCCGTAGCGACGAGCGCGGCGGTGAGCACCTGCACCGGGGTGTCGTGCCACAGCGTGAGGACGAGGACCGCCTCGAGCGCCACCGCCGCCCACGCAACCTTGGCGATGAGGTGCCGGCCCTGCGCCATCTCGGCGATGACGAGCACCTGCGCGAGCGAGAGCAGGGTGCCGAGGACGAGATAGGGCAGGAGGAGCCCGGCGGCGTCCTGGTAGGCACTGCCACCCAGGATGCCCACCCACAGTTCGGGTGCCGCGGCGGCGACTCCGGCACCGACGAGACAGACACCGAGGACGAGTGCGCAGCCCCGCAGCACCGCCTGCCGCGACCCGGATCGGGCGAGGGCGGGGACCAGGGCGAGGGCAAGGAACTGGGTGACCCACACCGGGGCCCGGCCGAGGGTGGCGACGAGGGCGTACTCACCGGACTCCACGCTGTCGAGGACGTACCGCGCGAGGACGACGTCGGCGCTCGTCAGGGCCATGAGCACGCCCATCGAGGAGTTGGACCGGAAGAGGGTCCGCAGCGTGCGCATCCGGGGGCCGGCGGGACGGGACCACGGCAGGTGGGCGTACCCGCGGCACAGCCACCACGACAGGGCGGTCGTCAGGGTCGTCGCCGCCACGACGAGCGCGAAGGACCCGGCGACGCCGGCGCCCAGTGCGGCGGCGAGGGCGGCCGCGGCGACCCGGGACAGCCCGGCCACCAGGTAGACCAGCCCGAGGGCGCGGAACCGACGCATGCCGAGGAGCCCGCCCATGAGGGCCCCGCCGACGGTGAGGGGGAGGACGCCGATCCCGACGATCAGCGGTGCCAGCAGGGAGTCGACCCGGGTGACGTGGGCGAGGACCGGGGAGAGGGCGATCGTGAGGAGGCTGCCGGCGGCGCCGACGACGACGGGGAGGCGCAGGTCGAGGGCGGTGGGCCCCTTCCGCGCCACCCGGCTGCCGACGACGATCTGGAAGGCTCCCGCCGGGATGGCGAGGACGATGCCGATGCTGTTGAGCGACGAGAACCCGCCGAAGTCCCCGGGGCCCAGGGCTCGGGACAGGATGAGGACGAACACGTAGCTGAGGGCGCTGGCCGTGGACATGGCGACACCGAGGAACGCCTGCGTGGACGTCGCTCGCCGGAGGGACGCCGCTGCCCGTTGACTCACCAGCACCTCGATCCGGAAGGGCCCGGGCGACAGGCTACCCATCGGTTAGGATCGACCACCGCCCAGCCGCCCGCACCCCGGAGCCCGCCCGTGCCTCGACAGCTGACGGCCCGCCGGGTCGTCGTCGGAGTGCTCCTGCTCATCCTCGCCATCGTCGTCGTCGGCAACTCGTGGGGCCACGCTGTCGTCGACATCAAGCCCGAGGTCTACTTCGCCCCGGCCGCGATGGTGGGCCGCTACCTCGGTGCGTGGCTGCCCTCCCCGTACCTCGGCTCGCCCAGCTTCAACGTGGGGCTGGCGCCGGTGGTCGCGCTGCTCGCTCCGCTCGAGGCGGTCGGCCTCGGCCCGGAGGCGGCGTTCAAGGCCTTCCACCTCCTTCTCTGGGTGGTGGGTGCCGTCGGCGCCGCCCGGCTGCTGCGGGCCCTCTCGCCGACCTCGGGGCGGTGGGCCGCGGTGGTGGCTGGGCTGGTGTTCGTGGCCAACCCCTACGCGGTGGTCGGTGGCAGCACGCTGGCGATCCTCCTGCCGTACGTCGTGCTGCCGTGGTTCGCGCTCGCGGTCACCCGGTCCCTCCGGGATGTGCGCTCGTGGCGGTGGCCGGCCGCGTCCGGGGCGGCGTTCGTCGCGATGAGCGGGATGAACGCCGGGGTCGTGCCCCTTTTCCAGCTGCTCTTCGTCATCCCCCTGGCACTGGTCGTCGGCCGGGCCGAGGGGCTCGAAGCACGACAGGTCGCGGTGGCCCTGGCCAAGGTGGGGGCGTTCGTCGCCGGCGTTTCGCTCTACTGGCTCGTGCCCACCGTGGGCGCCACGGGTGCCGGTGAGCAGGTCATCGCCGCGTCCGAGACCGTCGAGGGCATCGCCGCCTGGTCCTCCTTCCCGGAGGTCCTCCGGGGGATGGGGATGTGGACCCTCTACGGCTGGGGCTCGGGGGGGCCGTGGATCCCGCAGTTCGCCCCTTACGTGTCGTCGCCGGCGGTCGTCCTCGCGACCGCGCTCTGGCCGGTCGGGGGCCTGCTGGCGCTGCGGGTCGCCCCGCCGGTGCTGCGGCACGTCGGGGCGCTCGGGGTGCTGCTCGGCGCGGTCGTCATGGTCGGCCTCTGGCCGGGTGACCCGGCCTCCGTGCTGGGTCGTGCTCTGTCGGGTGCGTTCGAGGCGGTCCCTGCGCTCCTGGCGTTCCGGACGACCAACAAGGTGGGTGCGGTCCTCGCCCTCTCCCTCGCGCTGCTGCTCGGGCACGCCGTTCCCGTGTGGCTGCGACGTCTCGGGGCGACGTGGGCGCGGGTCACGGCGGCGCTCGCGGCGACCGTGCTCGTCGCCGGGTGGGTCTGGCCGGCGGTGACCGGAAACCTCTACATCTCCACCCTCGATGTCCCGGCGTACTGGCGGCAGGCAGCGGCCGCCCTCGACCAGCGCGACGACGGCTCTCGGGCCCTCTTCCTCCCCCAGACCGTGCGTCCGCACTACCGCTGGACCGACGAGCGTCCCGACGACCTCCCCAACTCGCTGATGAGCCGCGAGGCCATCCTCCCGGAGACCACGCCGAACGCGTCGGCCGAGGGCGCGAACCTGCTGGCGGCGCTGGGTGACCTCCTCGGCTCCGAGGGCACCGCCGACGACGCCGTGTCGACGATCGCGCGCTACCTCGGGGCGGGCGACGTCCTGCTGCGTCACGACTTGGTGTGGGAGGAGTCGGGGGCTCCACGCCCCGCCGTGACCGACGCCGTCGCGAGCGCGGACCCCGGGCTCGTCGGGGTCGCGAACTTCGGGCAGCCGGGCGAGGGCCGCGGTTCGGTGGCGTCGGTGGGCACGGAGGCACTGCTCCCGCCCCTCCAGCTCTACGCCGTCCGGGACCCGCAGGGCACCGTGGCCGCACGGCCCGCCGAGGGGTCGGTGGTCGTCGCGGGGGACGCCTGGGCGTTCGGTCAGCTCGCGCGGCAGGGGCTGCTCGGCGACGTCCCGTTGTTCGGCTACGCCGCTGACCTGTCGCCCGAGGAGCTCGCCGAACGCGTCGGGTCGGCCGGGCACCTCGTGCTCTCCGACACCAACCGTCGTCGCGCCATCGTGGCGAACCGGCTGTCGGCCGGCTTCGGGCCGCTGCTCCCTGAGGACGACGACCCGGGAGCGACCCGGGCCCTGTGGGGGCCTGACGACCAGACCGTGTTGCTGCGCGAAGGGCCCGAGGTCACGGCCACACAGGCGGGCGGCGCGTTCTACGACCTGCCCTTCGGCCAGCCGGACAACGCACTCGACGGGGATCCCGCCACGTCCTGGCTCTTCGGGGACTTCCGCCGAGCCCCCGGCGCGCGGCTGGAGGTGAGGCTGGAGGCGCCCGCCCGCGTCGGCAGGGTCTCGGTGCTCCCCACGGCGGTCGGCGCCGTGCACCTCGACACCGTCACGGTCTCGGCCGGGGGTGTCGAGCGCACCGTTGACGTCCCCGACGAAGGGAGGGCCGTGGTGGACCTGGGCGGGGTCAGCGCCGAGTCCGTGACGCTCCGGGTCGACGACATCCGCGGCGAGGGGTACAGCCTCGTCGGGGTCGCCGAGCTGGAGATCGACGGCGTCGACACCCGGGTCAGCCGGGGGGCCCGCCTGCCGCTGACCCTCCAGCAGCGGCACGGTGCGCTCGACGGGGCGGCGCGGCAGCAGTTCGCCCAAGTGCCGCTGGACGTGCTCATGAGCCGGGTCCGCTACGGCCCGGGGGCCGGCGACGACGCCGAGACCTCGCTCGACCGCGAGTTCGCGCTCCCCGACCGCCGCACCTTCGCGGTGGTCGCCGACGTGCGCCTCGACGTCGTCGCAGCGGCCACGTACGACGAGCTCTCCGGCTTCGGCGACGAGGTCGAAGCCCGGGCCAGCAGCACCTTCTTCGACATCCCGGACCTGCGTCCGTCGATGGCGCTCGACCGCCGCTCGTCCACGGCGTGGGTGCCGGGTGACCTGGGGCCGGGGACCTGGTGGGAGGCCGAGGGCCCGGAGCGGGACCTCGCAGAGGTCCGCGTCGACCAGCGGCTCACGCTCGGCGGCGACGGGACGCCGGGCCGGGAGGTCACGGCCGCGAGCGTGCTCGTCGACGGTGTGCCGGTGCTCACGGAGGCCCGGCTCGGCAACGGTCAGACCGACCTGAGGCTCCCACCGCGGACACGCGGGTCCGTCGTCCGCCTGGTCGTCGAGGAGGTGACGGGCACGGGCGAGCCACCGAGGTTCGCACTGATCGACACCGGCGTCCGGACGCCACGTGACCCGAGCCCCCCGTGCATCGAGGTCCTGACGATCGACGGGCGTGCGGTGACGATGCGGCCGCAGGACCCGACCCGTCTCGCCGACCGAGACCGGGAGGGGACCCCCTGGGTGGCGTGCGCCCCGGAGGTGCTCCCGGCCGGGGCCCACCGGCTGCACACGGTCCCGGGCTTCCAGCTCGACCAGGTCGCCCTGCGCGACCTGCAGGAGCTGGGCCGGGGCGCGGCCGGTTCGCAGGCCGCACCCGAGGTGACGGAGGTCTCCGGGCCGGCCATCGACCAGCAGGTCACGGTGGAGGCGGGCGCCGGCCCATGGGTGCTCCGCACCGGGCAGGCATACGACCCCCGGTGGGAGGCCAGCGTCGACGGTCGCTCGCTGGGCGCGCCTGTGGTCGTTGACGGCTGGTCGACCGGATGGGTGGTCCAGGACCCGGGTCGGCACGAGGTCACGGTGCGCTACGGTCCGCAGCGAGCGGCCGACCTGGCCCTGCTCGTCAGCGCTCTCGTCCTCCTCGGTGCGGCGGTGCTCTGGGGACGGTACGCGCTGGCCCGTTGGTCGCCCAGCGGCCGACCCGGCGCGACCGCCTCGGACACCGCCTCCGCAACGGCTCCGCTCCCGCGCAGCCGGGCACGTGGGTGGGCCGTGGCCCTCGTGGCCCTCGCGGGTTTGGCAGTGGGTTGGCCGGGGGTGGCCGCCGCGGCGTTGGCGGTCCTGGTCGTGGCACGATGGCCGCGCCACCGGGGGTACCTCGTCGTCGCCGGGGCCGTCCTCGTCCTCGTCGCCGTCGTCACGGAGGTCCTGCTGATGCGTTCGTCCGGCCACCTGGATGCGGCGGTCACGACGGCGCCGGCGCCGCACTGGCTGGCCGGCGCCGGGCTCGTGCTGGCCACCGTCGCGGCGCTCCTCCCCTCGGGCCGGTCCCTCGGGGCGGGCCGCCCCGCAGCGGGCCGGTGAGGGAGCGCGTCGTGGGCGTGCCGCTCGTCACGGTGGTCGTGCCCACGTACAACAACGAGCGCACGCTGGAGGCCTGCCTGCGCTCGGTGCGTGAGCAGACCCATCCGAACGTTGAGCTCGTCGTCGTCGACAACCACAGCCGCGATGCGACTCCCCTCATCGCTGCTCACCACGCGGACGTCCTTCTCACCCGGGGGCCCGAGCGCAGCGCCCAGCGCAACGCGGGTGTCGAGACGGCCTCGGGGGAGTGGGTCCTCTGGCTCGACAGCGACATGGTGCTGCCGCCGAGGGCGCTCGAGCTGGCCCTCGAGACGGCCTCCGACAGCGGTGCCGAGGCGCTGGCCCTCCCAGAGCGCACGATCGGCGACGGGTTCTGGACCCGTTGCCGCGCCCTCGAGCGCGAGTGCTACCTCGACGACCCGTCGCTGCACAACCCCCGGCTGCTGCGCCGCGAGCACCTGGAGCGTGACGGCGGATTCCGACTCGACATGTCCGGCCCCGAGGACGCCGACCTGCGCCTCCGGCTTCGTGACGAGGGAGTCGCGGTGGCCGTCGTGCCGGTGCTCGTCGACCATGACGAGGGGAAGCTGACGGTCAGGAGCGTCCTCGCCAAGCGCTACTACTACGGGCTCTCGATCCCCGCCTTCTCCCGGGCCCACGGTGGCGCGGTGGGCGGCCAGGGCCGCGGGATCCTGCGCTCCTACGTCCGCAACGCCGGTCGCCTGGCTCGCGACCCACTGCACACGGGAGGAATGGTCGTGCTGCGGACTGCTGAGGCGGCTGCATATGGGTGGGGGGCCTGGCGGGGCCGCCGCCGGGTGGTCCCGCGGTGACTCGGGAGTTGCTCTGGGTCTCGCTGCCGGACCAACGGCCCGGTCGCGAGCTGTACTGGATGTCGTGGATGCCGCACACGCACGTCACAGCCCTGGCGCGGCAAGAGCCGGCCGGTGATCTGACCTGGGTACCGAGCAGCTATTTCCGCCCCGTCAAGCGCTTCGTCGAGGCGGGGGCGCTGTCCTGGGTCCGGGGCCTGGGGGAGCAGGACCCGGCGGCGTACGACTGGATCGCCTCCCTCGAGCTGTGCTCGCTCGTCACCGGCCAGGCGTCACGCTGGCGTGCCCGGGCACAGGCGCGGGGCGTGCCCGTGCGTCAGGCGGTGATCACCTGGGAGAACCTTCCCGACCAGCCGCTCTACCGGGTGCCGCCGTACCGGCAGGCGCTGGACTCGTGCCGCGACGCGGACCTCCTGCTCTGCATGGTCGACGCCGCGCGTGAACACCTCCTCGTGAACGGCTTCGACGAGGAGCGCATCCGTGTCGTGAAGCCGGGTGTCGACACCGAGCTCTTCCGCCCCGCACCGACACCCGTCGAGGAGCCACGCGTCGTCTTCTGCTCGCCGCTCGCGGAGAACAAGGGCATCGACCGCGTGCTGGAGGCGATGCCCCTCGTGCGCCGGACCGTTCCGGAGGCCACCCTCACGGTCGCCGGCCGTGGCCCCCTCGAGGGAGCCGTCCGGGCTGCCGCGGCCGACCCGGCGAGCGGCGTGGAGCACGTCGGGTCCCTCGACACGGCCGCCGTCGCGCGCCTGCTCGCGAGCGGGGCGGTCTTCACGACCGCACCACGGCCGACGTGGAAGTGGACCGAGCAGCTGGGCCTGGCCTACCTCGAGGCCATGGCCACGGGCCTGCCCGTGGTGACCACCCGGTGCGGGACGAACGAGGAGGCGGTGATTCCCGGCAACCTCCTGGTCGAGGACTCGGCCGAGGCCTTGGCCGAGGGCCTGGTCACGATGCTCGCGGACCGGGCGCTGCGGGCCTCGGTCGGGCGCGCCAACCGCGCGCACGTCGAGACCCACCACGACCTGTTGACCCAGTGCGTGCGCATGGGGGAGGCCTTCGCGGACCTCGAGCGGGCCTGAGCCTCACGGTCACCGGGTGGCGACCTCCCGGAGCACCGCCTCGAGCCCGTCGCCGGTGGCGGCCCAGCTGAAGCCGCACGCGTGGTGACGGGCGTTCTCGCCGTACTTGTCGCGCAGCTCGGCGTCGCTGAGCAGGGTGGCAACCTGGGTCAGCATCTCGTCGCGGTCCTTCGCGAGCAGCCCCGTCTCCGCGTCGACGATCGACTCGGTGACGCCGCCGGCGTGCGCGAACGCCACGGCAGGCGTGCCGTGGAGACCGGCCTCGACGATCGTCAGCCCCCACCCTTCCTTCTGGGACGGCATGAGCACCACCCAGGACTCGGCGAGGAGCCGGTTCTTGGTCCGCTCGTCGACGAATCCGTGGAAGGTGACGCGGTCGGCGACGCCCACACGGGAGGCGTGCTCGCGCAGCCGGTCCAGCCAGTACCCACTGCCTACGACGTCCATCTCCAGGGTGGGGTAGCGCTTCCGCAAGTCGCGCACGAGGTCGATCGCGACCTCCACGTGCTTGTGCGGCACCATCCGGCCGAGAACCATCAGACGTGGCTGGGCGCTGCGAGGAACGGATCGGTAGGAGGTGTAGTCCTCCGGTAGGTCGTTGCCCGAGTACGTGACCGTGACCCGGGCCGGGTCGACGCCGAGGGCGGTGAGGTCCGCGAGGGTGGCCCGGGAGACGGTGACGTAGCGACAGCGTCGGTAGACGCGGGGAGCGACCCTCGACTCGAGGAACCAGCCCAGAGCGCCCAGGGCGGGCCCCATGATGACCGGCCACTGGTCGCGGTGGGCGTGGTGGACGACGGGGACCACGGGGAGGCGGGTCACGAGGGGTGACCAGAAGGGCACCCCGTTCTGGACGTCGACGACGACGTCGTAGTCACTGCGGTGCCGCACGAGGTGGGCAAGGCCGCGCAGGTAGACGGTGAAGCGGCCGCCGCGGCGCAGCACGCGGACGGCGCCGTGCCGCGTACGTTCGGACCCGCCGGGGAAGGCGGCCGCCAGGATCGTCACGTCGTGGCCATGGTCCGCGAGCACGGCTGCGGTCCGCTCGACGTAGGTCTCCGAGCCCCCCGCCTCGGGATGCTCCTGGTCGCGCCACGACAGGTAGAGCACGCGCAGGCAGTCGGGGTCCTGCTGCTTGCCCCGTGGCACGTGGCGCCCTCCACAACCGTCCCCGGTCTCGGTGCCGCCGGGGAGAACCCGGATAGGGTACCCGGATGCATCGCCAGGCCCGCTCGGGGCGCGGAGCCCGGACTTGCGAGGTGTGCGGCGGTGGGCTCGTCCCGCTCCGGCTGGGGCCAGCGGACGTCCTCGACCGCTGCCGCGAGTGTGGCCACCTTCACCGCGACCTCGGCTCGTGCCCGGCCGGGCACCGCGACCTCGCATACGGCGGTGACCCCGGCCTGGACCGGGCCCGGCTGGCCCTGACCCACCGGGCCCTGACCAGCGGGACCGCGCCGCGGTCCGTCTTCGAGGTGGGCTACGGCAGCGGCGCACTGCTTCGGCGGTTCGTCGACCGCGGGGCTGCGGTCGGTGGGGTCGACCCCGGGCAGCTCGGGGTCGAGGTGGACCCCATGGTCCGCAAGGTCGGGCGGTTGTGGAACGGGTCGGTGGAGTCGCTACCGGAAGGATGGTTCGAAGCGGACCTCGTCGTCGCCGTCCACGTCCTCGAGCATGTCGAGGACCCCGTGTCGACCCTTCGGCGGGCGGCCTCCGCGCTCGCGCCCGGGGGCCGCCTGGTCGTCATCACGCCGGCCGGGGACTCCTGGGGCCTGCGCGCCCACGGCCGCTCGTGGTGGATGCTGGAGGACCCCACCCACGTCCGCTTCTTCACGGCCGCGTCGTTGCGGCTGGCGGCGGAGGCTGCGGGCCTGCGTCCCAGGCGGGTCGACCGCCTCGTCGTCGACAGCCTCGCCACGGACGCCGCGTCGTTGGCCCGCCGCGCCGGGGCCGGCGGTCCGGGAGGGGCGCTCGCCCACCGTGCCGTCCTCGGCGCTGCCGTGGCGAGCGCGCCCGTCGTGCTCGGCGTGCGGGCCCTGGCGCCACGCACCCGGAGCACCATGCGGCTGGTCGCCGAATGGCACTGACCGCCCCCGCCCTCGGACCACGCACCCATCGGGTACGGTCGCCCTGCCGCCCGGAGGAGGAGACCCTGGCACACCCGATGACGCACCGCGCGCGTGCGCCCCTGCGGATCAGCTTCGCCGGCGGCGGCACCGACGTCCCGCCGTACCCGGCGCGCGAGGGCGGCGCGGTCCTGTCGTCGACCATCGCCAGGTACGTCTACGCCACACTCCGGCCCCGTGACGACGGGGTGGTCACCGTCCAGTCCCTCGACTTCGGCGAGCAGGTCGACTTCGGCGTGGCGGAGCCGATCGTGCTCGACGGGCGGCTGGACCTCCCGAAGGCGGCGATCGCGCGGGTGCTCCGCTTCCCGGGAGCCCACGCCTCGAGCGGGTTCGACCTCTTCCTGCACAGCGGTGCCCCACCGGGCTCCGGTCTGGGGTCCTCGAGTGCGGTGGTGGTGGCGGTCATCGCGCTCGTCGCCTCCCACCTCGGGGTGCATCCGGGGCCGCACCAGCTCGCGGAGGTGGCGGCGCACCTCGAGCGCGAGGACCTCGGCATCCCCGGCGGCCTCCAGGACCAGTACGCGGCGTCGTTCGGCGGCTTCAACTTCATGGAGTTCCATGCCGAGCGGGTCGTGGTGTACCCGCTGCGCGTGCGGCCGGCCACCGTCCACGAGCTGGAGCACAACATGCTCCTCGCGTACACCGGCACGACGCGGGTGAGCGACCACATCATCGAGGACCAGGTGCGTCGCTTCGAGGGCGGGGAGCGGGACTCGACCGAGGCGTTGCGGGCCCAGAAGGAGATCGCCCACGCGATGAAGGAGGCACTGCTCCGCGACGAGGTCACCACCTTCGGTGCCCTCCTCGGCGAGGCGTGGCGGGAGAAGCGGAGGATGTCGGATCGGATCGCGACACCGCTCATCGACGAGGCGGTCGACGTCGCGCTCCGCCACGGCGCGCTCGGGGCCAAGGTGACCGGCGCCGGTGGTGGGGGCCACATGATCTTCGTCTGCGAGTTCGAGCGCCGCCACGTCGTGGCGGAGCGGCTGATCGAGCTGGGCCTCGGGGTCTCGGAGTTCACCTTCAGCAAGGAGGGGGTGACGACGTGGAGGGTTCCGGGATGACGCCCCCGGCGGCGGGCGACCACGTCCGGCTCCGGCACGCCGAGGTGCTCGACGAGTGGGCGCGGCTCGCGGTCGCGCTGCGCGAGGAGTCACTCGTCGCCGCGGTCGACGCCGTGGGCGAGGTGCTGGTGCGCTGCCTGGCGGAGGGGCACGGCATCCTCGTCGCGGGCAACGGCGGCAGTGCCGCCATGGCCTCGCACGTGGCGGCCGAGTTCGCGGGACGCTGCGTCCGCGACCGTCGCCCGCTCCCCGCGATGAGCCTCGCCGACTCCTCGACCGCGGTGACGGCGGTCGCCAACGACTTCGGTTTCGACGAGGTCTTCGCGCGGGGGGTCGTCGCCCACGGCCACCCCGGGGACGTGCTCCTCGTCATGACCACCAGCGGGCGTTCGCGCAACGTGCAGCGCGCGTTGGAGGTGGCGCGGGAACGGGGGCTGCTGACCGTGGCACTCACCGGCGGCTCGGGAGGCCCGGTCCTCGAGCCCCTCGCCGACCACGTCCTGGTCGCGCCGGCCGACAGCACGCCTCGCGTCCAGGAGGTGCACCTCGCGTGGACCCACGCGTGGAGCGAGGCGGTCGACCTGACGTGGGCCGAGCGGGGATGACCGGGCCGGGTCCCGGACCGTGTCTGGCGCCGCCGGCGGGCCGTCCGCCCTGGGACCTGGTGCTGCTCGACCGTGACGGCACCCTCAACGAGCGGGTCGACGGCTACGTCGACCACCCGGACCGCCTCAGGATGCTGCCCGGTGCCGCTTCGGCGGTCCGGCGCCTCAACGAGGCGGGGTGCCGGGTCGTCCTGGTCACCAACCAGCGGGGGCTGGCGACCGGACGGCTCTCGTGGGGCGCGTACGAGGAGGTCACCGCACGGCTGCACGCCGAGCTCGCGGCGAAGGGAGCGCATCTGGACCGGGTCGAGCTGTGCCCCCACGAGGAGGGCACCTGCGACTGCCGCAAGCCTCGCGACGGGTTGTTCCTGCGGGCCCTGGCAGCGGCCCCGTGGGCGGACCCCCGCCGCTGCGCGATGATCGGGGACATGCCGAGCGACGTCCACCCGGCCAGGGGACTCGGGATGCGCGGCCTGCTCCTCGGCGAGGACGCCGAGGACCTCGTCGCCGCCGTCGACGAGCTGCTCTCGTCGTGAGCGCCGCCCCGGCCACCTCCGTGGCGTCCGTCGGCCGGACCCGGGTTCCCGAGCTGGTCACCGCCTCGGTGCTGGCCGTCCTCGCGCTCGGACCGGCCCTGGGCCCCGGTGTGGTCCTCGCCTACGACCTGGCCTGGTCGCCCGACGCCCGGCTGACGCCG
>Ga0316576_10001270_pt1 | contig 13393 bp, 11 predicted proteins | sample S0NA_FD_203075 | JGI IMG/M metagenome (GOLD analysis project Ga0316576, IMG submission 203075) | Rhizosphere microbial communities from salt marsh grasses in Alabama, United States - S0-2_050615r3r5 | ecosystem: Host-associated > Plants > Roots > Rhizosphere | place: USA: Alabama | collected... | reverse complement strand
CCGCCGGTGTGTTGTCGCGCCGGGTGTCGGGCAGGGCCCGACGGCCCGCTCAGGACTTGACGCCACCCGCGGTCAGGCCGGCGACGATCCGGCGCTGGAAGGCCAGCACCATGATGAGCAGCGGAACGGTGAGGATCACACCGGCAGCCATGATGCTGCCGAACGGGATGTCCCGCCCGGTCGTGCCGGTGAAGAAGGTCACGGCCACCGTGGCCGTCCGGTACTCGGCTTTGTTCGTCATCGTCACGGCGATGATGTACTCGTTCCACGCCATGACGAACACGATGATCGCGGTCGTGAACACACCCGGGGCCGCCAGCGGGAGGATGACCTTCCGGAAGGCCTGGCCCTGGGTGCACCCGTCCACCATCGCGGCCTGCTCCAGCTCGGCCGGCATCTGGCGGAAGAAGGACGTCAGGTTCCAGACCGCAAGGGGGAGGGCGAACGACAGGGCCGGCAGGATCAGCGCCTGGTAGGTGTTGATCCACCCGATGTTCGTGAACACCCGGAACAGCGGGATGACCATGGCGATCCCCGGGAACATGGAGGTCGCGATGATCAGGCCGAGCACGAAGTTCTTCCCGCGGAAGTGCAGGCGCGCCATCGAGTACGCGGCGAGGATCCCGATGATCAGGGCCAGGATCGTCACCGTCGTCGCGACGAAGACGCTGTTGATCAGCGCCCGTCCGAACTCGTTCTTCGGGTCGAACGCATCGACGTAGTTCTGGAACGAGATCGGCGATGGGATGACACTGATGTCGAAGACATCCTGCGGACGCCGCAGGCTACTGACGACCATCCAGTAGAACGGGGCGAGGCAGTAGATGACGATGACACCGATGCCCACGTAGCTGAGCCAGGCCCAGGACCGTGTCTTCTTGTGCCGATACTGGCGCGGAGCCTCCTGCGTGGTCTCCGCAGGAGCCGAGGTCGTGCTGCTCATGAGTCCGCTCCTCTCACCCGTGCCATCAGGCCTCGACGCTTCTTGGGCCCGGTCTGCTCCCGCGCCTCACCGATCACGTCGGCGCCGAGCAGCTTGACGAAGGCGTAGGCGGCGATCATGACGTAGAAGAACAGGATCACCGCGTAGGCCGCCGCTGGACCGAAGCGGGAGTTGAAGTTCTCGAACCAGGCCAGGATCGAGAGCGTTTCCACACTCGGTTTGCCCGGTCCGACGAGGACGAAGGGCAGGTCGAACATCCGCAACGTGTCGAGCATCCGGAAGAGGATCGCGATGAGCAGGGCCGGCTTGACCAGCGGCAAGGTGATCTGCCGGAACTGCTGGAGCGCCGAGGCGCCGTCGATGCGTGCGGCCTCGTAGATGTCCTCCGGGATGATCTGCAGTCCCGCCAGGGTGAGCAGCCCGATGAACGGTGCGGTCTTCCAGGTGTCGGCGACGATGACGGCCACCTTGGCCTGCCAGCCGTCGGTCGACCACAGGATCTGTTGCCCGATTAACGAGTTCGCGATCCCGTTGGCGTCGAAGATCCACCGCCACAGCAGGGCCGACACCACGGTAGGGATGGCCCACGGCACGAGAATGCTGGCCCGGATGATGCCGCGAGCGCGCAGCGCCTTGTTCATGATCAGCGCCATCGCCACGCCGATCACCGTCTCGATCACGATGCAGACGACGGTGAAGAAGGTCGTGACGTAGAAGGCGTTCCAGAAGCGATCGCCGACGTCGCCGGAGAAGATCGCGGTGTAGTTCTCCAGTCCGGCGAACTGGTCACCCTCGACGACGAACCCGGACTCGTCGACGCCTTGGCTCTGGGTGAAGAAGGACTGATAGATCCCCGCAAGGATCGGGTAGCCGATGACGATGATGAGGACGAGCATCGTCGGGGCCAGGAGCTTGGTGGCCAACTTCTCCTCGGCCACGGTCGCGGCGTGTCGTGACTTCGTTGTCTTCGGCTTCTTCGATGAAGCCTCTACCACTGCCAATTCTCTCTCCCTCCGGCTGAGGCGGAGCGGCCGGCCGTCGAGGACGACCGGCCACTCCGCCGGGCTGTGCCTGGGCTACTGGCCCGCTGTCAACTCCTCCAACTTGGTCTGCAGCTGCGCAAGGGCCTCCTCAGAGGTGAGGCTTCCGGTCAAGGCGCCGTACGCCGCATCCTGGATGGCGAGCGTGGCGTCGCCGTACCGGACGACCTTCGGCCGCGGGACCGCGGTGAGGATCGACTCCTTGAGCACCGGCAGGTACGGGAACTCCTTCTGCAGCTCCGGGTCGTCGTAGATCGACGTGTAGACCGGGGCCTGGGACGCCAGCTCGAGGTACTTCTGGCTGTTCTCCTTGCTGGTGTAGAACTTGATGAACTCCAGCGCGCTCGCCTTGTTCTTCGAGTAGCTCGAGATGCCGAGCGCGTGGCCACCGAGGCTCGACACGCCGGGGCCGTTGAGCCCGGGCAGCGGGGCGACCTCGAACTTGCCGGCGACCTCGGAGGACCCGTCATCGGCGTTGGCCAGGTTGTACTGGTACGGCCACTGGCGGTGGAAGATCAGGCGACCCTCCTGGAAGGCGCGGCGTCCCTCCTCCTCCTTGTAGGTGATGGCCTCCTTCGGGATGTACCCCTCCGTGAAGCCGTTCACCAGGAAGTCGAGACCCTCCTTGGCCTCAGGCGTGTTCACGTTCGGCGTGCCGCTGTCGTCCGTGACGACGCCGCCGGCGCTGTTGACGGCCTCCGAGAAGTTCACGGTGAGGCCCTCGTACTTCTCGAACTGACCCGCGTAGCACGGGATGCCCTCGCCCTCGGGCGTCGCGTTGATCTTCTCGCAGTCGTCGATCATCTCCGCCCAGGTGGTCGGCGGGGCGTCGATGCCGGCCGCCTCCAGGAGGTCGGTGCGGTAGTACAGCATCCCGCCGTCGGAGGAGTTCGGGACCGCGTAGAGCTTGTCGAGGTACTTCGCCGAGTTGATGACCGGCTCGAGGAACTCGTCCATCGGGAACTCGTCCTGAGGCAGCTCGTCGATGTACCGGTTGGCTGCGAACTCGGCGGTCCACACGTTGTCCACGACCAGGACGTCGTAGGCGTCCGACTGGGCCTGCGCGTTCTGGATCATCTGCTGCCGCTGGGCGTCCGCGGACTCAGGAAGCTCGATGAGCCGGGCCTCCTCGTCGGGGTGGTCGGCGTTCCACTCGTCGAGGATCTCCTGGATGAACCCGGAGACGTCCTTGCCTTGGACGAGGGTGATCGGACCCGTCCCCTCCAAGGCCGCGGCGCTGGTTTCCCCTGACGATCCTTCATCTGAGCTGTCCCCTCCGCACGCGGAGAGAACAAGGGCGGCCGCCGCCGTGAAGGCGCCGACGGCCAGTGACGTGCGCTTCATTGTGCAGTCCCTTTCGGCTGTCGTGGCCGACCCGCGGCGATGCGGTACCGCGGCGAGACGGCTTCGGGTCAAACGGTTGCACGGGTAACCTTGCAGCGATCACCCTATGCCGCAAGTGGTGAATCGGATAGCGTGACTCAACTGTTGTAGAAGGCCGTCGTCGCCCGTCCGCCGCCGAGCCCTGATGTCGGGCAAGCGTTTGCATGCTGTGCTGCCCCGGTTGACGCGGGAGGGAGGTGCCGTGGCCGACGATGGTGAGAGGACGCGGCGCCCACCGACCATTGTCGACGTGGCGGCCCGGGCGGGCGTGTCGCCGGCAACGGTGTCACGGTCGCTTCGCGGCGCGGGCAAGGTCTCGCCCGCCACCCGGCGCCGAGTCCTGGAGGCGGCGCGGGCGCTCAACTACGTCACCTCGCCGCAGGCATCGGGACTGGTGACGGGGCGCACGGGCACCGTGGCGGTGGTCGTGCCCTTCGCCTCCCGGTGGTACTTCGCGACGGCTCTCGCGGCGGTGACCGACGGGCTCCGCGAGGCAGGCTTGGGGGTGCTGCTCTACCACCTCGGCGGCGCCGCGCACCGAGACGCCTTCTTCGAAGAGCTGCCGCTGGCTCGCCGGGTGGATGCGGTCATCACGGTGTCCCTGTGGCTGGACGACACCCACAAGTCCCGCTTGCAGGAGCTCGAGCTGCCGATCGTGGCCCTCGGTGCACGGATCCCGGGCCTGCCGCAGGTGGCCATCGACGACGAGGCGGCCGCTCGGACGGCCACCACCTACCTGCTCAACCTCGGCCACGAGCGCATCGCCTACATCGCGGGCGCCCATGACGACATCGAGCTGGGGTTCACCTCGCTGGGGGACCGGCTGGGCGGATACGTCGCCGCCATGGAGGAGGCCGGGTGCTCCGTCGACGAGGATCTGGTCCTGTCCGGAGTGGCAGGGCTGCATGGTGGTGACGCCGCGATGACCGAGCTCGTGAGCGGGACCGCCCGCCCCACGGCCGTCCTCGCCGAGTACGACGAGCTGGCCTTCGGTGCGCTCTGGGCCCTGCGTCGTGCGGGGATCCGGGTGCCGGCCGACATCTCGGTCGTGGGGATCGACGATCACGAGATGGCCGCGCCGCTCGACCTCACCACCGTGCGGCAGCCGGTGGCCGATCTGGGACACGCGGCCGCCACACTGATCCTCGACGTGCTGCGGGGCGACACGCGTCCCGAGGCCGCCACGACGACCTTCCCGACCCAGCTCATCGTTCGCGGCAGTACGGCGCCGCCGAGCAGGTCCAGGAAGCGTGAACGCGCGACCTCGGCGCCTGCCGGCTAGCGCGAGCGGGGCGCGGGGCCGATCCCCGCGATCACGGCGGGGAACCCGCTGCCGGACCCGTCCCTCCTGCCCGTCGGCTCGGGCAGCTCGAGCGCCACCCCGCCGGTACCGGAGGCGCGAGCGGGCCGGGCGCCCGCCCAGGCCAGGACGAGGGTGTCCTCGCCGCGCAGAAAGCGATGCGCGCGAACGCCGCCCGTGGCGCGCCCCTTCGCGGGGTACTCCTCGTAGGGGGCCACCTTGAGCGAGCCCGGCTGGGTGCCCGGAAGGGCGTCGGACGAGCCGGCCGAGGTGACGACGACGTTGTCCGCTCCCGGGTCCACGGCACCGAAGAAGACGACCCGGGCGCCGGGCGAGAGGCGGATCCCCGCCATGCCGCCCGCGCTGCGGCCCTGGGCGCGCACCGCGGCCGCGGGGAAGCGGAGGAGCTGGGCGTCGCTGGTGACGAAGACGAGGTCCTCGGTGCCGTCGTGCAGGCCCGCGGCACCGACGACCCGGTCGTCGTCCTTGAGCGCGATGACGTCGAAGGAGGGCTTCGCGGGGTAGTCGGTGGTGACCCGCTTGACGACCCCGTGGGCCGTGCCGAGGGCGATCCCGGGGCTGTCGCCGTCGATCGGGACGATCGTCAGCGGTTCCTCCGCGCGCGGGAGGTCGACGTACACGGCGAGCGGCGCGCCGCCCGACAGGCCCGGGGCCCCGCCGAGCGGTGGCAGGGCAGGGAGCTCGAGCGCCGATATCCGCACGATCCGGCCTGCGGAGGTGACCAGCCCGACCTCGCCCCGTGCGGTGGTGCGCACGGCACCGACGACCGCGTCGTGCCGGCTACGCGGCCCCTCGGCGGGGACCGGGTCGCCGGAGGACGTCCGCGCCAGCAGGCCGGTCGAGGAGAGCAGCACCCAGCACGGGTCGTCGGCCACCTCGAGCGGTGTCGTCTGGGTGGCAGGCGCACCCGCCGACTCGAGGAGGACGGTGCGGCGTGGGGTGCCGTGTGCCTTGGCGACGTCGGCGAGCTCGCGGGAGACGGTGTGGCGGAGCAGCTTCTCGTCGGCGAGGATCGCCTCGAGCTCCTCGATCTGGCGGCGCAGCTCGTCGCGCTCGGTCTCGAGCTCGATCCGGGAGAACTTCGTCAGCCTCCGGAGCTGGAGCTCGAGAATGTACTCGGCCTGGGCCGAGGAGAGGTCGAAGACGGCGATCAGCCGCTCCTTCGCGGCGGCGGCGTCGTCGCTGGAGCGGATCAGCTGGATGACCTCGTCGATGTCGAGGATCGCGATGAGAAGGCCCTCGACGAGGTGGAGGCGGTCACGCCGCTTGCCGAGGCGGTACTCGGTACGCCGCCGCACCACGTCGATGCGGAACTCGACGTAGACCCGGAGCAGGTCTTTCAGGCCCAGGGTGCGGGGCTGGCCGTCGACGAGGGCGACGTTGTTGATGCCGAAGGAGTCCTCCATCGGGGTGTGCTTGTACAGCGCCTCGAGCACGGCGTCGGGGTTGAACCCGTTCTTGATCTCGACGACGAGCCGCAGCCCGTTCTTCCGGTCGGTGAGGTCCTTGACGTCGGAGATGCCCTGCAGCTTCTTGGACTGCACGAGGGTCTTGACCCGCTCGATGACCTTCTCCGGACCCACGAGGTAGGGCAGCTCGGTGACGACGATCCCCATTCGGCGGGGCGTGACCTTCTCGACCCGGGCCGTGGCCCGGGTCCGGAAGCTCCCACGGCCGGTGAGGTAGGCGTCCCGGATGCCGTCGAGCCCGACGATCCGCCCCCCGCCGGGCAGGTCCGGGCCTGGGACGAACTTCATCAGGTCGTCGAGCGAGCAGTCGGGGTGGTCGATGAGGTGCCTGGCGGCGCCGATCACCTCGACGAGGTTGTGCGGTGCCATGTTCGTCGCCATGCCCACCGCGATGCCGCTCGTGCCGTTGACCAGCAGGTTGGGGAAGGCCGCGGGCAGCACCCCGGGCTGGGTGCCGGAGTCGTCGTAGGTGGGGACGAAGTCGACGGTCTCCTCGTCGAGCCCGGTGACCATGAGCAGGGCGGCCGGGGCCATCTTCGCCTCGGTGTACCGGGACGCTGCCGGGCCGTCGTCGAGGGAGCCGAAGTTGCCATGGCCGTCGACGAGCGGCAGCCGCATCGAGAACGGCTGGGCGAGGCGGACGAGCGCGTCGTAGATGGCCTGGTCACCGTGCGGGTGGTACTTGCCCATCACCTCGCCGACGACCCGGGAGGACTTCACGTGCGGGCGGTCGGGGCGCAGCCCGAGCTCGGACATCCCGTAGAGGATGCGGCGCTGGACCGGCTTCAGGCCGTCGCGGGCGTCGGGGAGAGCCCGGGAGTAGATGACGCTGTAGCTGTACTCGAGGAACGCCGAGCGCATCTCCTCCTCGACGTCGATGTCGACGACCCGGCCGAGGTCGTCCTCGGGGGGAGGGGCGCTCGTTCGTCTGGCCATGGGGGAGTCGGGCTACCTCGTGAGTGCGGTGGTGCCGGGGTGGGTCCGGACAGCGGTCACTCCATCCTCACAAACGCCCACCGTCGGCCCGCCACGACACTCCGAAGCGGCCCTCGTGGAGCACCTCGTCGAGGGGGCGGCGCCGTCGGGTGGCCGCGGAGCCCGACGTGCGCTGCGCCTCGTGCCCGAGGGCCACGACGCCGACGAGGCGCCGGTCGGCCGGGACGTCGAACGCCGCCAAGACAGCCTCGTGCCGCGGGGCCGGCACGCCGAAGAACAGGGCGCCCAGCCCGTGCTCCTCGGCCCCGAGGAGCATGACCATCGCTGCCATCGCGACGTCGGTGTCCCAGTACGGCACCGGCCAGCGGTCACGGGACCGGTCCGTCCACCCCTTGTCGGGCTCGGCGTAGCGGTCGAGGTAGGTCTCCGGGTCCGAGCAGCAGAGGACGAGGGCCGGCGCGGCCGAGACGCCGCGCCACCAGGCGTCCCGTGGACCGGGCTCGGACGCCGCCTCCCAGAACGACGCGCGGTCCTCGGCGTCGAGGAGCGCGACGAAGTCCCATCCCTGGCTGAACCCCGCGCTCGGCGCCCGGACCGCGAGGGCCACGAGACGGCGCACCGTCCCGGCATCGACCGGGCGTGAGGGGTCGAAGCGGCGCACCATCCGGCGCCGCCGCACGAGGTCCGCGAAGTCCATGGCGGCCAGTGTGCCCGGCATGCCGTGCGCGGCTCTGGTCGCTCTCTCCGGATGGCGTTGCCACAGCACCATGAGCGGGCGGGGCGGACCAGAGCGGGCGGGGTGGACCAGAGCGGGCGGGGTGGACCAGAGCGGGCGGGTGGACGGGCACCGGGGCCGACGTCGCCAGATGGCAGGATGTGCGCCATGGAGGAGGAGGCCGAGCTTCCCCCCGGCTACCCCGTCGAGTGGGAGGCCGACGTCGTCCTGCGCGACGGCACGGTGGCCCATGTCCGGCCGATCCGACCGGACGACGCCGACCGGCTGCGCGAGTTCCACGCGAAGCAGTCCGACGAGTCGATCTACCTGCGGTTCTTCGCGCCGCTGCGGGTCCTCAGCGATGCCGACGTGCACCGCTTCTCCCACGTCGACTACAACGACCGGGTGGCCCTGGTCGCGACGATGCGCGAGGACATCATCGGCGTCGGCCGGTACGACCGGATCGACGCGACCAGCGCCGAGGTCGCCTTCAACATCAGCGACCACTACCAGGGCAAGGGCATCGGCTCGGTGCTGCTCGAGCACCTCGCGGCGATCGCGGAGGAGCTCGGGATCTCCCGGTTCACGGCAGAGGTGCTGCCCCAGAACCGCAAGATGCTCGCGGTCTTCTCCGACGCCGGCTACGAGGTGAGCCGCAGGATCGAGGACGGCGTCGTCGAGGTCGCCTTCGACATCGAGCCCACCGACCGGTCGAAGGCCGTGGCGATGTCCCGCGAGCACCGTGCCGAGTCGCGGAGCATGCACGCGCTGCTGCACCCCCGCAGCATCGCGGTCGTCGGCGCGAGCCGCCGGGAGGTGGCGATCGGCAGCCAGCTGCTCGAGCGGCTGCTCGACGCGCGCTTCACCGGCGAGATCCATGTCGTGAACCCCAACGCGACCCGGCTGCGGCGCTGGACGGCCCACCCGTCCGTGTCGGCGGTCCCGGGGCAGGTCGACCTCGTCGTCGTCGCGGTCCCTGCCGAGACCGTGCTCGACATCGTCGACGACTGCGCTGAGGCCGGCGTCAAGGCGCTGCTCGTCGTCTCGTCCGGGTTCGCAGAGGCGGGGCCCGAGGGCGCCCGGCTCCAGGCCGAGCTCGTGCGCCGGGCCCGGGGTGCCGGCATGCGGGTGATCGGGCCCAACTCGTTCGGCATCATCAACAACGACCCCGAGGTGAGGATGAACGCCTCACTGGCGCCGACCGTGCCGCCGCACGGGCGGCTCGGGCTGTTCGCCCAGTCCGGTGCCCTCGGGATCGCGGTCCTGGCCTCGGCCGCCCGGCGCAACCTCGGGATCTCGACCTTCGGGTCCTCGGGCAACCGCGTCGACGTCTCCGGGAACGACTTCATGCAGTACTGGATCGACGACGACGCCACCGACGCGGTCGGGCTCTACCTGGAGTCGATGGGGAACCCGCGCAAGTTCTCCCGGATCGCCCGCAACCTCGCGATGATCAAGCCGGTCATCGTCGTCAAGTCCGGTGTCTCGCGGTTCGGCGTCCCCCCGGGTCACCGGGTCCGCCGGACCAAGGCGCGCCCGGAGGTGTTCTCCGCGATGCTGCGGCAGGCGGGCGTCATCAGGGTGGAGAACGTGCACCAGCTCTTCGACGTCGCCCAGCTCGTCGTGCACCAGCCGTTGCCCCGCGGTCAGCGGGTCGCCGTCGTCGGCAACTCGGACGCCCTCGGCACGCTGACCGCCGACGCCTGCTCGAGCTGGGGCCTCGAGGTCACCCACGGTCCGGTGTGCCTGCGCAGCGAGGCCAGCGCCGAGGAGTTCCGCAGTGCCTTGGCGCGGGCCTTCGCCGCCGAGGACGTCGACTCCGTGCTCGCCTGCTTCATCCCGCCCCTCGTCACCATCGACGAGGACGTCGCGGCGGCGGTCCGTGAGACCGCCGCCGGGTCCGACAAGCCGTGCGTGGCGACGTTCCTCGGGATGCGTGGCGTCGACGACGGACACTCCTCGGTGAGCGGCAGCACAGGTCAGGCTCGCGCCGTGCCGGTCTACTCCATGCCCGAGGACGCGGTGCGGGCCCTTGTCGCCGCGACGCGCTACGGTGAGTGGCGCGCCCGCGACCGAGGCACCCCGGTGGCGCCCGCCGGCATCTCCCGGGCCGCCGCCGAGGACGTCGTCGAGACCGTGCTCTCGACCCACCCCCGGGGGCGCCGGCTCGCGCACGACGAGGCGGCTGCGCTCCTCGGGGCGTACGGCATCGAGGTGTGGGGCAAGCACGAGGTCGCCACCGTCGACGAGGCGGTGGAGTCCGCGGCCGCGGTGGGCTACCCGGTGGTGCTGAAGTCGGTGGCGCCGATGCTGCGCCATCAGGGGGGTGTGAGCGGAGTCCGGATCGACCTCGGCGACGAGTCGGCGCTCCGCGCCGCGTGGGCGTCGCTCAGCGAGCGGCTGGCGCCGCTGCAGGCGGACCGCTTCGTCGTGCAGAGGATGGCGACCACCGGAGTCCCGTGCGTGGTGACCTCCGACGAGGACCCGCTCTTCGGTCCGGTCATCGGCTTCTCGGTGGCCGGCCTGCCCACGGAGCTGCTGGGGGACGTCGCCTACCGCATCCCGCCACTCACCGACGTGACCGTCTCCGAGCTCATCTCGTCGGTCAAGGCGGCGCCGGTGCTGCACGGCTACCGGGGCCAGACGCCGGTCCACCGGGCGGCGCTCACCGACCTCGTGGGCCGGGTGTCGGTGCTCGCGGACGACCTCCCGGAGGTGTCCTCGCTCGTGCTCAACCCCGTCAACGCCCACCCGGGCGGCGTCGAGGTCCTCGGGGCCGAGATCACCATCGCCCCCGCGCCGCGCCGGATCGACCCCGGCCGGCGCTCCCTGACCTGAGGTCACGCCGGGCGAGCGGCGCGGCACAATGGGGCCATGGCCAGTGCCCACCACGCCCCCGTGCTGCCCGCGGACCTGCTCGCCGCCATCGACCGCGCCGGCTACTACCCGGCCCTCGTCGGTGACGTCGTCGCGGCCGCGCTCGTCGCCGAACGGATCGACAACCACCTGGTCCATGTCGAGACCACGTTCGACCGCGACGTCGTGCGGCGGCACATCACCGTGCTCGTGCTGACCCCGAGCCGCCTGCTCATCGCCCATCTCGACGACCACGCGGACGAGCCCCCCGCCCCGCAGGAGGTGGCGACCGCGACCACCGAGGCGATCCCCCTGTCGGCCGTCCGGGGGGTCATGCTCACGCACGTGGTGCCGGACCCGGAGCACTACGTCCCCGGAACCCTGGGACGCGAGGTCACCCTCACCCTCGGGTGGGGCACCGTCGCCCGGCTCGACCTCGTCCCCGCGACATGCGGAGACCCCGAGTGCGACGCCGACCACGGCTACGAGGGCACCGTCACCGGCGACGACATCGCGCTGCGGATCGCCGCGGCCGCCGACGGGGACGACGCGCTGGAGCGCGCGCTGTCGTTCGCGCGGGACCTCTCCGCCGCCATCGGCCAGGGCTGACCGGATGGCCGCTGCCCCCGGGGTGCCGCCGTCGCCTCTCGGGTCGGGACCCGCGCTGGCCGACGTGCTGCCCTCGGTGGCCCGCAGTCTCGGCGTCCCCTGGCCGAGGGTGCCCGGCGCCCACGACCTCGCCTTCCCTCCCGCGCGCCGGGCGGTCGTGGTCCTCGTCGACGGGCTCGGGCACGACCTCCTCGTCAGCCGGGCGGGGCACGCGCCCTTCCTCCGCTCGCTCCTCCCGGGTGCGCTGCGCGTCCCGAGCGGCTTCCCGTCGACGACCGCAACGTCCGTGGCGAGCTTCGGGACCGGACTCGCCGCGGGAGTCCACGGCCTCGTCGGGTACGAGGCCCTGGTTCCGGACACCGGGGCCATGCTCAACGAGCTGTCCTGGGAGGACGGACCGGACCCACGCCGGTGGCAGCCACACGAGACGGTGTTCGAGGTGGCCGCGCGAGCCGGCGTCGACGTCACCCGCGTGGGACCGGCGTTCTTCGACGGCTCCGGGCTCACCGAGGCTGCTGCCCGGGGTGGCCGATTCGTCGGGGCGGAGACGCTGACGGAGCGGGTGGACGCGGTCCTGGCCGCGGTGCGCCGCTCGGCACGAGCGCTGGTGCACCTCTACTGGGAGGACGTGGACAAGGTGGGCCACGTCTCGGGTCCGCAGTCCTGGCAGTGGGGCGACGCGGTCGAGCAGGTCGACCGCGAGCTGGCCCGCCTCGCCGCCTCGCTGCCCGATGACTGCTCGCTCACCGTCACCGCCGACCACGGGATGGTGGACGTGCCGATGGCGGACCGGCTCGACGTCGCCGTGGAGCCTCGGCTCGCCGCCGGCGTGCGCTACGTCAGCCTGGAGGCCCGCGCTCCGCAGCTCTACGTCGAAACCGGCGCCGCGGACGACGTGCGGGCGGCCTGGTCGTCGGTCCTCGGCGACCGGGCCGACGTCCTGTCCCGCGAGGAGGCCGTGGCGGCCGGATGGTTCGGGCCGGTCCGACCCGAGGTGCTGCCCCGCATCGGCGACGTCGTCGTCGCGATGCGGGGCCGCTTCGCCGTCGTCGACTCCCGCCGGGCCTCGCCACGGCTGCTGGCCCTCATCGGTCTGCACGGCTCGCTGACCGAGGCCGAGGTCGCCGTCCCCGTGGTCCACGTGCCGGCCCGGGCCGCCACGTAGGGCGTGCCGACGTGGGGGCGCTCGTCTTCTTCTCGGGAACGATGGACTGTGGGAAGTCCACGCTGGCGTTGCAGATCGACCACAACCACCGGGCGCGGGGGCGATCCGGGCTGATCTTCACGAAGCTGGACCGCGCCGGCGAGTCCGTGCTGTCCTCCCGGCTCGGGCTCTCCACCGACGCGGTGGAGGTGGTCGACGACCTGGACCTCTGGGACACCGTCGTCGGCTGTCTCACGGCGGGGCGAAGGGTGGACTACGTCATCTGCGAGGAAACGCGGTGTCGGATACATCCTTGCTGGGGGTTTGGGCGATCGCGGCGAGGCTGCGTCGGGCGACGTTGACGCACCTCCCCGGTGCGGGCGGACAGTGGAAGAGGAAGAGCTCGGAGGAGCTCGGAAAGGAGGTGGACCCAGATGTTGGACACGAAGCACCCAGTGGGTACGCCTGAGGCTTCAGCGTCCGTCAGCGGCGTCGAGGAGACATGGCGCACCCGTCCCGAGAGGGTCGGCCAGTTCGTGGGGAACCTGTTGTTCTGCTTGATCTTCCCCATCGTCGCCATCTGGTACGTCCCGAAGTACGTCATGCGACAGGAGTACGTGAAGGCGGTGGCGGCGCTCGCAGTGTCGCTCGTGTGGCCGATCGTCTACCTGACGATGCCACCGACCGGCCGGTTGATGTTCAGCTAGTCCTTGGACGTCGACGCGCGCGGTTCCAGGATCAAGCACAGGCCCGGAGCGGCGCAGGTACCCGGCGCAGGTCGCGTCAGAGCGGCAACTCCCGCTGCCGCTCGGCGACTTTCGCTCGCCAGCCGTCCGCAGGTCCGAGGGCGACGGCGCGACGTTGACGCCGGGGCGGTCGTGAGGTCAGCGGCCAGGAACGCGGCCCCAACCGTTGGACCGGGCGACCAGCGCTCACCCTCGAGCGGGTGCATGACGTCGTCGACGACGAGGCGCAGT
>Ga0316576_10001269_pt1 | contig 13395 bp, 13 predicted proteins | sample S0NA_FD_203075 | JGI IMG/M metagenome (GOLD analysis project Ga0316576, IMG submission 203075) | Rhizosphere microbial communities from salt marsh grasses in Alabama, United States - S0-2_050615r3r5 | ecosystem: Host-associated > Plants > Roots > Rhizosphere | place: USA: Alabama | collected... | reverse complement strand
CATCCGAGACCCTCCTGGAGGCAGGCTAAGAGGCCGGAATCATTCGGGCCATCGGTCACGAGAGCCAATCCCGCGCGTGCCGCGGCGACGTCTTCGGGCAGGGCCGGCGTCCAAGTCCGGCGGATCGATCGACTCCGAGGTCAGCCGCGCGGCATGGAAGATGGCGCTGCCGGGGCCCGCGAGCGGTCGCCGGCAACGCGCGCGCTACTCGCTGATCCAGGCATCGACATCGCGCTGGTAGTCGATGAGCTCGGCTGGGGCAAACCACAGCGCCAGCTCGTCCACGGCGTTCTCGGGACTATCGGAGGCATGCACCAGGTTCATGCCGGTCTCCAGCGCCAGATCTCCGCGGATCGAGCCCGGGGCGGCCTCGTTGGGTCGGGTCGCGCCGTTGATCGCGCGGCAGACCTCGATGGCGTTGGGGCCTTCGACGGCCATGGCCACGAGCGGGCCCGACGTGATGAACCCGATCAGACCGCCGAAGAACGGCTTGTCGGCATGGATCGCGTAGTGGCGCTCGGCCAGCGACCGCTCTGCCTGCATCAGCTTGAGCCCGGCGATGCGCAGGCCGCGGGCCTCGTATCGCTCGATGATGCGGCCGATCAGCTGCCGCTGGACGCCGTCGGGCTTGATCAGGATGAGGGTTCGCTCGCTCACTTGGGCTCCTTCGATGTCGACCCCTGGCTCAGGGCCGCGTGTGCTTGCTGGTAGGCGGCGGCAGCCTCGTTGTCGCGCCCGAGCAGGCGGTATGCGTCGCCGCGGACGACGTGGACGGACGCGAGATGGATGCTGTCGACCTCAGCGACCGACGCTGCGCGGTCGGCCGAAGAGAGGATGATAGGCGCCAGCGCGGGGTCGAGGCGCAGGAGCACGGCCAGGCGCTGTGCGGCCGTGCCGACCTCGCCGGCAGCAAGGGATCGGTCGACCCGCTCCAGCTCCTCACCGGCGAGGCGCCCGGTGACCACCACGGCGCTCGTGCTGGCATCGCCAGCGGGCTTGCCCAGGCCACCGCGGCCGAGCGGCGCGGCCGTGACCTGTTCGTGGGCCGAGAGCGTGGTGGGGGCAAGCTGCCACGTATCAGGGCTGGGTCGGGCGACTTCGCTGCCGCCCACGAGCAGACCCCAGCGACCCGGCGCAGGAGCATCGATGTCCATCCAGCCATCATCGGCCGGCGGCCACACCGAGGCACGCGGTTCCAGCGCGAAGAGCAGGTCCAGCCCACCGCCCACGCGCTGGTGGACCGCTCGGGCGGCGCGTTCCGCCTCGTCGTCAGCGCCGCGTGCCGCAAGCTCCTCGGCCAGGACCAGTGCTGCCAGCGGCTCGTCACCGCCGGACGCCTGGTGTGCGCGTGCGGCTTCGGCCGCACCTTCGAGGTCGCCGCTGCGCCAGCGGACCTCGGCGAGGTCGGCCATGGCGTCGCGGTCGAGGGTGCCGTCGCCGGCCATCCGCTCGAGCGTCGCGCGTGCGAGGGCCAGCAGGCCGCCCCGCAGGTGGACACGAGCCAGCCGGGCGTCGGCCGAGCGCTCGAGAGCGCTCGCCTGGTCGTCACCGGGGCCCGGGAGCGGCGAGTCGGAGGTCGGCGCCGGCGTGGCGATGGGAACCGAGCCGCCGGGGCGCGGACGGGGCGCTGCCAGACCCTGGGGCATGGGAGCCCCCGGCGCGGCGGCCGGGGCAGACCCTGTGGGCGCCACGGTCGGTGGCGGGCCACCCGCGGCGGGCATGGTCATGGGGGGTGTCTGGGACGGCCGCGGCCCCGCGGAGGGCGCGCCTGCGGGTCCGGGTGGCGCGGCCACGGGCCTGCCCGGAGGCATCGGTCCACGCGGCGGCGGCATCGGTCCGAGCGGCGGCATCTGGCCGGGATAGCCCGGGCGCTGGCCTGGCGGCATGGGCGGCGGTGGGCCTCCCGCTGGTCGCCCGCGATATGGCTGCCCCGCTGGTGGCATGGCACCGGGCAGCGGCCCCTGCTGTGGGCGCCGTTGCGGTGAGCCCTGCGGCTGGGGACCCTGCTGCGGTGAGCCCTGCGGCGGCCGGGCCTGACCTTGGGCAGGCTGGGCCTGTCCCGGTGTCGGTTGAGCCTGGCCCTGTGCCGGCTGAGCCGGGTCCTCGGGCGGCCGCTGTCCTGACTGCGCTGGCCCCGCGGGCTGGGCGCCCCCTGTGGGATCGTCGGACCGCGAACGCTGGTCGTCGGTCATGGCAGCCGTAGTGCCTCCTCCAGCCTGCCCAGCCGCTGGTTCGGGCCGATGACCGCGGCACACAGCGACTCGTCGCGGAACAGCCGCCCGGCAAGCGCCTGGATGTCGTCTGCAGTCACCGCTCTCATCGCTTCCATCACCTCGTCCATCGTCATCACCCGATCGTGCAACGCCTCCTGGCTGCCCAGGAAGGATGCCATCGACCGGGACTCCTCCAGCCTCAGCTCGAGTCGACCCAGCGCATAGTTGCGCGCCCGCTCGAGCTCGGCCAGCGGGACCGGCTCGTCCCGCAGGCGCGAAAGCTCCGCCAACACTGCGCGCATGGCGGGTACGACATCGTCGGCATCGACCCCCATCGACACCTGCAGGATGCCGCTGTCAGCGTAGTCGGTCTGGAATGAGTGCACGTCGTAGGCGAGGCCCTCCTCCTCGCGGATCCTCATGAACAGCCGCGAGGAAGTGCCGTCACCCAGCACCGTGTTGAGCAGGTCCAGCGTCCACTGGTCGGCATGGTCGCGCGGGAGGCCGGGCAGGCCGAGGGTGACGTGGGCCTGGGCTGTGTGGCGCTGCTCCACCCGCAGCTGTTCGACGGGACCCTGCACCGCCGGAAGGTAGGACGGCACAGCCCCATCGCCCCGTCCGAACGATCGCTCGACCAGGTCCACGGCCCGGTCGTGGCCGATGTCGCCGGCCAGAGCGACGACCATGTTGGATGGACGGTAGGCTGCGGCCCAGAACTCCCGGATGTCCGAGTCGCTGAGGCCGCGCACGGAGGCCTCATCGCCGGCGATCTCCCAGCCGAGGGGCGAGTCGCCGAAGAAGGCCTCGTCCCAGACGTTATAGATGTACTGGGCCGGGTCATCGCGGTAGGAGTTGATCTCGTCGACGATGATCTCGCGCTCGTGAGCGATGTCGGCGCTGCGCAGGCGCGGCCGCAGCGTGAGCTCAGCGAGAACGTGCACGCCGAGCTCCGCCTCACGCACCGGCAGGCGAGCCCAGTAGACGGTGACCTCCCGGTCGGTCGCGGCGTTGCTGTTGCCGCCGACGCCCTCGATGGCCTCGGAGACATCCCGTGTGGTCGACAGGTCGCGCGTGCCCTTGAACGTGATGTGCTCCATGAAGTGCGCCAGGCCCGACTTCTCGCGCACCTCTCCGCGCGAGCCGGCCATGACATAGACGCTCACGGACAGCGAGCGCATGCCAGGCATACGAGCGGAGATGACGCGCGGCCCGTCGGGCAGCGCCGTGCGTTCGAACATCGGGGCGTCATGCTACACGGGCGAGACACAGGGGCCCTGCGGCCAGCGTTCCGCTGGCGTCGGCGCGAACCGCGCGCCGGTCCGGGCTGAGCAGGCTGGCTAGCTCTCGGTCCCGGCTTCCTCGCCCGGCTCGGCGCCGGCCGGTCCGTCGCCCTCGCCTGGTTGGTCGGACGCATCGAGGGGACCCAGCTCCATCTGGATGTAGCCGGGCGCCACCTGGAACGGCAGTGGCTCCTGCACGTTCTCGTCGCCCTCGCCGCCGGGCGGCGGCACGAACTCCAGCACCACGCGCTCGTCGCCCTGGACCAGGGTGTAGGTGATGAGCTGATCGGGCCGCGTCTCGAACTCGAGGTGCTCCCATGAGGCCACCGACAGGCAGATCGACAGCGGCGTGAAGAAGGAGGACACATCCGGCCGGTCAGCGACGATGCGCTCCACCCAGCCGGTGCCGTGCGACACGATCTCGCGACCGCGCAGGTAGCGATAGGCGACCGTCTGCCGCAGCAGCGGACGTAGCAGGTGATAGACGTCGACAGGGTTCGAGACCAGCCCGGCGTTGACGAAGAACTTGGCCGCTGGCTCGCTCGACACGCACCCTCCCACAGCACACGGCCCGTGACCGCCCGGACCGTCGGTTGACGACGGCGCCGATGGTATCGCAGCGCCCGGGGCCAGATTCGCCGCCTCCGCAGCGGAGCGGCGATGCCTCGACACAGGCCTATCATCTGCTCGTGATCCTGGCAGTCGACATCGGCAACAGCGCCGTCAAGGCCGCCCTCGTGGAGGAGGGCCGCATCCTCGGATCGGGGCGCCTCGAGACGGCGACCGCCGTGGGCGACGACTTGCTCGACGGTCTGCGCGTGCTCGCGGGCGCACACGCCGAGGCGCCCAGCGGCATCATCTCGGTGAGCGTGGTGGACCGCTGGACGGAACGCCTGGAGCTGGCGGCCGAGCGACTCGACCTGCCGCTCACGGTCGTCGCTGCCAGCCACATCCCCATCAGTACCACGCTCGTGCGGCCTGACACGACCGGGCCCGACCGGCTGCTGGCGGCCTGGGCGGCCGCCAGCCTGCACGGGGTGCCCGTCATCGTCGTCGACTTGGGCACCGCCACCACCGTCGATGTCGTCGACGCCGACGGCTTCTTCCAGGGCGGCGCGATCATGCCCGGCCTGGCGCTGTCGGCGACCGCGCTAACGGATGGCACCGCGCGGCTGCCGCGGGTCGCGCTGCAGCTTCCAGCCGACGCCATCGGCAGCGACACTACCGGTGCCATGCAGAGCGGCATCGTCATCGGCCACATCGGTGCGGTCAGGGAGCTCGCCCGGCGCATGCACGACCGCATCGCGCCCACCGCTCCCTCCGGCGCCCGCACCCGCGTCGTGGTGACCGGCGGACACTCCTCGGCCGCCTGGGCGCACACCGCGTGGCGCACGCCAGCCGGTCCGTCGCTCCCCGCCATCGCCGACACCCTCGACCCCGACCTCGTCCTCAGGGGGCTGGCTATGCTCGCCGAGCACATGGCCGCCCGCCCATCGCCAGGAGCGCACTGATGACCGACCGACCCGTAGCCGACCCCGCTGAGCGACCGCTCGAGGGCCGGCTGGTCCTGCTCGGCGTCACCGGCTCCATCGCCGCCTACAAGGCCGCGGAGCTGCTGCGGGAGCTGGTACGCGCCGGGGCCGAGGTACAGGTGATGATGAGCGAGGCGGCCACCCATTTCATCGGACCGCTGACGATGGAGGCGCTGTCCGGGCGGCCGGTGATGCTCGACCCGCTGGAACTCCAGTCTGACCGGCGCATCGGGCACATCGTGGCCGCCGACGCTGCGGACGCCATCCTCATCGCGCCGGCCACGGCCCACTGGCTGGGAGCGATGGCCAACGGCCTCGCCAGCGACATCCTCACCGCCACCTGCCTGGCCTCGAGCGCTCCTGTGGTCGTGGCCCCCGCGATGGACGGTGACATGTACCTGCATCCGGCCACCAGGGCCAACGTCGCCCGGCTGCGGGACTACGGCTACCGCGTGGTCGATCCCGAGAGTGGCTCGCTGGCGTCTGGCCAGGTCGGTGTCGGACGCCTGGTCGATCTGCCCGTGCTGGTGGAGGCGGTGAGCCAGGTCGTCTCGGGTCGCCCAGTCCGCCAGCCTGACCCTGGTCTGCGACCACCCCGTGCCGAACGCCAGCGCGCGCACGACCTGGCCGACTGGCACGTCGTCGTCAGCGCCGGCGGCACTGCCGAGCCCATCGACCCGGTGCGCTTCATCGGCAACCGCTCCAGCGGCAAGATGGGCATGGCCATCGCTGCCGCCTGTCTCGAGCGTGGCGCGCGCGTCAGCCTGATCAAGGGCACCACCAGCGCCGAGGTCCCCGCCGGCGCCACGGTCGTACACGCGGAGACCGCCGCGAGCATGCGCGAGGCCGTTTTGGCCGCGCTACCCACAGCCGATGTGCTGGTCATGGCCGCCGCGGTGGCCGACTTCCGACCTCGCGCCGCGGCAGAGACCAAGCTCGCCCGCGGCGACGGGCTCGAGCTGCAGCTCGAGCCCACCAGTGACATCCTCGCCGAAGCGGCCGCAGTGGCGCGCGCAGGCGGCGACGATCCGCGCCTTCGCCCGCTCATCGTCGGCTTCGCGGCGGAGACCGGCTCGCTGGAGCGCGCACCCGAGAAGGCCGCGCGCAAGGGCGTCGACCTGCTGGTAGCCAACGATGTCGCCGAGGAGGGCTCCGGGTTCGGCGGTGACACCAACCGCGTCACGATCGTGGTGCCCGGAGCGGAGCTCGAGCCCTGGCCGCTGCTGTCCAAGCGCGAGGTCGCCGACCGCCTGCTCGACCGGATCCGGGCACTGCGGGTCGGAACCGGTGCAGAATGAGGGCATGAGCGCCAGCAAGCCGGCCCGCCGCATCACCATCTCCGACATCGCGCGCATGTACGAAGAGGGTGAGCGCTTCGCCACCATCACCGCCTACGACTACCCCACCGCACGGATCGTGGACGAGGCCGGCATCCCGCTCATCCTGGTCGGCGATTCACTGGGCATGGTGATGCTCGGCTACGACACCACGGTGCGCGTGAGCATGAGCGAGATGCTCCATCACACGCGGGCGGTCGCTCGGGGTGCGAAACGGGCGTTGGTGGTCGGCGACATGCCCTTCCTGACCTACGGCATCTCGCAGGAGGAGTCCGTCGAGCACGCCGGGCGCTTCCTCTCCGAAGCGTACGCCCAGGCGGTCAAGATCGAGGGTGGCGTGCGCTCGGCCCGCACGATGGAGGCCATCGTCAGCAGCGGCATCCCGGTGATGGGTCACATCGGCCTGACACCGCAGTCGGTCAATGCGCTGGGTGGGCACCGTGTCCAGGGGCGCTCCAAGGAATCGGCCCGCAGGCTCATCGCCGACGCTCTGGCCGTGCAGGAGGCCGGGGCCTTCGCGGTCGTCCTGGAACTGGTGCCCGCGGAGCTGTCGCGCGCCATCACCGAGCGGCTCTCGATCCCGACGATCGGCATCGGCGCCGGTCCGTATACGTCCGGCGAGATCCAGGTCATCACCGACGTGGTAGGCCTGACGCAGGGCTTCATTCCCCGCCACGCGCGCCGCTTCGGCGAGGTGGGAGAGGCCCTCGCGCAGGCCGTGCGAGCCTACCGTGATGCCGTCATCGCCGGCGACTTCCCTGCGGAGGCAGAGTCCAGCTCCATGGACGAGGCGGTCCTCGCAGAGGTCCTGGGACGAAGCGAGCTGGATCGACCGAACGCATCGCTGGCCATCCCGCTCGACCGCGACCTCTAGCCGGTCGGCGGTGATGACCCGCATCCTGCGCACACGCGCTGAGCTGCGCGCCGCCCTGGCCGACGCGCCGCGGCCGGTCGGCCTGGTGCCCACGATGGGCTGGCTGCATGACGGCCACCGGGCGCTGATGCGACGGGCCCGGGTCGAGAATGCCACGGCTGTCGTCACCATCTTCGTCAATCCGCGCCAGTTCGACGACGCGTCCGACTACACCCGCTATCCCCGCGACACCGCCGCGGACATCGCCATCTGCGAAGCGGAGGCCGTCGACCTCGTCTGGCTCCCCGAGGTGGACGAGGTCTATCCGCCGGGCTTCGACACGACCGTCAGCGTGGGGGCGGTCGCGGAGCCCCTGGAGGGTGCCGCCCGGCCGGGTCACTTCGATGGGGTCGCCACGGTGGTGGCCACGCTGTTCGCCCTGGTCGGTGCCGAACACGCGTACTTCGGTCAGAAGGATGCGCAGCAGGTGATGGTCATCAGTCGCATGGCCGCCGACCTGGCCCTGCCCACGCAGGTCATCCCCTGCCCCACCGTGCGGGAGCCCGACGGCCTGGCCCTGTCGTCGCGCAACGTGCATCTGACCCCGCAGGAGCGGGAGGTGGCACCGGTGCTGCACCGGGCGCTGCTGGCGGCGCGCGAGGCCTACCGGGAGGGCGAGCGCGAGGGCGAGGTGCTGCGCGCCCTGATGCTGGAGATCCTGGCCGACGAGCCGTTGGCACAGGTCGAATACGCCTCCTGCGCGGATGCCCTGACGCTACGGGAGCTGCAGCGCATCGAGGGCCCGGCGCTGCTGTCGCTGGCGGTCGTGCTGGGGACCACGAGACTGATCGACAACGAGCTCATCGGGCTGGAGGAGTAGGACATGCGCATCGCGGCGGCCCAGGCACACCCGGCATGGGGGCGGCCCGATGAGGGTGCCGAGCGCGTGTGCCGCTGGATCGAGCAGGCCGGTCGGGAGGACGTCGATCTGCTGGCCTTCGGCGAGACCCACCTGGGTGGCTATCCCTTCTGGATCAGCCTCACCGACGGCGCTCGCTTCGACGCGCTGGACCAGAAACAGGCCTACGCCTACTACCTCGATGCGGCCGTCGAGCTGGGTGGGCCACAGCTGCAGCGCATCTGCGAGGCTGCGGCCGAGGCACGCGTCTTCACCTACCTCGGCATCGCCGAGCGCCGGGCCGACACCGCCCGCGGCAGCGTCTACGCCACGCTCGTCGCCATCGACCCGGTCCGCGGCATCGTCTCGGCCCATCGCAAGGTACAGCCGACCTACGAGGAGCGGCTGGCATGGGCGGCCGGCGACGGCAACGGCCTGCGCGTCCACGTGGTCGTGGGCCGCGAGGGCGACAGCATGCGCGTTGGCGGCCTCAACTGCTGGGAGAACTGGCTGCCGCAGGCGCGACTGGCGCTATATGCCCAAGGCGAGGACCTCCACGTGAGCGCCTGGCCGGGAGCGGTGCGCTTGACCCGCGACATCACCCGCTTCATCGCCCGTGAAGGCCGCGTCTTCTCACTCGCGGCCGGCAGCCTCATCTCGCGCGCCGATGTCCCCGCCGACTTCCCCCTCAGCGACCGCCTGCCCGATGGAGACTGGACCGATGGCGGCGGTGCCATCGCCGGCCCCGACGGCGAGTGGCTGCGGGAGCCCGCCAGCGAGGAAGAGCTGGTCGTCGCCGATGTCGACGTCGCCCGCGTACGCGAGGAGCGGCAGAACTTCGATCCGGTCGGGCACTACGGGCGTCCGGACGTCTTCGAGCTACGCGTCGACCGTCGGCGCCAGTCCGTGGCGGAGCTCAGCGACGATCCTCCGGCGTTCGACTAGCACCGCCGAGACGAGTGGCACCGTCGGCGAGGCGCAGCAGGCCACGTCGCAGCAGGCCAGGCGATGCGGCCGCTACCGGAGCGAGGCCGTCGCCCCCGACCCTGGCAGCTGCTGCAGCCGCCGACGCATCGAGCCGCTCGAGCAGGCCATCGACGTCGAAGTGCTCGGCCACCACGTGCTTGATGACCTCGATCTTGGAGCGGTCCTGTACGTGCGTCTTCACCAGCAGGCCATGGATCTGGCTGGCCACGGGGTAGATCTCATCCGGCACGAGGAGCGCGAAGATGCCGGCCTCGCGCAGGGCCACGATGTCACGCTCCGAGGGGCGACGGCCGTTGGTGAACACGATACCGGCCAGCAGTCGGGCTTCCGGGTCATCGGGCATCCGCCCGAAACGCGAGCGGTTGCGCAAGCGGTCAAGCAGCCCGGGCTCCTGGTTCAGCTGCCGCTGAGTGTTGTTGGCCGAGATGGTGGTGTGGATGATGTCCTGCCGGTCGCCCTGCACGATGAGCAGCGAACCAGGGCCGATCTTCTCCAGCACATGGCGTGCCTGCCCCGAGCCGATGGCGACGTGCTCGATGAGCCGGTCCATGTCCTCGCCCGACGACAGCAGGTCACCCTGCAGCTGCTCGATGAGCATCGTCAGCGTCGGGTGCGCCAGCATCGGGCGATAGGGCAGTACGCCCAGCAGGTCCACGCCGTGCAGGGCCAGACCCTCGCGCAGGATCTCGGGCAGGCCCGGGTCGGCATCCACGTCGACCTTGTTGATGACCGCCCCGACGATGGGCACGCCGTGGCGGGCGAAGAGCGCCTGGTTGAGGACGATCTGGTCGATGGGCCGGCCGATGCCCCCCTCGCTGATGATGACCACGGGCGCCCCCATGCGTGCCGCCACATCGGCGTTCGAGAGACCCACGACAGCGCCCACGCCGGCATGGCCGGTGCCCTCGATCAGCAGCACGTCGTGCCCTTCTCGCAGGTTCCGATGTGACACGTCGATCCTGGAGGCGAGATCCTCCACGACCTCGCCGCGGATGAAGGCCTTGGTGAAGCCACGCGGGATGTGCACCGGGCTCATGTCCTCGAGCGATGCGTCCAACCCGAAGAGGTCGCGCATGAGGATGGCGTCCTCGTCGGCGGGCACGTCCTCCACCAGGGCGTAGCGCTGGCCCACGGGCTTGGCGAACGCGGTCGAGTGGCCGCGGTCGATCAGCTCGGCAAGCAGACCGAGTGCGAACGTCGTCTTGCCGTGATTACGGCCCGTGGCCGCGAGATAGACCTGGCGCATGTCCACAGGGTACGGCGGCGGAACCGGTAGCATCCGGGCGTGGATACCATCGTCTTCGATCTGGGCGGGGTCCTCGTGGACTGGAACCCTCGCTACCTGCTGCGGAAGGTCATGCCCGGCCGTGAGGCCGAGATGGAGACCATCCTCGCCGACGTCCTCAACCACGACTGGAATCTTGAGCGCGATACCGGTGATTCCTGGCCCGATGCCATCGCGCGCCTGAAGCTGGAGTACCCGCGTTGGGCAGACATCTTCGATGTCTACGATGAGCGCTGGGCAGAGACACTGGGCGGCTCGCACGAGGACAGCGTGGCCATCCTGCGTGAGCTGAGGGACGCCGACGTGCCGTTGCTGGCGCTAAGCAACTGGTCGGCGGAGAAGTTCCATCACGCCGAGGAGCGCTTCGAGTGGCTCTCCTGGTTCGACGGCGTCGTCGTCTCCGGACGCGTCGGCATGATCAAGCCCGACCGCGACATCTTCGACTACCTGCTGGCAACCTACGATCGACGCGCGGAGGACATCCTCTTCATCGACGATCACGCGCCGAACGTGGTCGCGGCGCGCTCCTTCGGCATCCGCAGCCATCACTTCACCAGCGCGGCAGCGCTGCGCGAAGAGCTCGTGGCCGAGGGCTTCCTCGACCCGGTCGGGGTCGGCTCCTAGCCGCTGCCGCGAGAGGCCAGCTGGCGTTCGAGCCGGTCGAGCCCCTCGCGCAACCGCGCGAGGGTCTCCTCGTCGATGGTGTCCTCCGTGGTATGCGGCCCGAGCTGCTCGAGGATGTCGGCGATGAGGCCGTAGAACACGTGCGCATCCGCGAGGAAGAATTGTGGTTCGTTGTTGTAGCGAACGAGTGTCAGCCGGCCCTGCAGTACGCGACGCTCGTCGAGGTTGGCGATCTGGGTGGCGAAATCGTGGCCCTGGATGCCGTCGGGGTTGTTGAGGAAGTTGAGCGCGTTGTCGATGGCCAGGCCGAAGCGGGCGCGCCATGCCCGCAGCCGGTCGAGCGCCTCGGGCGCCACGCGCACCTCGGCCACCTGGTCGAAGACCTCCGGGCTGACCGTCAGCAATCCGACCAGCGTGGTGCCGGCACGTGCGCCAAGCATCACCTGCAGCGAGCGCTCGAGGGTGAAGACCTCGGAGTCGAAGCGCGGACTGGTGATGACGTCGGTCAGCAGGTCCTCCACGTTGTCGAGCGCGCCGGGCTCGGCCAGAGCATCGGCCAGCTGCAGCACCTCCTCCTTGAAGAGGAACTGCTCCTCGTGATCGAGTCGGTCCACCATCGGAGTCTCCTTGCCGGCTAGGGGTAGAGGCCGCGCAGGGCGGTGGCCTTGGCGACACGGTCGACGGCCAGCAGGTACGCGCCGGTGCGCATGTCCACGTCCTCCTGCTCGGCCATGGCCACGACCTCGGCGAAGCTGCGCACCATGATGGCGGTGAGCTTGCTGTTGACGATCTCCTCGGACCACTGGTCGCGGTTGAGGTCCTGCACCCACTCGAAGTAGGAGACGGTCACGCCGCCGGCATTGCAGAGGATGTCGGGGATGAGGAAGACGCCCTTGCGATGGAGGATCTCGTCGGCGTCCGGCGTGGTGGGACCGTTGGCCGCCTCGGCCACGATACGCGCCTTGATGCGCTCGGCGTTATCGAGGGTGATCTGGTTCTCCAGCGCCGCCGGCACGAGCACATCGACCGCCAGCTCCAACAGCTGGGCGTTGCTGATGTTCTCGGCTCCGGGAAACCCCACGACCGTGCCGTGCTCGGCCTTCCAGGCCTTGACCCCGGCGATGTCGAGCCCGCCGGCGCGGAAGATGCCGCCCTGCGTGTCCGACACCGCCACCACCCTGGCGCCCATGCTGTCGAGCAGCGAGGCCGCCACCGAGCCGGCGTTGCCGAACCCCTGGACCGCGATGGTGGCGCCGATGATGTCGAGCCCGATATGGCGAGCTGCCTCGGAGATGGTCACGACGCAGCCGCGGCCGGTGGCCTCGGCACGCCCCTCGGAGCCACCCAAGCTGATGGGCTTGCCGGTGACCACCCCTGGCACGGTGTAGCCCACGTGCATCGAGTAGGTGTCCATGATCCAGGCCATCGTCTGGGCGTTGGTGTTGACGTCCGGCGCGGGGATGTCGCGCTCGGGCCCGATGATCACGCTGATGTTGGTGGCGAAGCGCCGTGTCAGGCCCTCCAGCTCGCGCATCGAGAGCTGCTTTGGGTCCACCGCCACGCCGCCCTTGCCGCCGCCATAGGGGATGCCCACCACAGCGCACTTCCAGGTCATCCACATGGCCAGCGCACGGACCTCGTTGAGGGTCACATCCTGGTGATACCGCAGGCCGCCCTTGGATGGCCCGCGGCCCAGGTTGTGCTGCACGCGATAGCCAGTGAAGACCTTCACGGAGCCGTCGTCCATGTGCACCGGGACCGACACGATGAGCTCGCGCTCCGCTTCGCGCAGCACCGCGCGCAGGCCCGGCTCGAGATCGAGACGATCGGCAGCGATGTCGAACTGGCGCTGGGCGACGGCCCAGGCATCAAGCACGGGAGTGACCTCCGGAGCGGTCATCGGAACCTCCACCTCCAGGCACGAGCGCCGGGCCCCTGCAGGTTGGACGAGGCGGGCTGGCTCGGATGCGTGTCGAAACCGCGCGAGTGTACAGCCGGGCCGATGTCCGCCCGAAGGGCCATTCGGCCGACTTCAGGCAGGCAGGATGCGGGTGATGCCGAGCATGCCCGGCCCCACGTGGGTGCCGGCGACCGGTCCTGTCAGGCTGACCTCGACCTGGTCGGGGGGAACGCCGGCAGCGGTCGCGACCTGGGCGCAGAAGGTCTCGATGTCCTCAGCCCCGGTGTGAAGCACGGCGATCTGCTCGACGGCCTGCTCCGCGGCGATCTCCACGACCCGTGCCCGCGCCTTGGCGAAGGTGCGCTTCTTGTCGAACGTCGCCACCTCACCGTCGTTGACCGTGAGGATGGGCTTGATGGCCAGCACCGTCCCGAGCAAGGCAGAGGCGCGCCCGATGCGCCCACCCTTCTGGAGGTATTCGAGGGT
>Ga0316576_10001268_pt1 | contig 13397 bp, 14 predicted proteins | sample S0NA_FD_203075 | JGI IMG/M metagenome (GOLD analysis project Ga0316576, IMG submission 203075) | Rhizosphere microbial communities from salt marsh grasses in Alabama, United States - S0-2_050615r3r5 | ecosystem: Host-associated > Plants > Roots > Rhizosphere | place: USA: Alabama | collected... | reverse complement strand
GCGCGGCTGGCGCGGGGCGGTGCGGCGCAGCCACTCGCCGCTGGAGCTTCCGCGTGAGCTGGCCCGGGAGTTCCCGCGGATCCGGATCATCGTCGGGTTCGTGCTGGCCCTGGCGCTGGGCTCCATCGCGCCCACCTGCTACGCGAGCTCGGTGCTCGAGAAGAAGGCTCAGCCTCTGCTGGTGGACCTGTCCACCGCCAAGGCGCACGGCCAGCTGCTCATGGGCTTGCCGCACTACCGCAGCCCGGAGCAGATCCAGGAGGAGATCGACAGCCTGACCTCCCGCCACGCCTCCTACGCCTTCCTCATGTGGCTGCTGATCAGCGGGGGGATCGGCTTCCTCTGGTTCCGCTTCGTCCGCGCCGACTGATCGGCCGCGTCAGGGCTGCTCCTCTTCCTCTGCGTCTTCCTCTTTCTCGGCCGCGGCGGCTGCCCGGGCTGCCTCGCGCTCTTTTCGGCGCGCGCGCCGCCTGGCGAAGATGAAGGAGAAGAGGATGCTCAGGTTGTAGAGCACGAGGAGCGGCGCCGCCATCAAGACCTGCGTGATCACGTCGGGCGGCGTGAGCACGGCGCCGATGATAAACGCGAGCACGACGAAGTAGCGGTTGAAGCGCCACAGCGTCCTCGGCTGGACCAGCCCGGCCATGGAGAGGAAGAAGACCACCAGGGGGAGCTCGAAGATCAGGCCGAAGGCCAGGAGCAGCCGCCAGACCAGGCCGAAGTACTCCCCCATCATCAGGGTCGGGGTGAGCTGGAAGGTGTGGGAGAGGGAGATGCCCACCTTCTGGCCGAGCAGGTGCTCCATCTTGCCCATGTTGCTCTTGGCGAAGCCGAGGAAGAACTGGAACCCGAAGGGGAAGACCAGGTAGTAGCCGAAGCAGGCGCCGCCGAGGAAGAAGAGCCCCGAGGCGACGGCGAAGGGCAGGGCGTAGCGCTTTTCGTTGCGGTAGAGGCCCGGGGCGACGAAGCGCCAGATCTCGTAGAAGATGATCGGCGAGGCGGCGAACACGCCGGCGACGAGAGAGATCTTGAGGAAGGTGAAGAAAGGCTCGATGGGGTTGGCGAAGTGGAGCTGGGGCTTGCCCAGACCGGCCTCCCGCCAGGCCTCGACCAGCGGCTGCGCCAGAAACGCGAACAGGAACTCGCTGAAGCTGTAGGCCACCAGGGTGCAGATGATCACCGCGTACGCCGCGTGCTTGAGCCGCGTACGCAGCTCCTCCAGGTGCTCCCCGAAGGTCATCAGCTTATCGGCCATCGGTCATGTCTTGGGATCGGGGCGTGCAGGCGTGGTGGGTTCCTTGTCCTCTGGAGCGGCGGGTTCCTCGGCCCGCGCAGCGCGAGCTTGCGCGGCTCGCGCGACCTCCTCCGCCTCGCCGTCCTCGCGCTCGCCACCGACCTCTTCTCGCGCGGCGGCGGCGTACATCTCCTCCACCTCGCGCCGGCGGTCCTCGACCTCCGTGGGCTCGCCGGCCCCGGCCTCCTCGTAGGGGTTGGGCTGCTTGTCCGCCCCGTCCTCCAGGCGGGCCTCGCGCTCCACCTCCTCCTCGATGTTGTGCACGGTGTCAGCGAGGTCGTTGCGCAGGTCCTCGAGGGGTTTGCGCACCTCCTCGAGCGGCTCCTCGATGGCCGAGCGCAGGTCGCTGGAGGCCTTGCGCAACTCCCGCAGACCCTTGCCGACGCTCTTGGCCAGGCCGGGCAGGCGCTTGGGCCCCAGCACCAGCAGGGCGACCACGAGGATCATGGCGAGTTCCCAGAACGAAAGCCCGAACATCGGTCAGCTCATCTCATTTCGGTCGGCTCGACGTGAAACGCCGCGAACCAACGCATTGCATTGTAGCGCTGCCCGGGCTCAGAACAAGCTCATCTGTTGTGGCCGCCCCACCGTCGAGACCTTGAGCCCCAGCGCCTCCAGGTCCTCCTGGATCTCCCGGTTGGCTCCGGTGGACAGCACCACGTGGCGGGGCTCGCAGGCCCGCACGTACTCCAGGTGCGCCGGGTAGTCGGCGTGGGCGCTGATGGCGAAGGTGGCCTCGCAGCCCATCTGCTTGCCCGCTTCCTCGTCGAGCGCGAGGCCGGAGACCAGGGCTCGACGCGTCTGGCCCAGTCGCTCCAGGGCGGGCGAGCCGTGCAACCTGATCGGCCAGACCAGGGCCGCGGGCTCGCCGGTGGTCGAGAAGCGCCTCAGCTCGCCCAGGGGGAGGCCGGCCTTCTGGTACACCCGTGTCGCGGCGAAGATCTGCCGGTGCGCGTGGGAGGGGAGCCCGGCCCGGGCCAGGGCGTGGAGCACGAGCTGCGCCTCGCCGAGGGGGGCGCAGAGCAGCACGGGGGTCACGCCGCGCTTCAGCGTGTCCGTGACGAAACGCACAAGCGCGTCGGTAACCTGCTCCAGGGGGGGGAACACGTAGCGCCGTCGGCCGAAGGGGCAGGCGAGGACGAGCACGTCGCAGGCACGCGCCTCGAGCCGATCCACCAGCGGGCTCTTGCGCGGGTTGATGTTGCCGGCGTAGACGATGGTCCTGTCTTGGTGCGTGACCAGCAGCGACGCCCCGCCGAGGACGTATCCCGAGGGGAAGAGCTCGAGGCTGAGCTGGCCGAGCGAGAAGGGTCGGCCGTAGGGCGAGACCAGGGCCTGAGGCTCGTGCGCCCGCCGGCCGCGGCCGTGGGCCGCCCCGACGGCGCGGAGCAGCTGGACCGTCAGGTCCGTGGCCAGCACCTTCTGGTGGCCCGACGCCCCGGGCACGTTGGCGTGGCTGATGAAGCTGAGCTGGCGCGGGGCGGACGCGTCGAACCAGAGCAGCGTGTCCCTGAGGTGCAGGCCGTCGTGGTACTCGAACAGTTGCTCCGGGCTCATCGCAGATCCTGTTCGACTCGTCGCAGCGCGTCCAGCGCCAGCCGGGCCGCGTCCTCGGCGGCGAGGCCCAGGGCCTCGAGGGCGCGGTCGAGATCGTCGCCCCTGCGGTCGCCTCGTCCCCGGGACAGCTCCAGCTCCTGCGCCAGGCCGAGCAGCGCGTCGTCTGACGCCCGCCGCGAGAGGACCATCCCGGCGAGCTCCGTGGCCGCGAGCAGCGCGTGCTCGACGGGCGCGAGCTCGGTGGTGGGATCGGCCTCGGGCTGCAGATATCGACACCACCGCTCGAGGTGACCGCTCTGGGCGGCCGGGAGCCCCTCGAGCTCGGACTGCTCTCGCGCGGTGCGTCCTCGTCTCTCCGGGTTCTGCTCGGCGTACTCCAGATCGAGCTGGCTGAGCAACCCGAGCACGCCCCATTGCGTCTCGGGTTCTCCCCGTCGTCGACCAAGATCCTCCATGATCGCTTCGACGGCCAGAGCCTGGTTGCGCGACTCCGGGCGCTTCAGGTGCCGACGCACCAGCAAGTACGCTGAAAAGCGGTCCATTACGTCGGGTCAATAATACGAGACCCTCGCGACGAAGGGAATTTATCCCGCGCCAAAACCTTTGCCTGCTTGCCGCCGCGCCCAGGCATCGGCCTCGAGCAGGTCCTCGAGCGTGGTGCCCGTTGAGCGGTGCCTCTCAAGCGTATGCTCGATTACGGCTGAAATCGTGGAAAAAGGGATCTTGCCCTCCAGGAAGGCAGCCACCGCGACCTCGTTGGCCGCGTTGAGCACCGTGGGGAAGGACTCCCCCCGCTCGAGCGCCGTGTAGGCCAGGGCAAGGCAGGGGAAGCGGACCAGGTCGGGGGGCTCGAAGGTCAGCGGCCCGACGCGGGTGAGGTCGAGAGAGGGAAAGGGGAGCGCGAGGCGCTCGGGGTACGCCAGGGCATGGGCAATGGGGACCCGCATGTCCGGGGTGCCGAGCTGGGCCAGCACGGAGCCGTCCCGCAGCTCCACCAGCGAGTGGACGATGCTCTGCGGGTGGATCAACACCTCGATCTGCCGGGCGGGAACACCGAAGAGCCAGTGGGCCTCGATCACCTCCAGGCCCTTGTTCATCAAGGTTGCGGAATCGATGGTTATTTTTTCACCCATCGACCACGTGGGGTGAGCCAGGGCCTGCTCCCGGGTGACCTTTTGGAGGTCAGCACCCCCGCGGAAGGGGCCGCCGGAGCCGGTGAGCAACAGGCGGCGGACCGCGCCAGGGTCCTGTCCCCTCAGCACCTGGAAGATCGCGCTGTGCTCGCTGTCCACCGGGACCAGCGTGGCGCCCCCCTCCCGCGCCCGGGCCACGCACAGCTCCCCCGCCATCACCAGCGGCTCCTTGTTCGCGACCGCGACGATCACCGGGCGGGACAGGGCCGCGAGGGTCGGCTCGAGCCCCCGCGCACCGACCATGGCACAGAGCACGACGTCGGTCTCGTGGGTCGCCACCGCTTGTGCGCCCTCCGCGCCGCAGAGCACCTCGAGCGTTGGTCGGTCAACCAGCTCACGCAGGCGATCCCGGTCCCTTGGCGCGTGCACCGAGACCAGCTCGGGTCGGAAGCGGCGGACCTGCTCGGCCAGCCGCTCCACGTTCTGCCCCGCGGCCAGCGCGCTGACCCGTAGTCGCTGTGGCGCCGCCGCGATGACCTCCAGCGCCGCGCGGCCGATGGAGCCGGTGGAGCCGAGGATGGCGACGCGCCTCACAGGGGCCGGACTCCCATGATGTAGACGGCGTAGAGGTAGGTGTAGGGCGTGCTGAAGAGCAGGGCGTCGATCCGGTCGAGCAGCCCGCCGTGGCCCGGCAGAATCCAGCCAGAGTCCTTGACGCCGTAGCCGCGCTTGATCATCGACTCGACGAGGTCACCGGCTTGCCCCAGCGCGCCGCCCACAATGGCGATGAGCACGCCGTCGAGCCAGCCCAGCTGGGGCATGTACCACAGCTTGGCCAGCACCGCCGCGCCCACGCTGGAGCCGAGCCCGCCGATGGCGCCCTCGACGCTCTTGCCCGGGCTGATCGCCGGGTAGAGCTTGTGGCGGCCGAGGGCTCGCCCTGAGAAGTAGGCGCCGGTGTCCGAGAACCAGGTCACCGTGAGCACGAGGAAGATCCAGTCCGAGCCCTCGGGGAAGCGCTTGATCAGCGCGAGGGGGGTGAGCAGCAGGGCGACGTAGCACACGCCGAGCACCATCAGACCGGCGCGGGACGCCGCGGTGGGCAGATCGCCGTAGCGAAAGAGGTGCAGCAGCAGCGCGACCAGGGTGCTGGCCACGAGCATCGCCGTGGTGGCGTCCGGGCGCGGGCACCAGTAGAGGGTCAGGCTGGTGAGCAAACCGAGGGCCACGCCGACGATCCGCATCCAGGAAGGATCGTCACGCAGCGTGATCCAGTAGAGCTCCACGAGCGAGATGATCACCGCGAGGTGGACGCAGATCGCCATCGGTTCGGGCCGCTGCCAGAGGATCACCAGCAGCAGCACCGGCGCCAGGAGGCCGGCGCTGAGCAGGCGCAGGGCGAGGTTGCGGTTGGCCTCCTTCACGCGGACACCTCACGTGGTCCCGGCCGGCTCCGGCTGGGCGAGCTGGTCCGAGGTCAGGCCGAAGCGCCGCTCGCGCTGGCCGTAGACCTGCAGGGCATCCTCCAGGTTGGCGCGACCGAAGTCCGGCCACTTCACCGGTGTGAAGCACAGCTCGGCGTAGGCCAGCTGCCAGAGCAGGAAGTTGGAGACGCGGAGCTCGCCGCTGGTGCGGATCATCAGATCCAGGGGGGGCAGCCCCGCGGTGAGCAGCCGGCCCTCGAAGATGACCTCGTTGATCTCGGAGGGATCGATGCGCCCGCCGCGCACGTCCTCGGCGAGGCGGCGCGTCGCCTGCAGGATGTCCTCGCGCCCGCCGTAGCTCAGGGCGAGGCACAGGGTCATCTCGGTGTTCGGCGCGGACTCCTCGATGAGCGCGAACAGGGGCTCGCGTACGTAGGCCGGCAGCCGCTCGAGCTCGCCGATGGCGCTCAGGCGGATCCCGTTCTCCATGATCTCGTCATGCTCTTCCAGCACGTAGCGGTAGAGCAGCTCCATCAGCGCCTCGACCTCGTCCGGCGGGCGATCCCAGTTCTGCTCGCTGAAGGCGAAGAGGGTCAGGGCGGGTATGCCAATCTCGCGCGCGGCCCGTACCACCTCCTTCACCGACTTGGCCCCCTCCCGGTGTCCCTCGATCCGGGGTAGACCACGCTGCCGGGCCCAGCGGCCGTTGCCGTCCATGATGATGCCGATGTGGCGCGGCAGCTTGTGCTTCTCACTCATGGTCGCCCGACTACCATGGCCATGGTGAAATGTTAAGGGTTTCTTGCGCAACCTGCCGTGTTTCCAGGGCGAGTGGTCGGTTTTGCTGGATGGGCGGCCGTTGACGGACATGGGCGGGATCCACTAGTGTTACTAGCCTGACGGAGTTGCATCTGACCCACCCGCCGCCTGCATGGAGGACCAAATGAGAGCCGCGGAAGACGTGGAGAGCTATCTGATCCAGATGGAGGCCCAGTACGAGCCGCTCGGCGACAACATGTGGGTCGTCAAGGGCATCGGGCCCGACCTCGTGCTGTCCATCGCCGGGCCGGTGGTGGTGTTCCGCATGAAGGTGATCGAGGCGGACAAGGTCCCGGAGCGCAAGCGCGAGGTGCTGTACCAGACCCTGCTCGAGCTCAACGCGGGGGAGATGCTGCACAGCGCCTACGGGCTCGAGGGAGGCTCGGTGGTCGCCACCGCGGCGCTACAGCTCGAGAACCTGGACTTCAACGAGTTCCAGGCCGCGATGGACGATCTGGGTCTGGCTGTCGCCAACCACTACCCCACGCTGTCCAAGCTGGCTGCGTGATCGCAGAGGTGCATGATGGGAATCTTCTCGAGGCTCGGGACGCTCATCAAGTCCAACATCAACGACATGATCTCCAAGGCGGAAGACCCGGAGAAGATGCTCAATCAGGTGCTGGTCGACATGAAACAGCAGCTGATCGAGGCCAAGAAGCAGGTCGCCGTGTCCATCGCCGACGAGAAACGGCTACGCAAGCAGTACGAGGACGAGGAGTCCAAGGCCAAGGACTGGGAGCGCAAGGCGATGATGGCGGTGCGCGCCAGCGACGACAACCTGGCCCGGGAGGCGCTGGCTCGCAAGACGGAGCACTCCGAGTCGGCGGCCACGCTGGAGAAGCAGTGGACACTGCAAAAGGCGGCGGTTGACAAGCTCAAGGACCAGCTCCGCAGCCTCAACGCCAAGATCGAGGAGGCGAAGCGCAAGAAGAACATCCTCGTTGCCCGCAAGAAGCGCGCCGAGGCGCAGCAGGCGATCCAGAAGACGATGAGCGGGCTGTCCGACACCAGCGCCTTCGAGACCTTCGACCGCATGGCGTCGAAGATCGACCAGCTCGAGGCCGAGGCCGAGGCGCAGAGCGAGATCGCCGGTGAGCTCACCGGTGACACGCTGGACCACAAGTTCAAGCAGCTCGAGGCGGGCGTCGGCACCGACCACATGCTGGAGGAGCTGAAGGCCAAGATGGGACTGTTGCCCGAGAGCACCGAGGGTCAGGCCAAGGCAGCGCTGCCCGCGGCGCAGGAGAGCAACAAGGTCGACGAGGAGCTCGAGGCGCTCAAGGCCCAGATCGCCGCCGAGCCCATGGAGGACGAGGCGAAGGAGTAGGTTGGCCCTCCACGGGCGCCTCCACGGCCAACGTCTATGGCCCTGTTCTCCCGGATCTTTTCTCGCCTGCTGCTGCTGCTCGCGTTCCTCCTGCCGGCGTCCCTGCGCTGGCGCGTGCTGGCCTGGCCCTACCGCCGGGCCCACGCCCGTCAGCAGGCCGCCCTGTCTCACCCGGACCGGACCCAGCTCGAGACGCTGCAGCGGATCCTCGAGGCCAACCGGGGCACGGAGTTCGGCCGGGCACACGCCTTCGACCAGATCCGTGACGTCGCGAGCTACCGCGCCCGCGTGCCCCTGCGCACCTACGGCGAGCTCGAGCCCTACATCGAGCGGCACCGCCGTGGCGAGTCCAACGTGCTCGTCAGCGGCCCGCTGGTCGGGTTCGCGATCAGCGGGGGCAGCCGCGGTCGGCCCAAGCCCCTGCCCGTCACCGCGCAGAGCCTCGAGACCTGGGCCCGCGCCGAGGCGCTGCTCGCTCGCGAGGCGGTGCGGCTGCAGCCCGCGGTGGCCCGTGGCCGATGCCTGCACCTGCTGCCCTGCTTCACCGAGCAGACCAGCCGGTCGACCCTGCCCATGGCCCCGATGCCGGTGCTGGCCCAGAGCGCGGGTATCGGCGCCACGGGCCTGCGCGACGTCTTGCCCCACCAGCTGTTCTCCATCGTCGACGAGCAGCTGCGCTACTACCTGATCCTGCGCCTCGCCATGGCGCGTCGGGTGTCCGTGCTTCGCGCGGCCAGCCCTGGCACGCTGATCATCCTCGCCGAGTACCTCGAGCTGCTCGGAGAGGAGCTCGTCGGAAACCTCGGCACGGGCAAGGTCCGGGATCTGGCCGGGCTCCCCGCGGCGGTCCGGGCGGCCGTCCCTGCGCAGCCCGCCGAGCCGTCCGTGGCCAGCCGGCTCAAGCTGCGGCTGCGCGACCGGGGGCGGCTGGAGCCCGCGGACATCTGGCCCGACCTCTCGCTGCTGGTCTGCTCCACCACCGGCTCGTCGCAGGTGGCGGCGACCCGCCTCTCGGATCGCTTTGGCAACGTGGCCGTGATGGACCCGGGCTACCGCGCGGCGGAGGGGGTGTTCACCTGGTCCTGGCGCGAGGGCGAGGGGGGTGTGCCGCTGCTCGACGGCCAGTTCATCGAGTTCATGCCCACGGGCCAGGCTCCATCCGTCAAGACGGTCTCCATGGTGGAGCTGGAGCCGGGCCGGCGCTATACGCCGGTGCTCACCGGCTTCAACGGGATGTACCGCTACGTCATGGACGACGTGGTCGAGGTGCTGGACCGGCGGGATGATCTGCCGCGCCTGGGGATGGTGGGCCGCGCCGGGTTCCACATCCGGCTGGAGAGCGGCAGCCTGGACGAGGCGTCGGTCTCCGAGGCGGTGGCCGCCGCGGCCCGCAGCGCCGACGTGGTGCTCACCGGATACACGGCGTGGCTCGCAGACCCGGAGCCCGCCGCCGCTGGGAGCGAGGCCGCCCGCCCGGGCTGGCTGGCGCGGCTGTTGCGCCGCGGCTCGAGCGAGCCAGCCCCCGAGCGACCGCTGCTCACCGTGGCGATGGAGCCGACGGTCTCGCTCACCGTCGACCAGGCGCGCAAGCTGCACGCGGCGATCGACGCCGAGCTGCGTCGGCACAGCCCGATCTACGACCGCAGCCGCGGAGAGGGCAAGCTCGGCCGGCCCTGCCTCGTGCTGCTTCGGCCCCAGACCCTCGCCCGCTCGCGGCGGCGTCGCCTGGCCGACGGCATGTACGGCGGACACGCGCCGGTGCCCGTGCTCTCCGAGGACGGCTGGCTGGTGGAGCATCAGGATGTCGAGCTGCGTCTCTGATACACCGCAGAAGCCCCGAGACGTGGCCGCGGCGGCAGGGCTTCGGGCTCGCGGACGCTCGGCTTGCATTGGCCGGCCTCAAACGCGTGGCGGGGGCCGGCCGCAAGCCTCGCTCGGCCCTCGTGCCAACAGGGATTGTCGAATGAACGCCTGTTGGCACTCGGGACGCCGCTTCGCCCGAACCCTCCACCGCGTGCTGGTCTCGGGGCTTCTGCTGCTCGTTGGGTCGCCCTCGGCCGCCAGCGCGGGCGGCTGGGAGGAGACGCCGTTTCTGCGCGGGCTGGTCGTCCGGGCCCAGGCCGAGCACCGCGTGGTGCTCCTGCGGGTCGGGCGGCGCTACTGCATCGAGTGCGAGCAGATGGACCGCGCGCTGGCCCGGACCGAGAGCGAGCTGAGGGGCTACCTCCGCGCGCGCTACGACGCCGGCGCGGGCGAGGGCCGGGACGTCGCTCGCCGCTACAACGTGGTGCGATTCCCGACGCTGCTCGTCCTCGGCGAGGACGGCCTCGAGCGGGGCCGGGTGAGCGAGGTCCTGCCGCCCCGGGAGCTCGCCCGGCGCGTCGATCGCGCCCGGCGCAAGACCCTGGAGCAGCGCAGCGCGGCGCCGGGGTCGCCGGCCCGGGCCCTGCGGCTCGGCAGGGAGTGGGCTGCCCGGGGCGAGCGGCGTCGGGCCGAGGCTCTGCTCGGTCAAGTGGTCCAGGGCGACCCCGACAACAGGAAGGGCCTGGCCGCCCAGGCGCTCCTCGCCCTCGGAGATCTGCTGTACCTGCGCTCCCTCGGCCGCGGCGGGGAGGCGGAGCGGACGCTGACCCGGCTGCGAAGGAGCTACCCGCGCAGCCCGGACGCGGAGCGGGCCCTGGTGCCGCTGACCCGGGCCATGGCGGCTCAGGGCAGGGGGAAGGACGCCCTCGCCCTGCTCCTCGACGGTGCGCGGGATGCGGCGGGCCACGGGCGGGTGGCACGCTTCTGCGAGCTCACGGGCCAGCGGCTGCAGCTCGGCCTGCAGCACGCGCGCAAGGCGCTGGCCCTTTCGCCCCGCGACGCCGGGCACCGGGCGGTCCTCGCCGCGCTGCTCCACGCCACCGGCGCGGTGGAGCCGGCGCGGGCCTCGTGGCAGCAGGCGCTGCGCCTTTTGCAGAAACGGTGATCCCGGTGTCGCCTCGGGTCGAGGCCTCTGCTAGTCTTGGCACGATGGAAACGCTACGGATTCTGCTGGTCGACGACAACGAAAACGACGTCCTGCGGGTGCGGGGCATGCTCCAGGACATCACCGGCATCCAGGTCGACCTGCGCTGGCTCGCGAGCCACAGGGAGGCATCGGCCGCCTTCGGCCTCAAGGAGCACGACCTCTGCTTCCTCGACTACCCCATGGGGCGGGGGGCCGGGCTCGAGCTGTTGCGCGAGGCGGTGGAGACCGGCGGCGACGTCCCCGTGATCGTGCTCGCCGACCACGCCGACGACGAGCTCGTCGTGGCGGCGACGGAGGCCGGGGCGACGGCCTGCCTGCTCAAGGAGCGGCTGGATCCCAAGCAGCTGGAGCGCACCGTGCGCCACGCGCTGGCGCGCAAGCGCTCGGGAGACCGCTTTCCCGATCCGGCGACACGCGACTCGCTCACCGGCCTGCTCAACCGGCTGCACCTCAACGATCGCCTCGCCCGGGCGATGACCTACGCGGCTCGCTTCGGGCACCGCCTGGCCGTGCTCTTCCTGGACCTCGACAACTTCGGGCAGGTCAACGACGCCCACGGCCGCGAGGCCGGCGACCGCCTGCTGCAGCACGTGGCCAAGCGCCTGAGCCGTTGCGTCCGGCTCACCGACTCGGTCGCGCGCCAGGCCGAGTTCGACGCCACCATGGGCCGCCTGGGCGGCGACGAGTTCATCCTCCTGTTGACCAACATCGACCAGATCGAAGGCGTGGTGATGGTGGCCAACCGAATCCTGCGCGAGATCGGCAAGGTCGTCTCGGACCTGACGCCGCCGGTCGAGACGTCGGCCAGCATCGGCATCTCGATCTACCCCGACCACGGCGAGGAGGCCCAGGCGCTGATCGATTGCGCCGACACCGCGCTGTTCCACGCCAAGGCCGACGGCAAGGGGACCTACCGCCTCTATCAACCGGAGATGGTGGAGCACACGCGGGACCGCCTGGGACTGCGTCGGGCGCTGGCCCAGAGCGAGCTGACGCTGGGCTACCTGCCCGCGGTGACCCTGAACGAACGGGAGCTCATCGCGCTGGAGCCCCTGCCCACCTGGGCCCACTCCCAGCAGGGGGTCATCGAATCGGGGCGGCTGCGCTGCCTCGCTGCCCAGACCGGGCTGGTCAACGTCCTCGACAGCTGGGTGCTGCGGGCCGCGGCGGACCAGGCCCGGCGCTGGATCGCGGCGGGGCTCGCCCCGGTTCCGCTCGTCGCGCCCCTGGACGCTCAGAGCCTCTCACCGGGGCCGGTCCGGGAGCTCCGGAGCGCGATCGAGGAGGCAGGGACGCGCTCGCTCCAGGTCGCGGTCGCCGCCCGGCTGCTGGACCGGCCGGGCGGGCCCTACCTGCCGGAGCTGCTCGCCGAGCTGCGGGTCGGCCTGGTGCTCGATGACTTCGGCTCCGGCCCGTTCGCCATCCGTACGCTGGTCCAGCTCCCGCTGAAGATGATCTGGGTCAGCCCCCGGCTGGTCGAGGACGCGACGTCGAGCGCCGAGGACCGCAGCACCATCCGCGGTGCGGTGGCGCTGGCCCACGCGCTGGGCTGCCAGGTCGTCGCCAGAGGGGTGGAGACAGACGCGCAGCTCAACGCGATGCTCGAGCTGGGCTGCGACGGCGGGCAGGGGCCCCTGCTGGGACCCCCGCTCACCGCGGACGAGGCCGCGGCCCGGCTGCGCCGGGCGTCGGACGGCTAGCCCGCCTTGACCTCGATCTGGCGCGGCTTGATCGCGTCGCTCTTGGGCAGGTGCAGGTGGAGCACGCCCTGGCTCAGCTCGGCCGCGATCTTGGTCGGGTCGATGCCGCCCGGCAGCATGAAGGTCCGCCGGTAGTCCACGGTCTGGTACTCGCGGCCGACCGGGTTCCCCACGATCTCCTCGTGCACGCGGCCGATGATGGAGAGCTGGTCCTTGTCCAGGTTGATGGACAGGGTCTCCTGGGTCACGCCCGGCAGGTCGGCGACGAGCAGGACCTCGTCGTTGTTCTCGAACACGTCAACGAGCGGGGCCACCCAGGCGCGATCCTCGACGGCCTCCGGCTTGTTCTCCTCGAACTTCTGCAGCTTCTCGGACATGGTTGCACCTCCTCTTTGTCCCTGGGTCACTTGGCCGTCACGGTGATCTGACGCGGCTGGGCCTCGGGGGCCTTGCCCATCTTGAGGGTCAGCACGCCGTTCTTCACCGTTGCCGACACCTTCTCCAGGTCGCACTTGCAGGGCAGGGTGAAGCTGCGCGAGAAGCGCACGTTTCCCCGCTCCTGACGGTGCACCGAGTAGCCCTCGGGGACCTGGACCTTGCGCTCGCCGCTCAGGGTGACCACCTCCTGGTTCACGGTGACGTTGAGGTCCTTCTCCGAGATACCCGGGACGAGGGCGTGGATCTCGATCTCCTCGTTGCGGTCAAACATGTTGATGGGCGGCCAGGTCTCCCGCCGGGCGAAGGACATGCCGGGCCGTCGGTAGCCCTCGTAGTCCTCGTACATCCGGTTGACGCGCCGCTGGAACTCGTCCATCAGGGCAAACGTTCGGTCCAGATCGGTCCATCTGGTGAGCATGGTTTCACCTCCTCGGCATCAAAATGTCCAATTACACGTCGAAATTGAATCTGTTTCGTTCCGCCGCCGCCGCCCTTGCCCCACAGCTATTGGGATAAGGTCGCCTCCCGGGCTGTCAAGGGCTCACACGCTTGATCTTGACCGGCGCGCTTCTGTGGCTACACCTCAAGAGAGTGAGCGAGGCCGACAAAGACCTGTACGCCGTGCTCGGCGTCCCCCGCGACGTGAGCCCCGGAGCGCTCCGCGAGGCGTTCCAGGCGCTGGCGCTGCGGCACCA
>Ga0316576_10001267_pt1 | contig 13407 bp, 13 predicted proteins | sample S0NA_FD_203075 | JGI IMG/M metagenome (GOLD analysis project Ga0316576, IMG submission 203075) | Rhizosphere microbial communities from salt marsh grasses in Alabama, United States - S0-2_050615r3r5 | ecosystem: Host-associated > Plants > Roots > Rhizosphere | place: USA: Alabama | collected... | reverse complement strand
GACTAAGCCCCTGGGAAAAATCCTGGTTGACGAAAATCTGATAGAAGAAGGTACCCTCAACCGTTTCATAGACAGGCAGGCGGAAGATATCATCCTGGATATGCTGATGTGGGAAGCCGGCAGCTTCATTTACAATGACTGCGATCTCGACACCGACGACCTGATCATTCCCCACTTGAACATCATGAAAATCCTCATGCAGGCCACCCGCCGCATCGACGAAATGTCCGTCCTCGTCAAACAGATTTCCGATGACCGCATGCGCTTCAAGCTTGCGGCGCGGACCGGGGAGAAAGAGGCCTTGAAACTGGACAGCCTCGAGCGCAGGGTACTGGAGCTTACAGCCAAAGGCATGACGGTCAGGGAAGTGATCAAGGCCTGTGGTGAAGACGAGTTTCATTGCTACAAAGCCTATTATTCCCTGATTTCCTCAGGGTTGATCGAACACCGGAAAGACGACCCCCAGCGTTTCGAAGCCGAAGAGAATCGCAACTACCCCGTGGTTAAAACGTACACGGACATTCTCGACACCATTTACAAACAGACAAAGCCCGCCTTGGGGCGCCAGATCATGGAGGTTTTCGACGCCTGCAAACCGTGTCGTTATCCATGGCAATCGATCCTGATGGAAAAATTCAGTTTGCACGATCCTATCGCCACCAATGTTCACGGCATCACCAACGTTCTAATGGCTGAAGTAGCTCCCGAAAAGCAGCTCGGCTGCCTCATGGACACCTTCAACGCCTTCATCTCCAACCTTCTGGAAAAACTGCCGGGCTTCATCGGCCAGACGGCCACCCAGGAGCTGTTCGACAAAATAGAAGACCGGTTGGCCGAACTTTAAACGTGTCGTCGGCTATGGGAGAAAAGCACCAAGGCCGATCTTTTACAAACGATAAGCGAGCACAATCCAACCTATGAAAGAAAAAGCAGACCCCGAAAAAAAACCTTCACACACGGTAACCCTGCGGAACCACCGCCCCGGAGATATCGGCATGGTTATCCACCGTCACGGCGTTCTGTACGCCCGCGAGTACGGATTCAATCACGAGTTTGACGCTTACGTGGCGCTGGGCATGGGCAATTTCATCCAAAAATTGACACCGCGGGAGCGCTTGTGGCTCGCGGAGGTCCGGGGCGGCTTTGCCGGCTCGATCGCCGCCGTCCGCCATGATGACCAAACCGCTCAGCTGCGCTGGCTGATCGTGGAACCCCGGGAACGGGGAAAAGGCGTCGGCAAGCAACTGGTGCAGGAGGCGATCCGCTTTTCCAGGGAGCAGGAATACCGGGCCATCATCCTTTGGACCATCGATTTTCTGCATGTCGCCCGCCGCCTTTATGCCGAAGCAGGCTTCCAACTGACGGAAAACAAGGTCAGCCAGGTCTGGGGAAAAACCCTCACCGAGGAGTGCTGGAAGCTGACATTGGATTGATTGAAACTCGAATTAGAGGCCGTCCCTGATATTATGAAGATTCCCCGAAGCAAGCTGCAGGGAATGCGCTCGCTCGGTTCAAGGCTGCATATCGAAAGGATTCCTTTTACGTTCCAGACGAATGTAAACATACCCACCCCCGGTGTAGCCGAAGGGGCGCAGGATGTGATGGTAGTTGCTGGCCAGGCCGCGGTAGAAGGTATCGAAGTCGATGCGGTAGGGATGGGCCACTTCGGCATCCACGTCCAGCACGGTGACCTGTCCGCCGTGCGGATCGAAGGCGCCCACCACCCGTGAGACGACGAAGGCCGTAATCCACATACAGACAAGCCCCTAGCAGCTTGCGGCGCAGTTCCATCAGCCCCCTCCCGGTACCAGGTCCGCCCTACCGATCAATTGTAAACTCCGGGATGAATCCGGGATGTGTTTTACCCACATAACCAGGAGGATTACATACGACCCTTGTATTTTTGATCATATATTCTGCAGGATCGTGGTAGACCACTCTGTCTTTGCCCTCCGCCGAATCTTATGCGACACAGCCGCAGCGGCATTTGCAGCGGTCATCCCAGACGCTTCCTTTGAGCCGCCCAGCATATTTTCACTGCCCGGCACCCAGTCTATCTTCAAAAACCGAGGTAAGGGCCATGAAATCGTATGCCATTTCCAGGTTGCGGTCGATGGGCTCGCCCTCGTCATAGGATTTGCCAAACACGTAATCGGGCTGGAACCCCGCCTCCTTGCAGTACTTCCGCAAAGACGATTTGGGCATGCTAGCGACCAGAAATACCCCGTTCTCCGCCGCCCACTTGAAGTGCGGGCCGTCACCGCCGCTGTCGCCCATGATCGCGATACGGTGCGGCGGAATGTTGAAAGCGCGCCCCACTTTTTCCGTGTTGACCCCTTTGTCCTGTACCTGCAACAGATCGTACACGCTGTCGGGATCGGTGCTCTCCGCTGAAAAACAGGGGTCCGGGTATGCGGAAAGGGCTGGGAAGCGGGGCAGAAACCGGTTGGCCAGCACCCGTTGGAAGTAGCCCACGGCGCCGGTGGTGTTGATCATGAACAGAATTCGCCTTTCACGGCACCAGGCCAACAGCTCCGCTACCCCGGTATACGTTCTGAAGGCACTTTTTAGATAGGCGTCCATCTGCTGCGCCGTAATCGGCTCCGGTAAAAGCGCAACCACCTGCTGAACCGCCGCTTCCAGGTTGATCCGGTTGCCGGTGTAACCGCGGAAAATGACATCCAGGTTCTCTGAAAGGTGTGGATAGGTAAACGCGATGTAGTCGAAGGGTCCGCAGGGAGCCAGGCATTCGTTCCAGTCGGAGGAGATCATGGCGCGGTATTCTGACATTCTTCGAATATCCAATATTCAATATTAAATGTCCAACGCCCAATTGGCCCCTCCCTTCGATATTGATTATTGGATGTTGGATATTGGTAATTCGTCTTTTTCGTTTCTACTTCCCTTTAAACACTGGCTTCCGCTTCTCCAGAAAGGCCGCCTGTCCCTCTTGCAGGTCCTGACTGGTCATGGCGGCTTCCACAAGGGTGCGCGTCTCCTCGAGGGAGGCGGAGTCGAGGTTTTGCGACGATGCGATCAGGTTCATGATGCGTTTCATTCCTTTGAGGGAAAGCGGCGCGTTGACGGCGATCTCCCCGGCCAGTTCATGCGTGAAGGTTTCTAGCTCCTTCCGTGGAACCACGTAGTTGACCAGGCCCATCTCCTTCAGCCGCCCGGTCCTGTAGCGGCGGGCCGTAAAAAACATCTCTCTGGTGTTGGCCCAGCCGATCGTGCGGATAAACCGCTGGATCCCGTCCGGAAAGTAGACCAGCCCCAGCCTCGCCGGCACCATTCCCATTTGGACATCTTCGGCGGCGATGCGCAAATCGCAGGCCACGGCCAGGTCGCAGGCGCCGCCGAAAGCATAGCCGTTGAGCATGGCGATCACGGGGTAAGGGTAGTTGACGAGGGTGTCCAGCGCCAGGTCGAAAGGGCTTTTTCCGCGCAGTTGATTTTTTAATTCCGGGGAAACACGGGTGGGGATGGCGGAGACGTCATATCCCGACGAAAAGGCCCGGTCGCCGGCCCCCCTGATGATCACCGCACGCGTGTCATCTTCCGTTTTTGACTGCTGCAGGACGTCATGCAGCATGACGAGCATATCCGGCGTCAGGGCATTGCGTTTTTCGGGCCGGTTCAGCACCAGGGTGAGGATGTGCCCCTCTTTTTCCACCAGCAGTTGATCTGAACTCATTTTTCCACCAGGTTCCAGGCCACATCCGCCAATCCCTTGACCATCTCGCCGTAGGTTTTGGCGTCGGATGCGCTGGCATTGCCGTCCAGACCGCGCTTGTAGACCCCCTGAACGATGGCGGCGATGCGGAACAGGCTGAAAGCGATATAAAACGTCCATTGGGGGATCTCTTTTCGGCCTGTCCGCCGGCAGTAGGCATCCACATAGGCGGCTTCCGTAGGAATGCCCGTTGCCGCAAAATCGATCCCCATATAGCCCATTCTCTGTTTTTCCCCCGCCGGGAGGTGATAGCCCATACAGTTGTACGCCAGGTCCGCCAGGGGATGCCCCAGGGTTGACAACTCCCAGTCCAGCACTGCGAGAATCCTCGGTTCGGTCGGGTGTACGATCATGTTCTCCAACCGGAAATCACCGTGGACGATGGTAGTCGTGTCGTCATCCGGCACGTTGGCGGCCAGCCAGTCCATGAGGTGCTCCATGCTCTGAATCTCTTCGGTCTGCGAGGCCCTGTACTGCTTGCTCCACCTGCCGGTCTGGCGTGCCATGTAATTTCCCGGTTTCCCGTAGTCGGCTAGGCCCAGGCGCTCCCAATCCACGGAATGAATCCTGGCAAGGGTGGCGTTCATGGCATCGAAAATGGCCGCCCGCTCGGCGGCATCCCCGGCTTCCGGAACGATTGGGCTTCTGAAGATGCGCCCCGTTACCTGGTCCATGACATAAAAAGGCGTACCCACGACGGACGCATCCGTGCACAGCAGATGAACCCCGGGAACCGGCACATCCGTTTTACCCAGCGCCTCGATGATGCGGTACTCACGGTCCACGGCATGGGCTGAAGGCAGAAGTTTCCCCGGCGGCTTCTTCCGGAGTACGTAGCTTTTACCCGATTCCAGGTCCTCCAACAGATAGGTGGGATTGGACTGACCGTAGCCGAACTGACGTACGTTCAGGGATCCGGAAAAATTATCCAGATGCGCCTTGAGGTAGTTCGCCAGCCGTTCTTCGTCCAGGCGGTGTGCTTTCCTGACCTCCCTTATCTCCTTTTTATCGTTCATCGTACGACTCCCGCTGCCCGTTGAAGACCCGCACCGCAATCAGCGGGAAATCTTCACACCATGGAATTTTATCTTTTTTTCGTGTTTTCATTCCTTCGTGCTTTCGTGATGAAAGCGCGGTCATTATTCTTTCCTAATTTGAGCGTTTCAGGAAATCGTTAACTTGTACCTGACGGTATATCGCGACAGCAGATCGCCCACCTTTTTCTCAATGTCCTGCGGGGAAATATTTTCCCCCGGGGCTATGTTTATGCGGGCAATCGCTCCGTGAATCTTGTCTTCCACGACCTCGACATCAATGGAACCCGCCATGCTTCCGAGGTCTTTGAGAACTTCTTGAAAAATCCGCTTGGTGGCATCCCAGCGTAGGGCCGGCTTGAATATCTTTCCCACCGGCGTCAGCGGCAGTTCATCCATGACAATGACTTCCTTGGGTACGGCGGCGCGTTCACCAATGGCCGCTTCCACTTGTGACAGGATCTCCCCACCGTCCAGGTTCACGCCCTCCTGAAGTTGAACATAGGCTACCGGCACCTCGCCGGCATGGGGGTCGGGACGGCCCACAGCCGCCGCCACCTGCACACCTTGAATCTTGTACAGCGGCTCCTCGATCACGGCCGGGTCGATGTTGTGTCCGCCGCGGATGATGAGTTCCTTTGTCCGGCCGGTCAGCCAGAAATAACCGTCGGCATCTTGCCGCCCCAGGTCCCCAGTGTTGACCCAGCCCGGTTTGGGGTAAAGTCCCTTGTTGTGGGCTTCGTCGCTGTAGCCTTTGAACACATTGGGGCCGGACATGCAGACACTGCCGATTTCGTCCACTTCCGCCTGGCGCATATAATTGCCTTCCTCGTCCACGATGAAGACAGCCATCTGCTGGTACGGCAGGCGCAGACCGATGGAACCCACCTTGCGTTCACCGTGCAGGGGATTGACACAAGAGGCGCAGGTGCCCTCGGTCAGACCGTAGCCTTCGATGATTTTCATGCCCGAGTGCTCCTCGAAACGTTTGAACAGTTCCACCGAAAGCGGTGCCGCCCCACAGATGGCATAGCGCAGGCAGGAGATGTCTGCATCACCCTTGGGGATATCCAGGAGCATGGATAGCACCGTGGGAACACTTGAGAAGGTAACCGCTTTGTAGTGTTCCACGATCTTGTAGAAATTTTTTAGAATCGACGGATCCCTGTAGCCCATAGGACCCAGAATGACGACATGCGCCCCCGTGGAAAAAGGGCTGGATCCGGTAACCGTCGTGCCGTTCACGTGGAAAAGCGGGAGCCCGCACATGGTGGTCTCCCCGACGTAAAGATCGGCCGCTTCGGCGAGCATAAAGGCCATGGCCGCCTCGTTGAAATGGGTGTGGGGCGCCAGTTTGGGCGTGCCTGTGGTACCACCGGTGTGATACATGGAACAGATGTCTTCGGGTTGGATTTGCCGCCCGGAATCAAGGCCCTCGCTGCTGTAACTGGGCAGCACCTCGTCGAATCCGACAATTTTTTCCTTTGCATCGCTGGGTCCCATGACGCGTACGATGGCTTTGAGATTGGGCAGGTCGTTTTTAATGGACATAACCTTTTCCCAAATATCGGAACCCGGGAATTCCCCCAGGGCCACCATAATCTTGGTGTTGGCCGCTAAACAGATGTCGCGAATGGTGGCCGGCTTCAGCATGGGGTTGATGGGGTTGACGATGCCCGCCGCCTCCCCGCCCCAGAGCACATAATGCGTCTGGGGGATGTTGGGCAGGAGATAGGAAATCACATCCTTAGATCCCACGCCCAGGTCATGAAACACGTTGGCCGCACGGTGGATTTGTTGCATGAACTCCCTGTAAGTCACCTGCATGGGGTCTTTGTAGGCATCTCCGGACATGATGAAACTGATGGCCGGGGCTTCCGGGTTGATGGCCGCTCCCTGCTTGATCGTCTCGTAGGTATTGAAGCAGGTCATCCGCTCCTGAATCGGTGTTTCTTCAAACATCTCAATATCAGCCAGTGTTTTTATTTCGAGTCTTCCCATCACCCCTCCTTCACTACCATTAAACCAACGGCGCATTGCGTGCCCATACCGTGCACAGGTTCTGCATTCGTATTGCAATAGACATATAACACATCGGTATAGTCTATCTATCTAAATTTCAAGTTTTTTTTGAAGCTAACCGCGGCAGGCGGCAAGGAAGGCTCCCACTGTGCGGACTAAGGGTCGTGGCGGCATTGGGTGTTGGCGGGCCGGTCTCTTTTCTGCTGCAGTCGCCCGGGTGGCAATTTACACTTCCAGGTACTTTTCCCGCATTTCCGGATTGGCATTCAGGTCTTCGATGGTGCCCGTGAAACCGATGTGGGCCTTCCCCATTAGATAGATACGGTCTGCCAGGGACATGGCCACCTTGAGGTTGTGCTCCACCAGCAGGATGGAAATGCCCGATTTACTGATCTCGGCCAGGACATCCCTGACCTCCTTGACCATGACCGGTGAGAGGCCCTCCGTGGGCTCGTCCACCATCAACAGTTTCGGATTGCCCATGAGCGTGCGTCCGATCGTGAGCATCTGCTGCTCACCACCGGAAAGAAGGGCGCCTTTCTGATTGGTGCGGTCTTTCATGAAGGGAAAGTGCGCATATATCCTTTCGATGGTCCAGGCTTCGGGATCGGTGCTGTCGATCCTGCCGCCCTTTACCCCCATCATCAGGTTGTCCAGGACGGTCAGATTGGGAAAAATGCGTCTTTCTTCGGGAACATAGCCGAGACCCGCCCGGGCGACCTTATGGGGCCTCAAGCCGGTAAGGTCCTTGCCGTCAAAAACCACCTTCCCCGAACGCGGCTTCAGCAGCCCCATGATGGTTTTCAGCGTCGTGCTTTTGCCCATGCCGTTGCGGCCCAGAAGGGCCACGATTTCCCCTTCGGCAACCGTTAGAGACATATCCTGCAGGGCATGGCTGGTGCCGTAATAGGTATTCAATTCCTTGGCTTCTAGTAGCATGCCGCCTCTCCCTCCATTTCACCCAGATAGGCATCCTTGACTGCCTGGTTTTCCCGTATGTCGCAGGGTTCGCCCGTGGCCAGGATGGTGCCGTGATGCAATACGGTAATACGGTCGGCCAGGGAGAAGACGACCTCCATGTCATGCTCGATGATGACCGTCGTCTTGCCCTCGGTCAGCCTTTGGATGAGTTCCACCGCGTAGTGGGTTTCATCTTTGGACATGCCGGCCGTGGGCTCGTCCAGCATGACCAGGTCCGGGTTCGTCGCCAGAGCCATGCTGATCTCCAGCGAGCGGTGTTTGCCGTAGGAAAGGTTTCCGGCCAGGACATCGCGCTCGCCGTCCAGGTTGATCCGTTTCAGAATCTCCTCGGCCGCGGCTGTCACCTCCTTCATTTTGTCCACCTTGCGGAACAGGTTGAAGCGGATACCCCTGGTTGACAAAACGGCCAGGCGGATATTCTGGAAGGCGGTCATGCGGTCGAAGGTGCTGGTAATCTGAAAAGAGCGGCCCATACCCCGACGTAAAATTTTCCAGGGCCCTGCCCCGGTAATGTTCCTTTCTTTGAACACCACCTTGCCCCGGCTGGGCTTATAGGTCCCGGTGATGACGTTGAACAGGGTCGTCTTGCCGGCGCCGTTAGGCCCGATGATGGCATGCCGCTCGCCCGGCGACACCTGCAGGTTGACATCGAACAAAACTTTCAGTCCGCTGAAATCATGATAGAGTCCTTGTGTTTCCAGGATGTTCATGAACCGCCTCCCCTTCCTGTCAGGCGCTTTGCCTCGTAAACCACTTGGCCTTGATTATTTGAAAAATGCCGACAAATCCCATGGGCGCAAACATGATCACCAGGATGAGTACCAGTCCGAACACCAGTTCCACGCGTTCGGTGTGGCGCGTGGTCAGCTCTTCCAGGAGCCCGAATATGGCCGCTCCGAAAATGGGCCCGAAGAAGCTGCCGATGCCGCCCACCATGGTCATCATGATCGGAGCGAACGAGGTCATGACGTGAAACCCGTCCTCAGCCGAAATCAGGTTCTGAAACAGGGCGTACACCGACCCGGCCATGCCGCAAAACGCACCGGAAAACACGTAAATCACCGCTTTGGTATAAGGAACCCGGAAGCCTAAATAATCCACCCGCTTGGCGTTGTCCCGTACCGCGATCATGATCTGGCCAAAAGGGGTTTTGGTGAAAAACCAAAGGACCCAGATGCTGCCGATAAGCACCACCATGGCAAAATAGAAAAACCGGAGCGGGTCGGTCATGTCGACCGAGACGATTCCGGGGATGCTCAAGGGGGGGATGTCGAAACCGCCGATGCCGTCTTCGCCGCCGGTGATGCCTCTCAGTTTCAGGGCCAGGACATACATGAGCCCGCCGAACGCCAGGTGCAGCATGGCAAAGGCCGTACCGCTCACCCTGACCACGATAGGACACAAAATAAGGGCCAGCACGATGGCGGCAAAGACCCCGGACAGAAGCGCCGGTATCAGCGGAAACCCGCTGATATGTGTTAGTGCCAGCGCCGTACCGTAAGCTCCGGTGCCGAAAAACATGGCGTGGCCGAAACTGAGAAGACCGGTGAAGCCCAGCAGGAGGTTAAAGCTGACGCTGTACAATGCAAAAATGGCAAACGTCACGAACACATTGGAGTAGTATATGCCGAACAATCGGGGATACAGAATCAGGAAGACAAAACCGGCGATCCAAAAAATCCATTTTAGCGTCTTGTTCATCATTCTCTTTCTCCGAACAGGCCCATGGGTTTGAAGACCAGCACAATCGCCATGAAAACGTACATCAGCACCGGGGCCAGCTGGGAAACGAACTGCACACCATAGGAATTCAGCAGTCCGCAGATGATAGCCACCAGCAGGGCGCCGCCGAGGCTCCCGAACCCACCGACCACCACCACGATAAAGGCGTCCATACCCACCTGGTCAGCCAGGCCGGGGAACACGGTCAGGATGGGGGCGATGGCCACGCCGGCCACACCGGCCATCCAGGTGCCCACGCCGAAGACCAGCATGAAAACCAGGGGCACGTTGATCCCCAGGGCATCCACCATGTCGGCATCGGATACGGCAGCCCGCACCACCATGCCCAGGCGGGTTTTGTAAAGGATCAGCGCCAGGACAACCAACACTACCGCAGAGAGCCCGATAATAAAAAGTCTGTAAATCGGATAATTCAGGCCACCGGCGGTTATCAGCCCTTCCAGAATACCGGGAACATGCACCGGCAGGCTTTCCGTTCCCCAGAAAATTTTAACGCCTTCCAAAAGAACCAATGAAACGCCGACCGTTAAAATCAATTCGCCGATGTGGCCGAAAGCGTGCACCTTTCTCAGCAGAAACCGCTCCAGAAAAACCCCGATGACACCGGTGGCGACGGGTGCGACCAGCAGGGCTATCCAGAAACTTCCGGTCCAGGCCACCACCTGGTAGCAAAAATAGGCCGACAGCATGAAAAAGGCGGCATGGGCCAGGTTCAGGATGCCCATCATGCCGAAAATCAGCGTGAGCCCGGATGCGATTAAAAAAAGGATCATGCCGTAGGCCAACCCGTGAATGCCTTGCGCAACGTACATTGCCGTTACAGGATTCATATCATTCGCCTCTGTTACCTTTTAAAAACCAATATGGCCCGGGCCCGGATTGACAAGCGCCGGGCCACATTGATTTCAGGGTGCCTTTTTGTTTCCATCGTTCGTTTTTAACGCCACCCAACCGTCAACGACATCACATCCCTTTGCGCATCTCTTTCAATTTCGGATCCATTACCGGCGCCACCTTGTCTGCCGGCAGCCTGAAGGACGGTCCGGTGTTGGAACATCCCTTGAACCAGTAATAGGGTGGTATATTCATGCTCTCCTTTTGCTGTTCGGGGGGAACATAGAGTTCAACAAAAAGGTCGCGCTCTGTTTTGTGGTCGATGCCCCTCATCTTGTAAACGGTTCCGTTAACGTCCGCCCAGGTGTCGTTTTCCCAGACCTCGATGATTTTTTCCGGATCCGTCGTTCCGGCCCGCTCGATGACGTCCAACAGCCAGTAGGTCTGCATCCGGTAAGCGCCGATGGTTCCGGTTCCATGGGTGTAGGTTGTGGTGTCAAACGGTTTTCCCCACTTCGGAGATTGATCTCTCCAGGCTTTGTAGTACTTTATCTGCCCGTCTGTTTTGAACGCCGGGCCCTCGCTGCCAATCTGCGCAATGTGCACCAACCCCTTGGTACCCTCGACGCCGACCTGGATCAGGAAAGGGGGGGTGTTTATGAACAGATTGGCAAACGGGAGATCGAGTCCCATCTGTCTGGCCTGCACGAGGAGGTTGGCGGCATCCGGAATCCAGTCCCCGGTATAAACCACCTCGGCCCCGGTGGCCTTTACCTTGGTCAGATAGGGGGCGAAATCCGTGAGGAACAACTTGTGATAGTCCTCGCCGACCAGTTCGGCATCCGGATAGTACTCTTTCAACCCTTCTTTAAAGCCATGGGCGATGGAGTGGCCGAAAAGGTAGTCCTGACAGAGGATGTAAAACTTCTTTTCCTTTTTTCGCAGCTGGCCATAATAATAGGCCAGTCCCCGTCCCACCTGCGATGTCGAAATGGAGGTCATGAAAGAATAACGCGAGAAGTTCTGCGCATCATAGAGCTCGTCGGAAACCGCCGCCGCATCGATGGCAATGGTTTTGTACTTGTCGGCCACCTGATTGATCACTTTCATCAGATGGCTTCCATCGGTGCCCCACAAAACGTCCACCTTCTCCTGCAGCACCATCCTTTCAGTGACTTTCTTGGCAATGGGAACCTTGCTCTCGTGATTGGCTTTGATAACCTGGACCAACTTTTTCTTGCCGTCGACGAAAATACCGCCCCGTTTGTTATAGTCATGGGCAACCGACTGAACCGAGGCAAAGTAAATATCGCCCACGGCGGCGGCCGGCCCCGAAAACGAGGCTACGATGGCAATCTTGATCGTATCCCCGGTGGGTATGACCGGATTGCTGAGATCCATGTCCGACATGTCTCCCATTTTAGCCGGATCGAATTTCGATTTGGCCGCCATGGCCGGCGACAGCCCCAGCAACCCCGTGCAGCACAAAACGACGACGATGCCAAGCAACCATCTTTTCCCTTTCATATTACCCTCCTTTTGGTTGGTAGTTAAGGAAACTGACGCGCAATGTTCATGGTTCTTCACCACGCTTCCGTCCTGCGGACATCGGCACTCTCCGTTACCAGTTTGCGATAAATATGATAAAAAAAGAGGCTCATGATCTCTCTGATCTTGACCTGTTTTTCGTGCCGTTCTTCGGCAGAGATCCCTCTTTGCCCGCCATTGAATATATTTTTCTGTGCATGGATGATGTAGTCGCGGACAAAGTCCGCAATACGCCTCAAATCCTCGGGATTCGTGCCGTCCTTGGGGCCGTACCCGGTGTTGTCCATCTCCACGATCAGCCGGCCGATGATCACATCGTTCTGAGAGTAGATCTTTTCACCGCCCGCTTCCCTGGCGGTGATGACCCCCCATTTCTCCATTCTGGAAAGCCACTTGCGGCCGATACCGGTTGCCCTTCTGAATTCGTCTTCTCCGGCAACCTCCTTGGCCAGGAAATAATCCAGGGGCCTCAGATATTCGCTCAGTATTTCAAATGATAACAGTTCCGTGTCGGATTGTCGTTTGTGGCGTCTTATGATCTTCTTGATTACCGAAAGCGGCAGGAAATAGTTGTCCTGGAGACGTTTGATGGTCCTGATCTGATCGATGCAGATCTCATCATAGACCGCAACGTTTTTCCCGGGTTTCCTGGGTTTTGTCACCAGACCTTCGCGCACATAATAGTGGATCGTCTCCTTGGAAACATTGGTGCGCGCAACCAACTCGCTGATTTTCATTGAGCCTCCCCTTGCTGCGTGGGGCGTTAAACGACCATCGCGCATTACACGGCCCAGTGACCTGTGATGACAGCGGGGTATTCCCTAAATATGCCCCGCATTGTCCTCCGTACACATATTTTTTAATGGCGCTTTAAAAGTGTTTATAATTAATGAATAAAATTCATGTCAATAAAAAACTTTTATATTATATTGACTTAGGCCTAAAGTGTGGAGTAAGGCTCCATGCTTGGTGTTCCCGTTATAAACGTGATTTCAACCCCTTAGCCGGCACCGTGCACGGGTTCATACGGATTTGCCTATGGGCTTTTTATTGTTTTTGTTATAGTGGCCGTCGGCCCGATATGGCCCGTGCGCAAGGCCGGCGGCGACAGACATTGACCACAAAGGCGGAAGGCCTGAGGATAAAAAAATACACAGTAAGGATGAAAAAATGGAACGCTTTTTCAACCCCGGAAGCATCGCCCTGATCGGGGCCACAGCCAACAAACTCAAGGGAGGCTATCGCCTTCTGCAGAATCTTTCCACCGGCTTTAACGGCGACATCTACCCCGTCAACCCCCGCTATGAAGAGATCGGCGGGATCACCTGTTATCCTGCCGTCGACGCCATCCCGGGCCCGGTGGACCTGGCCATCGTCTTCGTCCCGGCTGCAGCGGCGGTCCAGGCCGTCAGCGCCTGCGCCCAAAAGGGCATTGAAAGGGTGATGGTCCAGTCCGCCGGATTTGCGGAAACCGGTGCGGATGGCCGGGCCCGGCAGGAAGAGCTGCTGCGC
>Ga0316576_10001266_pt1 | contig 13408 bp, 11 predicted proteins | sample S0NA_FD_203075 | JGI IMG/M metagenome (GOLD analysis project Ga0316576, IMG submission 203075) | Rhizosphere microbial communities from salt marsh grasses in Alabama, United States - S0-2_050615r3r5 | ecosystem: Host-associated > Plants > Roots > Rhizosphere | place: USA: Alabama | collected... | reverse complement strand
ACGAGCTCGGACTCGTCGGGCACGACCCCGGCGTCGAGGTCGGAGTCGTAGCCGAGGTGGAGCTGGTGCGCGGTGGTGCGGGCCGCCAGGTCGTCGGGCGCTTCGAAGGTCACCCAGCCCGACACCTTCACCCTGTACGTGGCCATGGCACCGTCCCTCCGTCTCCCGCTCGAGACTAGCGACGGGCGGGGGATCCCGTCGTGAGCTTCTGCGCGACGAGCCCGGCAGCGACGAGGGCGAACCCGACGACAGCCAGCCCGAGGGCGGCCGGCGCTGCCGGGACCCCGCCGATCTCCACCCCACCGGCGTCGGCCTGTCCCGAGCCGGCCATCCCGACGACGAGAGCAACGAGGAACACCACGGCACCCGCTCCGACCAGCACGCCACCGAGCCCGACGAGCGCGCGGGCCACCACACCGACGGACGACCACTCGGGCCCCCCCGCCGTGTCCTCGTCGCTCAGCGAGGCGAGCAGGCCGTCGTGCGCAGGCCCCGCCGCGGCGGTCGGTGCCACCACTTCGACGTCGTCGGCCACGTAGCGCAGGCGCGCCCCCGCGAGCTCCACGACGTCACCTGGGCGGAGCACGACGGGCCCGTCGATGCGTCGACCGTTGACGCAGGTGCCGCTGAGCGAGCCGAGGTCCTCGATCTCGTCGTGGTCGGCGAAGTGCCGCACCAGCGCGTGGCGGCGGCTCACCGTCGGGTCGGCGATGTGCCAGTCGGCGTCGTGGCTGCGACCGACGAGCACGGCCCCACCCCATAGGTCCCGCGTCTCCCCCTGCAGGGAGGCCGGGGCGATCACCTCGAGCCGGCTCACCTCCGACTCCTCACCCCTGGCACGTCAGCGAGTCTTCGTGGCCTCGTCGGCGGTGTCAAAACGCCCGCCCTCAGCGCTACCAGCCGTCGCGCAGCACGGAGCTCGCGTACTCCCGGGCGGCGAGCGCCACCGCCGGCCGCTTCCCCACGACCATCGACCGGGTGCCCATCACGCGGCGGAGCACCGAGTCGGGCTGGAGGACGACCACGCGGGTGCCGCCGCGCCTGACCGCAGCGGCCTCCCGCTCCAGCTGGGCGCGTGCCGGCACCCGCAGGGCGTTGCCGGGATCGGCGGCCACCCAGTCGGTGGTGCCGAGCGGAGCCGACACCACGACGACGTCGAGCCCGAGCCCGGCGACCAGGTCGAGGCTGGTGAACGAGTACACACCGCCGTCGACGTAGCGCTCGCCCGCGATCTCGGCGGGCTCGAAGTACCCCGGCACTGCACAGGACGCCGACACCGCGTCGGCCACGGCGGCGACGGTGTCGCGTCCGAACACGACGCGCGACCCGTCGGAGAGCCGTACCGCGCAGACCCACATCCGGCGTTGCGGCCAGGCGTCGAACAGCGGACGCAGGACCCCGCCGGTCTGGTCGACCGGCCGGTCCCCGGGCGGCAGCAGGCCGGCGAGCACCACGCCGGGCCGGTAGCGCCACGGGTGCCGGACGACGGCGCGCAGCAGGGTCGGGGATGCCGGCCCACCGCGCCGTCCGGTACCGGGCTGCGGGTCGACGAGCGGGGGGAGGCCGCCGAGGATCGCCTCCCCTTCCGCCGACAGCGGCCGGCCGAGGACCCGGGGAAGGTAGTCCTGCGGCGGGAATCCAGCCCGGACCAGCGCGGCAGACGTCGCCCCAGCCGATGTCCCGACGACGATCTCGGCCTCGCGGGCGTCCCAGCCGACGTCCTCGGCCAGCGCGGTGAGCGCGCCGGCGTGGAACGCGGTCCCCGTGAGGCCACCCGCCCCGAGCACGAGGCCGATGCTCGTCACGCCGGACCCCCGACGGCGGCAGCACGGTGGCCCACCAGGTGGTAGGCCTCGACGGCACCGTGGCCCTTGAGCTGGCGAGCGCCCACGGGATCGAACGTGAACCCGCTGCCGGCGGCAGCCACCACGGCTGCCGAGACGGTGACGCTCCCGGGGACCCCGGTGGACTCCAGCCTGCTGGCGACGTTGACCGTGTCGCCCCACACGTCGTAGGCGAACTTGGCCGTCCCGATCACCCCGGCGACCGCCGGCCCGGTGTGCACGCCGACGCGCAGCCGGTAGTCGGTGCCGAGCTCGGCGTCCAGGTCCTCCATCGCGTCCCGCAGGTCGAGCGCGAGGCGGCAGGCCGTGCGCGCGTGGTCGGGGTCGGGCTCGGGCAGCCCGCACGCGGCGAGGTAGCCGTCCCCGATGGTCTTGATCTTCTCCGCGCCGCGGGCCGCGACGAGGGCGTCGAACCGGGTCACGATCGTGTTGAGCTCGCGCACCACCTGGGCGGCCGGCAGGCGCTCGGCGTGGGCGGTGAAGCCGGACAGGTCGGCGAACACGATGCTGCAGGCGGGGTGGTCGTCGGCGATGACGGTCTCCCCGGCCCGAAGCCGGTCGGCGATGGCGGCCGGCAGCACGTTGAGCATGAGTGCCCGGGTGCGGCTCTGCTCCAGGCGCAGCCGGTCCACGAGGGCCGTGGCGGGAGGGACGAGCATCACCAGCACGGCCACGTAGAGGGTGAGCATCACGAACACCGACAGCAGCAGGGCCGGCTGGTCGCGCCGGGCCTCCAGCAGGGGTTCGAGAGGCGCCAGGACGAGGGCGACGCCCAGGCAGACGCCGAGGAGCGCGAACGCCGCCCGCCGACCGAGGAACAGCGCCGCTCCGGCGGCCACCGCGATCCCGTACAGCAGGCTGCCGCCGGACCAGACGTACCCCCCGAGCAGGACGTGGCAGGCCGTGGATGCCGCCAGCAGGGCCAGCAGCTGGATGAGGACGGCCTCCCGGGAGCGGCCGGTCGTCAGGAACACTGCGGCCGAGAGCGCCTGAGCGGCGAGGAAGCCCAGCAGCACCGCGGCCACGGCGGCCTCGCCGAGCAGCCAGCACCCGACCACCGACGCCAGGGTCAGCACGGGCGGGACCGTGATGTTGGCCAGCATGATCCGCAGCCCCAGCCGAGGGTCCTCGAGGGTGTCGAGGATCCCGGTCGGCCGGTAGCGGTACCGCAGCCGCCGCAGCCAGCCGTCGCCGTTCGTCATGGCCGCAGTGAAGCAGCGCCCGGCCTCTGGCGGTGGCCGGTCCGGGGGGTCGCCGTTGACCGGCGGACGACCCCGCGCGCTCACGCATCGGGACGTGCGTGCACACCGAGGTCGTGCTCGAGGACGTCGACGGTGCGGGCGACCTTCACCGCCCCCATGCCGGGGAAGGCAGGAGGCGCTCGCGCAGCGTCGAGCGCCGCGGCGCCTCGGACCAGATCGCCGCCGCGTCCGGGCCGTGGTCCGCGACGACAGGGCCCGCAGCAGGCAGCCGAACGGGTCGGTGCGCACCAGCCGCTCGGCGTCCGGGTGGTCCTTGAGGTGGTCGGTGAGCGCGTCCATGGGCCAGGAGTGTGCGGCGGTGCGCCGCGCGGCGTCGGGCGCCGTCCACCGGGTCAGGCCAGCGGGCCGGTGAGGTAGTGCTGGATGGACGGGCCGACGCTGCGGGCCAGCTCGTCCGGGCTCATCGCGACGACGGCCGGCAGGCGGACGAGGTAGCGGCTCAGCGCCAGGCCGGCCATCTGCGCGGCGACGAGCTCGGCCCGCCGCTGCGCGGTGTCGTCGTCGACCAGGCCCGACACGGTCGCGATGACGGTGCGCTGGAGGGTCTCCCGCAGGAATGTCGCCGCCATGTCGTGGGAGACGGCCGTGCGGAACAGGCTCACCATCACGGGGTTGACGGCGGGGCTGTCCCAGGTCGTGACGACCCCGCGCACGAGGGACTCGCCGAGGTGCTCTGCAGGGGCGTCGGCGACGGCCTCGCCGATGACGCGGTTCGGGTCGACGGGCAGGGTGAGCGCCTCCCGCAGCAGTCCCTCCTTGGTTCCGAAGAAGTGCACGATGAGCGCGGGGTCGACCCGGGCGCGCCTCGCGATGGCGCGCATGCTGGCCCGCTCGTAGCCCTGCCGGGCGAACAGGGCGCGGGCGGCGGCGAGGATGTCGGCTCGGGTCGTATTCGAGCCCGGACGCCGCCCCCGCGCTGGCGTGCTCACGACCGGGCCAGCACCACCATGCGCTCGTCGAGGGACGCCGCCACGGGTTCGACGACGGCGACCACTCCGGAGCGCTCGAGCAGCCGGGCCACCTCGTCGCGGTCGGCGTCGACGACCCGCACCGTCGTCCCGGCCAGCGTGACCGGGAGGTCGGCGGCGTCGAGCACCTCGAAGGCCTGCTGCCACGACTCGGTGCGCACAGCCACCACCCGGGTGTCGCCGACGATGTCGGCCTCGCTGCCCGTCCCCACGACGCGGCCGCGGGACATCAGCAGCAGCCGGTCGCACTGCCGCGCCTCCTGCATGTAGTGGGTGGTGACGAGGACCCCGACGCCGGCGTCGGCCTGGGCGCGGATCGTGTCCCACAGGTGCGCCCGGGCCAGCGGCTCTACCCCCGAGGTCGGCTCGTCGAGCACCAGGGCCCGCGGTTCGTGCTGGAGGGCGCAGACGAACGCGACCTGCCGCGACAGCCCGAGAGGGAGGTCCCGCACCAGCCTGTCCCCGACCTCGGCGAGCGCCCCGGGCAGCGGAGCCGTCTCGGCGCCGTAGGCGGCGGCGCTGAACGCCACGTTCTCCGCGACGGTGAGGTCCTGGTAGAGGCCGAGACCCTGGGGCACGTAGCCGAGCTGGGCGCGGTTCTCCTGCGTCGGGGGGCCGCCCAGCAGGTGGGCCTCCCCCTCGGTGGGGGCGAGCAGGCCGAGCAGCATCCTGATGGTCGTCGTCTTGCCGGCACCGTTCGCCCCCAGCAGGCCGACCACCTCGCCGGCACCGACGGCGAAGGAGACGTCGTCGACGGCCAGCGCCGAGCCGAAGCGACGGGTCAGCCCGTTGGCCTCGACCAGGGGCCCGGTCACGACGCGCCCCGGTGGTTGGTCAAGGAGGCGACGATGGCGACGTCCTCGAGGTCGACCTCGACCGGCTGCCCGCCGTCCGGGGCCTGTGGCCACCACTCGCGGAAGCCGTCGGCGTGCCGCCAGGCGAACTCGGGCCGGGTGGCGGCCGCGGTGCGCACGACCACGCCGGGCGAGCCGGCGACGACCTCCTCCGGGGTGCCCGACAGCAGCGTCTGCCCGTCCTCGAGGACGAGGACGCTGGTGGCTCGCTCGGCCTCGTCGAGGTACGAGGTGGACAGCAGGACGGCGGTGCCTGCGGCGGCGGCCTCCGACAGCAGCCGCCACAGCTCGACCCGGCTGACGGGGTCGACGCCGGTGCTGGGCTCGTCGAGCACGAGCAGGGTCGGCTCGTGGAGCATCGCCAGGCAGAAGCCGAGCTTGGTGCGCATGCCGCCGGACAGGTCGCGGGCCAGCCGGTCTCGGGCGGCGGTCAGGCCGGCGCGCTCGGTGAGCTCGGCGGCCCGCCGGGCGAGCCGAGCGCCGCGCAGGCCGTAGGTGCCGCCGACGAAGTCCATGTTCTCGGCGACCGTGAGGTCGGGCCAGGTGCCGCCGCTGGACGGCTGGTAGCCGATCTGCTCCGGTGGCGGTGCCAGCACCCGTCCACTGGTGGGCGCGACGCGGCCGACGACTGTGCGCAGCAGGGTCGACTTGCCGGCGCCGTCGCCGCCGACGACCGCGGTCAGGCTGCCGGCGTCCGTGTCGACGGTGACCCGGTCGAGGGCCAGCAGGTCACCGAAGCGGACGCTGACCTCGTGTGCGCCGAACGTCATGCCGCGACCTTGGCGTGCCGGTGGCGGCGCGGTTTGCCGGGAGTGAGGGAGCGGCGGAACCGCAGCACGGCCCCGGCGAACACGAACACCGCCATGACGGTGAGGGCGAGGAATGGCAGCCACAGCGAGTCGATCGGCGCGCCGCGCAGCATGATCCCCTGCGAGATCTGTGTGAAGTAGGTGAGCGGCAGCAGGTAGGAGATCCACCGCACCCCCCACGGGATGGCGTCGAGCGGGAAGATGAAGCCCGACAGCAGGATCTGCGGCAGCAGGAAGAAGAACGCCGTCTGGATCGCCTGGCCGACGGTTGCCGAGACCGTGGAGATGAACACCCCGATCCCGAGGACGACGAACAGGAACAGGGCGGCGCCGAGGGCGAACGCGGCCACGTTGCCGTTGAACGGCACGTCGAACAGCAGCATGCCGAGGACGGTCACGAGGATCATGTCGAGGGACGCGAGCAGGAAGTAGGGGCTGATCTTGCCCAGGATCACCGTGCTCGGCTTGATCGGCATGACGGCGAGCTGCTCCAGCGTGCCGCGCTCGCGCTCCTTGACCAGGCCGATGCTCGTCACGACGGTGCCGACGAACATGAGGATGAGACCGACGATGCCCGGCACCATCACCCAGGAGGTCTTGAGATCGGGGTTGAACAGGATCTCGACCTGCACCTGGTCACCGAGGCGGTTCAACGCCGAGACCGCGGCCTGGGCGGAGAACAGCGCCGAGCCGTCGACGTAGACCTGGGTCGGCTGGGTGCCGGTGAGCACTGCGACGTCGGCGGTGTTGCGTTGGAGCAGGTCGGTGGCCGTCTGCTCGGTGCCGTCCGGGTCCGTCTCGACGACGTCGAAGGTGGGCAGGACGTTCGCCGCCGCCTGATCGGCCTGCGGGCCGAGGACCGCCGTCGTGACGTCGGCCACCTCGAAGTTGGCGGCGTAGCCGAACACCACGAGCAGCAGGATCGGCAGGAACACGATCATCGCCATCGTGCGCCGGTCCCGGCGCAGCTCGCGGAACTCCTTCATGACCATGGCTCGCACGTCGATGACGCTACGACCCGGCCGACCAAGAAGTCAACGTCTGATGAAATACCCGCCCTCGACGCTGGCCCGGCTGCAGGCCACGATGGAGTCGTGACCGAGATGGAGTTCGTGGACCTGCCCGAGCAGACGACGGCCACCCGACGCGCCCTGCTCCCCACGGCCGAGCTGCCCGCGTTCTTCGCGGCCGTGTACGCCGACGTGATGGCGGCGGTGGTCGCCCAGGGACTCACGGCGATCGGGGAGCCGTTCGCGGCCTACCACGGGATGCCCGGCGAGACGGTGGACGTGGAGGCCGGCATGCCGGTCGACGGGGTGCTGGCCGACACCGACGACATCCGTGCCAGCACGCTCCCGGCGTGCCGGGCCGCGGTGGCGATCCACGTCGGCCCGTTCGAGGGCCTCGCGGACACCTGGGGCGAGCTGATGGCCTGGGTGGGAGCACAGGACCTGTCCCCGTCCGGCCCGGTGTTCTGGGAGTCCTACCTGACCGACCCCGAGGCCCAGCCGGACCCGTCGACGTGGCGCACCCGGCTCGTCATCCCCGTGGGCTGAGCCTGTGCACCTCGGCGTCCGCGGCGCGCACCACGGGTCGAGCACCGGGCCGACCCGTCGTGTCGGCACCCGGTGGTACACACGTCGCAGACGACCGAAGGGACATCGACGTGTACGAGACGGACGGCGCCCTGGTCGTCAGTGCCACTGACCTCGTCAAGCACCTGGCCTGTGCCCACGTCACCCAGCTCGACCGGGAGCTGACTCGCGGGGAGCGAACCCTGCCCGACCGTGACGACGCGCTGCTGAGCATCCTCTTCGAGCGCGGGATCGGCCACGAGGCGGCCTACCTCGAACGCCTGCGGGCCGACGGCAAGGAGATCGTCGAGATCGCCACGCAGGATGGCAGCATGCGGGGGCTGCGCCGAGCCGAGGACGCCACCCTCGCCGCCATCGACGCCGGCGCCGATGTCATCTACCAGGCCACGTTCTTCGACGGGACGTGGCGAGGCCACGCCGACTTCCTGCTCAGGCGTCCCGATCGCCCGGGACGCCTGCCATGGTCGTACGACGTCGCCGACACCAAGCTGTCCCATCGACTCACGGTGGCAGCCCTGCTGCAGATGGCCGTGTACGCCGACCGGCTCACGGCGCTGCAAGGCGTCGAGCCCGAACGACTCCTCGTCGTCACGGGCGACGGGCGGGAGCGCCCGTTCCGGTTCCGCGACTGCGCGGCCTACACCAGGCTCGTCCGCCGGACGTACCTGGACGTGCTCGGCCGCGCCGAGCCGACGCTGGCCGAGCCGGTGGCCTACTGCGCCCAGTGCCGGTGGCGTCGCACGTGCCGAGCCGCGTGGCGAGCCACCGACGACCTCAGCCTCGTCGCCTTCATGCGCCGCGACCAGGCACGCGCCCTCCGCGAGGCGGGCGTGTCCACCGTCCGCGACCTGGCCATGGCCCACCCCGACGAGCTGCCGGCCCGGATCGGTGAACCGTCCCGCCACCGCCTGACCCACCAGGCCCGGCTGCAGGTGCGCGAACGCGACGAGAGGTCACCCCTCTACGAGGTGCTGGCACCCGAGCCCCAGCGCGGGCTCTGCGTACTGCCCGCCCCGTCGCCGGGTGACGTCTTCTTCGACATCGAGGGCGACCCCTTCGCCGCCGAGCAGGGGTTGGAGTACCTGTGGGGTCTGCTCGACGCCGAGGGGTTCCATCCGATCTGGGCGCACGACGCTGCGGAGGAGAAGGCCGCCCTCGAGACGGTGGTCGACCACCTCATGACCGCGTGGCGGCGCGACCCCGGGATGCACGTCTACCACTACGCCTCCTACGAGCCCACCCGCCTGATGACGCTGACGGCGCGCTACGGGACGAGGCAGGACGAGCTCGACTCGCTGCTGCGGGGAGGGCGGCTGGTCGACCTCTACGCCGTCGTCCGGCAGGGCCTGCGGGTGAGCAAGGAGTCCTACTCCATCAAGGAGCTCGAGCACTTCTACCGCGGCGAGAGACGAGGGCACGACGGGGTCAGCGACGCGCTGGGCAGCGTCGTGGCCTACGAGCGGTGGCTGGGGGTCGCCGATGGCGAGCGGGACCAGACGCTGCTGAGCGACATCGAGGCCTACAACGCCGACGACTGTCGCTCGACCCTCGAGCTGCGCGACTGGCTGGAGACGGTGCGAGCCGAGGCCGGTGGGGACGACGTGTTCGGGCGGCCGGTCGATGGCGACGGGGCACCCACCGAGGCTGCCCAGGCGGTGTCGGCCGAGGTCGCCGACCTGCAGCGGGCCTTGAGAACGCTCGCCGAGGGCACCGACGATGCACCGGACGTCGGGGCCTATCGGCTGCTGGCTGACCTGATCGACTGGCACCGACGCGAGGCTCGGCCGGAGTGGTGGGACTACTTCCGCCGTCAGCGCATGGACGACGACGAGCTGGTCGACGACACGGCCGCGGTGGGGCGGCTGAGCGACGCCGCAGCGATCGGCACGGTCAAGCAGTCGACGCTCTGGGAGATGTCGTTCCCGCCCCAGGAGACCAAGCTGGGGCCGAGCGAAGCGAGGTGGGTGGATCCGCGGACGGGCCGGGGTGTCGGCACCGTGACCGAGATCGACCCGGAAGAGGGGCGGCTCGTCCTCAAGCGCGGCACGCGCGCCGGGCCGCCAGGCTTCACCGCCATCGCACCGGGGCAGCCGATCGAGGACCGCCACCAGCGGGCTCGTCTCCGCGAGCTGGCACGCTGGGTGATCGACCACGGCATCGACGACCCCGGCGTGCAGTGGCGAGCCGCCCGCCAGCTGCTGCTGCGGTGCTCCGCGCCCCCGGCTCCTGGCGACAGGTCGCTGAAGAGGGACGGCGAGGACGCCCAGGCGGCGCTCGAGCGGCTTGCGCTCACGCTCGGCCCGGGTGTCCTGCCCGTGCAAGGCCCTCCGGGCACCGGCAAGACGTACGCGGGAGCCCACACGATCCTGCACCTGGTCCGCGCCGGTCGGACGGTGGGCATCTGCGCCTTCAGCCACAAGGCCATCACGAACCTCCTGGACGAGGTGTCCGCCATGGCCGACGCGGCCGGGCAGGAGGTCCGGCTCATCCAGAGGGCAAGTGCCGAGCAGGGCTCGCACCGCCACGACGTGACGGTCACCGACACACCTCGCGAGGTCGAGGACGCTGTTGCCCGTGGGGCGGTGGACGTCGTCGCCGGGACGGCGTGGCTGTTCTCCCGAGAGGCGATGCAGGGTGCCGTCGATGTCCTCGTCGTCGACGAGGCCGGCCAGATGTCGCTGGCGAACGTGCTGGCGGTCACCGGCGCGACGCAGGGGCTCGTGCTTCTCGGCGACCCTCAGCAGCTCACTCAACCTGTGAAGGGGGTCCATCCGCCGGGGTCAGGCCTCTCGGTGCTCGAGCACCTGCTCGGAGACGAGCGCACGATCCGGCCGGAGCGCGGGCTGCTTCTCGACGTGACCCGCCGGATGCACCCAGACATCACCGCGTTCGTCTCCGACCAGTCCTACGACGGGCGGCTGGCGTCGCATCCCGACTGTGGCCGGCGAGCCGTGGTGTCGGCGGGAGCGCTCGGGGGTACGGGGCTGCGCTACATCCCCGTGGAGCATCGGGACAACAGCGCTGCCTCGAGCGAGGAGGCCGAGGTCGTCGCGCGTCTGGTGGCTGACGTCCTCGCCGACGGGCGGTGGGTCACGCGGTCCGCCAGCCGGCGACTCGGCCCCTCCGACGTCCTGGTACTCGCCCCCTACAACGCGCACGTCCACCGGCTCCGGTCGCGGCTGGCCAGCGTGTCACCCGAGGTGCGCGTCGGGACCGTCGACAAGTTCCAGGGCCAGGAAGCGCCGATCGTCGTCTACTCGATGGCGTCGTCGAGCAGCGAGGACGCCCCCCGAGGCATCGGCTTCCTCTACGACGCCCACCGGTTCAACGTGGCGATCTCGAGGGCCCAGGCCGTCGTGGCAGTGGTCTGCTCACCGCGGCTCCTGGTGCCCTCGGTGAGCCGACCCGAGCATCTCGCTCTGGTGAACGCGCTGGCGTCGTTCGCCACGTCAGCCTCGTGACCGGAACGCGCTCCTGCCGGATCGATTCCTCTGCTTCGTCGAGGTAGTCGGCCAGCTGCCCAGCCGCGAAGGTGTGCGCCACCCGCTGAGCAGGTCAGAGCCTGGCGCCGCGCTCGGTCTGGACCTCCTCGACGGTGAGCTCGTCCACGAGCCCGAGCCGGTGCGCGATGCGGGCCATGTGCTCGGCGTCGGAGCAGGTGAGAACCGTGCGCGGGGCGTCAGGCAGCGACTCGACCTTGCGGGCCTTGCGGTCGGCCACGCCCCGCACCGAGCGCACCATCGCCAGGCGAACCTGCTCGGGGTCGGAGCCGAGGAACTCCTTGTAGATCGCCGGGTCGGCCTCCCCGTCGTCCCCGACGAGCACGAACGACAGCTCGGGGTAGGCGTCGAGCAGCCGCCGGATGCGCGCCCGCTTGTGCCCGGGGTTCTCCGGCTGGCTGCCGACGGTCGGGCCCGGCCGCCAGTCGGTGAGGAACAGCGGGCCACGGGGGAAGCCGCGCAGCCCGAGGAACTGCACGAGCATGTCGTAGAGGTTCCAGGGGCTGGACGAGACGTAGAAGAAGGTCGACTCCGGACGGCCGCCGGTGCCGCGGGCCAGCCCGCGGTAGAGGCTGGGCGTGCCGGGGATGGGCTTGCGGCCGTGGGCGTCGCGCAGCAGCGTGCGGCCGATCGAGCGCATCCCCTCGGTCATGCCGGTCCGCAGGATGGTGTCGTCGATGTCGCTGATGACGGCCACCTGGGACGCCGGGTCGGGCCGCACGACCCTGCCGTGGGCGGTGACGGGTCGGCCGTCCTCGTCCTGGGCGCGCAGGTGGACGGCGTGCCAGCCGGGCGGCAGGTCGCCGACCGGGAGGCGGGCGTTGACGAACCCGTCGGTGTCGCTGCGCACGGTCGTGCCGACGTCCCCCAGCGTGACCGTGACGTCGACACCGGGCATGTCGAGCACCACCCAGCGCATGAGGTTGGCGTAGACGGCGGCGTCGATGCGCAGGCTGTCGGCGGCGGCGTCGAAGCGCGGCTCCTCGAGCACCCGGGCCCGCACGTGCGCGACGCCGTCGGCGACGAAGCCGCGGTAGGCCCGGATCGTCATGGGCCGCAGGTGCCCGCTCAACCGCTTGCCGCCCTGGATGGCGCGTGTCGCGAGCTCCTCGGCGTCGGCGCCGAGGCGCAACCAGTCGACCACGCGCTGATCCTGCCCTACGCGGCCACGGTGCGCGCTGCCGCTCGCCGGAGGTGCGGCACACTCGAGCCGTGGTCGACGACTTCGTCATCGCGCGCAACCCCGATGCCGCGTCGACGCTGCCGTACCTCGTACGGATCCCCGTCGGCGCGGACGGCATCGTGCTCAAGGTGCGCGACACCTGGCCGCGCACGTCGAAGGTGTACTGCCACCGAGCCGAGGGCTGGCCCGCCGACGCCGAGGTCGTCGAGCGGGTGCCGGTGCGGCGGTGCGAGCGTCGCGGCGCCGCCATCGACCTCGTGCTCGACCGCGGCCGGGAGAACCGCTCCCAGTTCGTCATCACCCGGATCCGCGGCGGCCGGGAGGCCATCTTCTGGCAGTCCCCGCGCACGGCCAGGCAGGCCCGGCCGAACGTGCCGCTGCCGGCCGGGCGGGCCCAGGGGGTGGAGGGGCTGACCGTGCTCGTCGACAGCCACGAGCGCTACCCGTACCGCTTCGCCCGGCAGTCCGGGCGCGGGCACGTGCACACCGAGCGCCGCGGGCTGGCGGCGGGCGACTACGCCGTCGAGATCGACGGGCAGGTCGTGGCCGCGGTCGAGCGCAAGTCCCTGCCCGATCTGTCGGGCAGCCTGCTCGACGGCTCGCTGCGCTACGCGATGGCCGAGCTGGCGGCGCTGCCGAGGGCGGCCGTCGTCGTCGAGGACCGCTACTCGAAGGTGTTCGCTCTGGCGCACGTGCGGCCCTCGGTGGTGGCCGACGCGATCGCCGAGGCGCAGGTGCGCTGCCCGGCAGTGCCGATCGTGTTCGCCGAGACCCGGGCGCTGGCCGAGGAGTGGACCTACCGCTTCCTGGCCGCCGCGCTCGCCGAGCTGGCCTTGAACGATGCCGGTGCGGCCGTCGAGCTGCCGGCGGCCGGGCCGCTGGCACCCGCCCCGCCGTCCACCGCCGAGGTGAGGGCCTGGGCGCGGCTGGCCGGCCTGGAGGTGTCCGACCGGGGTCGGCTGCGCCCCGAGATCTGGGAGGCCTACCGCACTGCCCACGGTTCGTAGCGCTTCGCCAGGTCGGCGTTTGCCTCCCTACACATAGTCGCTGCCGCGACGAGGTCGCCGGCCGCGAACGCCCAGGTCGCGCCCATCACCGCCGGCACCTCGTGTAAGGAAGCGCCCAGTGCGCGCGCCCTCAGCCGACGCCGCGGGCCGTCCGCACGGCCATGGTGAAGCCCACCCGGTTCACCAGCGCGAAGCGACCGTCGGGGATGGCCGCCGCCTCCTCGCGCGCGCCCCGCACGAGCTCCGCCACGAGCTGGGCCCTGGGATGCCGCTCGTTGACGGCCCGGACGGTGTCGGCGGGCACCTCCACCGCACGCAGGCCGACCACGTCGAGCATCGCCCCGGCCTGCACGTAGCAGCCCAGCGTGCCGTCGCGCTCCGGCTCG
>Ga0316576_10001265_pt1 | contig 13409 bp, 11 predicted proteins | sample S0NA_FD_203075 | JGI IMG/M metagenome (GOLD analysis project Ga0316576, IMG submission 203075) | Rhizosphere microbial communities from salt marsh grasses in Alabama, United States - S0-2_050615r3r5 | ecosystem: Host-associated > Plants > Roots > Rhizosphere | place: USA: Alabama | collected... | reverse complement strand
GAATAGCAAGATCGCCGATGGCGCGGTGACCAAGGCAAAGCTCGCTGCGTCGGGCGGCACGAGTGGGCAGGTTCTCTCCACCAACGGCTCCGCGTTGCAGTGGGTCGACGGTGGTTCGGGCGGCTCGGGCGACATCACGGCCGTCAATGCCGGCGCCGGGCTGACCGGGGGTGGGACGTCAGGAGCTGTGACGCTGTCCGTTGCCGACGGGGGAGTCACGAACGCCAAGCTGGCGAACAACTCCATCACCACCAACAAGATCGCAGACGGCCAGGTGCTGACCGCCGATCTCGGCGGCAGCGTCGTCACCAAGGCCAAGCTCAGCGCTTCCGGCGGCACGTCGGGCCAGGTCCTCGGCACCAACGGCAGCAGCCTGGTGTGGCAGAACGCCGCAGGTTTCAACTTGCCCTACACCGGCTCCGCGGCCACCTCCGGCGACGCCTTCGCCATCACCAACAGCGGTTCCGGGCGGGCCATGCACGCGGTCGCGAGCGCCGACACCGCGATCTGGGGCGTAACCACGAGCGGCCTCGCCGGCGTCGACGGCTGGAACTCGGCCCCCTACAAATACGGCGTTCACGGCTACAACAGCGGTGGCGGCTACGGCGTGTACGGTGAGGTCGGGTCCACCAACGGGAACGGTGTGGGTGGCCTCAACTCCCCCTATTGGGGCTGTCTTGGCTGCTCGACGTCCGGCGTCGAGGGAATAGACGACAACACCGGCTCGCAGGGCATGCTCGGCAGCCCCGCCGGAGCCGTTGTCGGTCAGGGCGGGACTCGTGCCGGCCTGTTCAACGGCAACGTCGAGGTAAACGGGACGCTGACCAAGAGCGGCGGCTCGTTCAAAATCGACCACCCCCTCGACCCGGCCAACCGTTTCCTGTCCCACTCGTTCGTCGAGTCGCCGGACATGATGAACGTCTACAACGGCAACGTGACGACCGACCAGTCCGGGTTCGTCACGGTCGAGCTGCCGGAGTACTTCGAGGCGCTCAACCGCGACTTCCGCTACCAGCTGACGGTCATCGGCGACGGCGCCTGGGCCCAGGCGCGGGTCGCTCAGGAGGTTCGGAACAACCGATTCGTCATCGAAACCAGTCTGCCCGGCACGCGGGTCTCCTGGCAGGTGACCGGCATCCGCAAGGACCCTTGGGCCGAGGCTCACCGCATCCCGGTCGAGCAGGACAAGCCCGGGGCCGAGCGCGGCCGTTACCTCCACCCCGAGCTGTACGGCCAGTCGCCGGAGGCGGGCATCATTCTGCCGCACCACACGCGCCCCCAGGAGGCCGAGTAGGGCACAGATCCGCTGTGGCGAACGGGAGCGGATCGGGAACAGGATCGGGATCGGGAAAGGTGCTGTGGTGGATCGGTGCCAACGATGCCAAGGAGGTGGCCTCTCCGGAACAGCGACCCAAACCGACCACATTCGACGGCCAGCCAATCGAGGACCTGCGCAGACGACTGGCGTTTGAGGAGTTTGTCTGGATGGGTGCCAGATGGATGTCGGGTAGACCTGGGCGGTTGCCCGCCCAGGCCCCCCACAGATCCGGACGTGCAGAATTCCCGCTTCCGGCTCTTCAGGCCTATGGGTTCGCTACGCAGCGGTAAGCCGTCGCGCACCTACTGGTCGATCCAGCTCAGCTATCCGATGCAGTCTCGTTTGGATGGTTTCGATTTCGGTGCCACTATTAGAAGTCAAGCTCGAAGTCATCGTCGTCGCGGCTGTAGAGTCTGTGGGAAACCCGGAGGGTTTTCCAAGGCCTGTGGGAAGGTGGCGACGCCGGCTTTCCACAGGCCGTCAGGCTCCCGACCGGGGAGAGGGGGGAGTTTTCCACAGGGTGCCTCCAGGCGATCATGATTCGTCGTCTCCAGTCGAGTCGGCTGCTGCAGCGTGAGCGGCGTCCTCGGCGTTTCGTTTCTGGGCCATTTCGGTGCGATAGCTCGTGCCAGTGACCTCGAGGATCACCGAGTGGTTGGACCAGGCGCTCGATCGCACAGGCCGTGGTCATGGGGTCCTTGAAGATCTTGTCCCACTCGGACAGCACGAGATTTGACGTGACCATCACACTCCGGCGCTCGTAGCGCTCAGCCAGGAAGGTGAACAGCACCTCCATCTCGTCGCGATTCTGCTGGATGAACCAATAAAGAAACGGGCGGCCGAAACCGCCCGTTTCAGGGGGAAGAGGAGTTTGTTTCTGGGGTCAGTCGTTCTGGGGGTTGAGGGACTCGTCGATGCAGTGGGCGCGAAGCTCGTCGTCGCTGGCGCCGCTGAAGTCCTGACCCGTCGGGCAGAGGTAGGTCGATCCGGATTCGGACTTGACCCAGTTGATTCCAAGATTGATCTTCCGTGCGCGAATTTCCTCGTTCATGTTGTCCTCCTGCTATTGCTTGGCGTTTCGTCCTGATCGGACCGGCGCCGATTTGTGTTTGGCTGTGGCCGTTGCCGGTTGCCGTTGTCACAAGGGCTAACTCAAACTCTGTATGGTTTATTCCAGAAATTTACTAGAAAATTCTTAGCCTCTCAAAACAGACTCAAGAAATCGGGCCCTCTGTTGAGGAGGGCCCGATGAGGGCATCCGGACAATCCGAATGCAGGGGGACAGCGTTCAGCTGGTCGGAAGGATGACGGTATCGATCACGTGGATGATGCCGTTCGAGGTCTCGATGTCGGTTGCGATGACGGTGGCGTTGTTGATCATCACCGAACCGTCGGCGACCTTGATATTTACGTCAGTGCCCTGCGCGGTGGTGGCGTTCGAGAGATTCACCACCTGAGAAGCCGTCACCTTGCCCGGTACAACGTGGTACAGGAGGATCGCGCGTAGTTGCTCGGGGTTCGCGATGAGCGCTTCGACGGTTCCCTCGGGCAGCTTGGCGAAGGCTTCGTCGGTTGGCGCGAACACGGTATAGGGACCCTCACCCGCAAGGGTGTCGACGAGGTCGGCGGCCTGAACGGCGGCCACGAGCGTGTTGAAGGACCCGGCCGAGACTGCGGTCTCGACGATGTTGTTCGAGGCAGTTGCGGAATGGCTGCCGCAGTTGCCGGCAAACGCCGGTACGGCGGCAAGGGCGAGCACGATTCCAAGGACTGCGGTGCGTTTCATGATGACCTCCCAGGTCTTGTTGGAGATGACCGGTCGCCGGCCTCGTCAAGGCTAAGGCGAGAAACATGATCAATATTCCAAGTTTTTTCTAGAACTCAGAGGATTTTCACGCCAGAGCAAGCGTCTCGCCTGTTTACCTTTCGCCGAAAAGCTCCCCCAGCCGCGCACTGCGATAAGCAAAGATCTTCTCGATGTCGCGGGCCACCCCAAGGCGGTCGGCGATGGCCCCGCCCCACACCGCGTATTCGACCTCGTCGATCACGTTGGTTTCGGCGTCGCGTTCCTCGAACCGGTGCTCGTGGCGCCACAGACGATAAGGACCTCTGAGCTGTCGATCGATGAATCGGTGGGGCGGCTCCCAGGCAGCAATCTCGGAGGTCCACCGCAACGGAATCCCGCGCCACGCCAACCGGCAGTCGATGGTCGTGCCGACTGCCATGGGGATTGGGTCGGACGTGACGACATCAAATCTGAGCCACCGCGGTGTCAGGGCTTCGAGATTACGGGCGTCGGAGAAAAACCCAAACACCTCGTCGAGCCCCCGCAGCAGCCACTGCTCCGAACGTTAGCGGAAGACCTTCACGACTCGACCCCCATCTCGGCGATGGCCACGAGGCGCCTGACCATTCCGGAGAACATGATGCGGTAAATGGGGTAGAGCAGATTCCAATAGAGCTGGCCACCGAGCCCGATTGGCTGGAAGATCGCGGTCTGCATCAGCCGGGTGCCATCGCCCTCGGGCAGGGCCTCGAATTGGAGCCAGGCTCTGCCCGGGACCTTCATCTCGGCGCGCAGACGAAGCAACCCGGGTTGATCCACCTGTTCCACGCGCCAGAAATCAAGAGCATCGCCGGGCTCGAGTTCGGTAGGGTGGCGACGGCCGCGCCGGAGACCCGGACCACCCACCAGCCGATCGAGCGCTCCCCTCAACGCCCACGCCCAGTTCCAGAACATCCAACCGCGATTTCCACCAAGGGAGGAGAAGGCTGCACAGGTGGCTTCGGGACTGGCCTTGGCCAACCGGGCGCGAGTCTCGCGGATCAGTCCCTGGCTCTGACTGAGCTCGAAGGCCGGGGCGTCGCCAAGCGCCGAACTCCACCAGGTCGAAACCGCGTTAGCCTCGGTCTGTTCCAGAGCCAGTTCCACCGACCGGCGGTAGGAGATGGGATCGATCTCGGGAAAGGCCTCTCTTGCCCTCGAGCTGTCGGCCACAACCGGGTGCACCACCCGCTGGATGAGCGGAACCGCGAGCCGATTCGGGATCGGCGTCACCAGCCCGACCCACAGCGCCGCCAGGCCGGGGGCGAGAACCGGCACCGGGAGGATCACCCAGTGAAGGCCGCAGACCTCGGCAAAGAGCTCCATCATCGCCTTGAAGCTCATGGGCGCGGTGCCGACGTTGTAGATCCCGGTCGAGCCTCGATCGAGAGCCAAGAGCAGGTAGGCGACGATGTTCCTCACTGCGATCGGTTGGACATCGTTGAGGATCCACTTGGGTGCCACCATGGCCGGAAGTCGCTCGGTGAGATAGCGGACCATCTCGAACGAAGCCGACCCGGAGCCGATCACCGTGCCGGCTCGGAACTCGACGGAGGGAAGGCCGTCGCGGGAGGATCTCCCCGACCTCGGCCCGGCTCGAGAGGTGATCAGAAATATCGTCCGCCTCGGGCAGCAGCCTGCCGAGGTAGATGACCCGCTTGACCGCAGACGCCGCACCGACGAAGTCCTGGGCGGCTCAGCGGTCTCGGTTGACGAAGCCCTTGCCGCTTTCAATCAGGTGAATCAGGTAGTAGGCGGCATCGATGTTCTCAACGACCGGACCCAGGGGTGCAGAATCTTCGATGTCACCGCGGGCCACTTCGACCCGATTGACCCATGGCTTGCCGGCGATCCGCGCCGGGTCGCGGACCATGACCCGCACATCGAGCCCGCGCTCGAGCAGACGCGGCACGAGCCGTCCGCCGAAATAACCGGTGGCCCCGGTGACGAGGACTCTCATGTTGCTCCTACGGGCGGTGCGTGCCGTTTGAGACAGGCCCTCACCGGAACCTTGCGTGCTGTGTTGGCGCTCGACATGCAGCGGACCTTGCCGAAGATGGGTCTCTCGGGGCCCCATGCCCGGTCGTGCCTGCCCAGCACCCAGAAGATCCCGGTATCCGAGTTCGGATCGCGGCCGTCGAGGGCATCGCGATTGTTGAGCTCGGTCATGATCTCGAGAGCCTCGTGGGGGGTTTCGGTCCACTCCAGGATCTTCTTGCCCCAGAGCATCCGGAGATAATTGTGCACTGCGCCCTCGCTGACAAGCTGGTTCTGGGCTGCGTTCCGCAGATCGTCGTGGGTCGCGGCCGATGCCACCGATGCGGAGGCGGTCGGTCTTTCCATCAGCCTCTTCGGCACGGAGGCGACAACCATCGAGGCTGTTCGCGAGTTGCGCGAGGGAATGCGGCCGGCCACCCGGCTGTGGCTCGGGGGGTCCGGGGCGGCCTACCTCGAAGGGCTTCCGGACGGCGTCGAAATCATCGCCTCGCTCGATGATCTCGACTGCGCGCTGGGCGTCATCTGACTCGTCCCCTCAGCTTGTTGGAACGAAACCTACACTGCCGGTTTGTTGAAATCGGGTCACTCCGGACGGCGAGGGCCACGGCCTACCAATGGCGCCCTCCCTGTTGTAGCGCCGGCGCCGCCGGGCCGGCATGGGTATCACGACGCTTGAGCTTCCGAGAAGATCGCCTTTCTCAAGATACTGCGTGTTTTGCTCTCCCACCGTCGGGTGGTGGCAATGCGCTCTCTCGGCGACACACCCGGTGAGGAACGTGGGCTAGAGCCCCTTTGGCGTCGACAGTGATGCATCCCTGCGGCGCCTTGGGGAACCCGGGACATAGTTGGTCCGACGCCCGTAGTTGAGCAGCGCCCGTTCGATCTTCTTCCTGCCGCGATACAGCCTCGACATGATGGTGCCGATGGGAACCTCGAGCGTGTCAGCGACCTCTTGGTAGCTCAGACCATGGAGATCGACCATCAGAACCGCCATACGGTAGTGGTGGGGAAGCGCCATGAGCGCGTCACGGACCTCGTGGTCGAGCTCCCCACCGAGATACTCGACCTCGGGATCGAGTGTCGCCGGCGTGCTCTCGCCGAGGCCGTCGCCCGAGTCGCGAAGCTCATCGAAATCGAGCATCTGCGGGCGGTTTCGATTGCGCCTGTAGCCGTTGATGAAGGTGTTCTTCATGATCCGAAAGAGCCACGCCTTGAGGTTGGTGCCCTCGGTGAACTGGTGATAGTGCCGGAATGCTTTGAGGAAGGTCTCCTGCAGGAGGTCCTCACTCTCTTCCACCGAACGCGTGAGACGAAGCGCAGTCTTGCAGAGCTGATCGCGATACGGGAGTTGGCCGCTTTCGAAGTCCCAGGATGTTGCTGTGGTGTTGTTCATGCGTCCTCCTGGGGACTAATCTAGGTCATATCTAGAATAAAGTCAAGTAATTTCTCAACAATTGTTGAATTTTTCTAGATTTCTTTTTCGTTTACTGCTCTATTCACCGTTTCGATGCCAGCGCTGTGGATCGTTCGACGAAAGAATCATCAAGTCCGAGCCGTGCGCCGGTTGCCGTTCTCTGCGGCCCTCGTCCGTTGATTCGGCTGCGCCCCCATCCGGTTCTTCCGACACGAAGAAATGGGGGGCCGAAGCCCCCCCTGTTCGAGTGGTTGATCGAGCGTGCTTACTGCGGAAGCACGGTGGTCGGGTCGGAGGTCTCGTTGTCGAGGACGGAGCCGTAGGCGGCGAATGACGCGCCGTCGGTTTCGGTCCAGACATCGATGTAGCCGCCCTCGACCGGTGCTTCGGCGCTGAAGACACTGTTGAGCTGGACATTGCCCCAGGCCGGCAGATCGGCCATGGACTCGTCGACCATGGTGCCGTCCGACGTGTACCGGCGCCACTTGATCGTCATTGCCGAACCCGTGCCGTTCAGGATGCCAATATTCGAGCGGAAGTTGCCGTTCTCGGTGAAGAAGAGGATCCGCTTCATCTCACCGGCGGGGATGAGATCATCAGCCGCGATACCCGGGATCCCCTGGCCGAAGGTGCCGGCGTCACTTTGGTTGAAGGTCCGCGAGAAGAAGAGAAGATCCTCGCTGTCGGAGATGAAGGCCACCGCACCGACTGCATCTGTGCCATCGGGCACGCCGAAGACGGTGCCGAGCACGTCGCTCCAGCGGGTGGTCTCACCGGGGCCGATGGTGACCTCGCCGCTCATGGCCGGCGTCGAGTTGTCGGTGTCGCGAGGCAGCCACAGCACCTTGTAGGCGGCCATCATGTCCCCACTGTTGTTGACGTCGATATCGGTGACGAAGAAGGAGTCTCCGACGCCACCGGTGCGGGCGGCGGCAGGCACGAAGTAGAAGTTGTCCAGGGCGCCGATGTCGGCGACGAGACCGGTGGCCACGGCGGTGTAGACGCCGCCGTCGGCAACCGACACTCCAGGCAGCGAGAGAGCCACATCCATCGTGCCGGCGATGCGGGCTTCGAGGTCATAGGTCCCCGCGGGCACCGGACCGTACTCGGAGAAGCTCTGGAACGACACATTGGAAAAGAGCACCGGACCACCGTCGGCGACGGCGATGTCGACGGCGGGAGCGTCGGGCGACGCATGGAGGAAGCGCACCCACGCATTGCCGGCGGCGGGGGTCGACCCGTCGGCGGTCAAGATGACCGGGGTGATCATGGAGAGCATGTCGGTGGCAACGACTAGGTAGTCCGTGTCGGCCATCAGATCGAGGTCGACCGGGCCGATCACGATCGGATCAGCCTGACCGGTAGGCGACACTGCAACCGTATAGGTGCCCGCCGGGACCTCTGCGAAGTCAGAGCTCTCTTCGAATGCCAAGTTCGAGAACACAACGGAACCATTCACCCACACGTCTACTGCCGGGGCGTCCGGCGAGGCGTGGAGGACGCGGACCCGTGCCCCGCCCATATTGCCTTCGGGATCGTCGGCTAGGATCACTGCGTTGAGAGGTGTGGCCGCGTCCGCAGTCGTCAGACCACCGAACAAGACGAGACCGGCGAGAATCACTGCAACACTTTTGTACATTTCTGTTCTCCTTTTCGGCGGCTCGTCTTGAGCCCCCTGTGTGATTCGAGTAGCTAACCGCTAAGATTAAATCTAATATTCCCAAGAATTCAGATTGTTTGAATTGAGAGCCAGAAAATATTTTTAAAAAACAACTTAATGAGTAAACCGTCTGAATATTCCATGCCTGTAGTATCGGTTTTTTCTAGAAATAGGCGAATGTTCGAGCGCCCCGCATCGCGTCGGAGTCCCCTCTTCAACGACAGTTGAGGTCCCTGCAATATTCGGAGATTCGACGAAAGCTCAGCCTCGCGGGGATCAAATGACGCCGGCTGGGTCGCCGGCGCCACAAGGGATTTCAGTACTTCATGGCGCCGGAGTTTCAGGGGGGTTCAGTACTTCTTGACGCCGGCGCCCCCGCCGGCGACCTGCCGTTGACCTCGGATCCCGCCTGGAATCCCGAACGCTCCAAAGAGGCCCAGTTTCCGTCTGTTTCCGGCTATGCTTGTCGCGGGAGAACCGAAATGCCCCAAGACCAACCCGCCTGGCAAGTCTGGCACGACGAGTCCGAGGCGATCCGCATAGGTGTGTCGTCGTGCCTCCTGGGCCGCAAGGTCCGCTACGACGGCGGTCACAAACGAGACCGCTATCTCACCGATGTGATCGGCGAATGGACCGAGTGGGTTTCGGTCTGCCCTGAGGTCGAGATCGGACTCGGCACCCCACGGCCCACAATCCGTCTCGAAGGCACCGTCGAGGACGCGCGTCTCGTGGAACCGAAGAGTGGCGAGGACCTCACCGATCGAATGCGGGAGTACTCCGTTCAGCGCATCGACGAACTCAAATCCGTAGATCTCGACGGCTATGTTCTCAAACGAGCTTCCCCGTCGTGCGGGATGGAACGAGTCAGAGTCTGGAGCGAGGGCGGGATGCCGGACAAGAGAGGAGTCGGCATCTTTGCCGATGCCCTGCTCGAGAGCTGGCCGAATCTGCCCGTGGAGGAGGAAGGCCGACTCAATGACCCCGTTCTGCGCGAGAATTTCGTCGAGCGGATCTTCTGCCGCCATCGATGGCGCTCGTTGCTGCGGCTCGGTCTCACCCGAGCGCGATTGGTCGCTTTTCACACCGCGCACAAGCTGCTGCTCAGGGCCCACAACGAGGCAGGGTATCGTCGGTTGGGCGTGCTGGTCGCCTCCTTCGGGCAACGCCCCGATGCCGAGATCATCGCCGATTATGAGGCTGAGTTCTTTGCCGTTCTCAAACGGCGGGCGACCCCCAAGCGCCACGCCAATGTTCTCCAGCACGCCGCCGGGTATCTGAAGAAGGTAGTCGACCCGGCGGACAGACGCGAGCTGCTCGGTCTCGTCGAGGACTACCGTCTCGGCCTGGTGCCGTTGATCGTGCCCGTGACCATGCTCCAGCACCACGTCCACCGCCACCACATCGGCTATCTGGTCGGTCAGATCTACCTCGAGCCGCACCCGAAGGAACTGATGCTTCGAAACCGAGTCTGAGTCAATTGTCCCTGTTCCCGGGAGGGTCACGCCACTTCGCCAAAGGAACCGGAGTCAGAACCTGACGACCCCTGATACCATCGCAGAGTTGAACCAGGCGAAATTGTCGACCTCATCGACATCGGCGCCACCTTCGACGGTGCGGTAACCGGCGGTGACCGACCAGCGGTCGTTGATGTCGTAGCCGATCTTCAGTGCCAGGTCGATTGCCCGCCCAGGACCGCCACCAAGGGTACTGTCACAGCGCTTCCGGGTTCTTCGCCGACCTCGGTAAGGGACATCAGTTTCGACTACGTCGATCAACTGTGGGGCATCGAAGCTCCCCTCGACCCGTTTGCCGGATGCGAAATCAGCTACTTGGGCAGATTCGACTTGATCACGGGCGAATTCTCTCGCATCGCACAGAGGCCCAACTACGATGGAGGTGACTGTCTTTGGTCGATCGCAGTCCAATCCATCCAGCCGGCGGCGGTACCGGTTCGAGGCATCTTCGGATCCGCCCTCCTGACTGTGCTCCTGATCGCTCGCGTCGGTGCAACGATTCTGTTCACCGGGAGGGGCCTGATACGCTGACTTCGTTACTTCTTCACCTGAGTCGATCATCCGGGCCCAGGTTCAAGATCGATCAGCGGCACGCGCCTGACACTTGTTCCACGGGACCGAATTCCACCCACGCGCGACCCCCGTCCGTTGAACGCCAATCGAGAGGCGATATCCGTCCTGGCAACGAATCATTGAATGAGGAGCAGCGACTCGGTTCGCAGATTGGAGACTGGAATGCAACCGAGGCTATTGGCATGCGTGGTTCTCCTTGCTGTCGCCATCCTCCCTGGATGCAATGATGCTGACATTGACTACCCAATTGGCGATGGCGGCTGGCACTTGGTCCTCAACACCGGACAGGTTCCGACTGTAGGCTCATATCCTGTATACATCGAGATCGAAGGCCAGGTCATCAATCTCACCGATGGCGGACGCCCACAGGATGGGGCAATCCTGCTTTTCAGCACTTCCGGCGGGTCGTACGAGAATGGTCTGACGGAGATCGAGAAGGGTATGGCCGCCGGGAAAGCCGTGTCGACTCTTCAGATCGACGGCCCAGGAAGATACGAGGTTTCTGTCGAGTATGTCGATCAATCATGCACGGTCTCGACCACAGTCGAGGTGTGGCTCTGATTGCGAGACCGTTTCCCACGCTGATCCGGGCTTGACGAGACGCGTCGACGCCTCGGGACTGGCGACCATTCTGGACGGAAAACCTGCGGCGAAGTGAGCTCTGCTATTGTGCAGCGGGAATCCACCGCGATGAGCTTCCATTTCGCAACCTTCGCCTCTCGGATGAGGAGGCTGCCCGGACACTGGCGGGCCAGCCGCATCCCTCGGCTCGGAGCATCAGACTTCGGTCGCCGGCTGACTGCCAGTGTGCTGGCCATGGCCGTCTCGGTCGGCCTGTGCGCTGCCGAGGAGCCGCGACTGTCCCTCCTCGATCCGTCCGACGGGCCGGCGAGGAAAGCCGTTCAGGCCAGCCCCGAACATCCCAACGCACTGTCGCTCTTCGCCTCGGATTTCAAGGCGATTGTCACCGCACCGGCCGGCTGGCAAAGCCGCGACTGGCGCACGGTCGGTCTGGTCTCTGGCGTCACCTTGGGTTTGTTCGTCTTCGACGAGGACATCCAGCGGGCGATTCAGGAGGGCGAGGAGGACTACTGGTCGCCCGACTACGAGCCCACGTTCATGGACCGCGTGTCGGACGTCGTCAAGCCCCTGGGCGACGGCGAGGTCGTGCTCCTCGTCGCCGGAGGCTTTTACCTGACCGGTCGCGTGACCAAGGACCAACGGGCGACTCGCGCAGGGATCGAGATTCTCGAGTCGATGGTAATCACGGGCGTTTTCACCGAGGTTCTCAAGCGCGGCATCAACCGGGAGCGCCCCAGCGGCGCCGGTATCGAGCACGACTGGGGCAGGTCGAGCACTGCCGAGCCGGGGTACTCCTTTCCATCGGGCCACGCCGCCAATGCATTCGTCGTCGCCACGGTTCTGGCGACGGAGTACCGCCACGTCCCTGCCGTTCCCTATGTGGCGTACGGCCTCGCGTCGCTGGTGACCTACTCGCGGCTCAACGAGAACCGGCACTGGCCGTCGGACGTGTTCGCGGGCGCGGCGATCGGCTACTTCGTCACCAAGGGGATCATCGCCAGGCACGAGGAGCGCCGGGTTAACGTGGTGCCGACCATCAGTCCGCAGGGCCCCATGCTCACCGTGCACCTCCGCTTCTGAAATTGTGTCGAAGCCGCGCCTGGCGCGCTGTTTCGAGGAATAGTGCCGGGCGCGCTGTTGCTGTGCTGCGCCCTAGCCGGACCATCGCTGTGGCCTCAGCCAACGACGACATTCTTCCGCCCCCCTTCGAGGAACCACTCCCCGTGGATCGACTCAGACTCGTCATGCGAAGGTCGATCTCTATGTCGTTGCTGAAGCCCGGAATGGTCGCATGGTGGCGGGCGCCATTACCAGGTTCCTGCACTTTTCCGCTGGTCTTGACCCGACACATGTCGGAATCAAGGGACTCCCCTCACCAATCCGAGCAGGAGGTGGCGCTGCCCTTCTGGCCTTCGTCGGGCATAACGGTCTCATGGACATGCGTGCGCCCATCGAACTCCAGGCTCGTCCCGGCACAAGCCCTCGCAGCTCCGTCGTTCTGGCGTGCTCGAGCAGGCCGTACTTCCGGGACCTGCTTCTCGACTGTGGAGCTCATCCGTTGCTGTTGACGACCGGGCGCATGGCTCCCGAGGCCTACACGCTCGAAGCCGCCGTGACAGCATTTGCGGTGAGAAACCCCCCTGACCAGGTTCGGGAGGCCGCAGCCTCCGCCTACCATCGCTACCAGAAGTGCGGTATGAATGGCGCTCGAAGGCTGTTCTCGTCCGATCCATGATGAACCAACGTGCACCGGTCTAAAGGGGTCGGGCCGGTTCATTCCAGGAAACCGCAACCCACCCACGTGCGGAGCCTGTCCCCACGCGGTCAATCGTCCGCAAGCGAGACCGTCATCATTCGGGTTCCTTCCTCACCCGCGACTTCGAGTTCTACCGATCGCGGTCCGATTCTGCGAAGCACAAAGGCTTCGTTGACCATTTGGCCGACGACTGCGACTTCAACTTCACCGTTTCTTCGAAACGCCGCAACCCGCAAGTACTCCGGTCCGAGGTACCCGAGGTAGTCCCAATCGAACCGAGGCCCACTGGGCGCTGACGCAGCCTCTTCACGAAGGTCCGGCGAATCGGGTCCGTCCCTTGGCCCCTTGGTACCAGGTGATTCCGTTTGAGGCAAGACCTTCTCGGGAAACACCCCGAAAACGAACGGATCGCGACCTCGTTTCCGACCGGAATCGGCCACACCTCCGACGACGCCCGAGATGGCCAGGAGTTGAGGCACCTGCTTCGCGGCGTACTCAACCATCGGGCTGCAGGCCACATGCCGATAGTTGAATCCATTGTCGCTCAGCCTACGGGCGATCGCGATTGACAAAACCAGGAGCAAGAGCCCCAAGAGGGCAGTCCATGTGCGCGCGTTGCCTCCCCGGCACCTCTCAAGAATTTTCATGTCGCTCGTCCCTTCGTAAACGTCTACGGGCCGAAGCTTCGAGGCGTCCAACGCGGGCCACTGCCGGCGACCGCCTCTCAGATAGACTCGACAGGGAAACCTGAGGTGAGAAGGAGGAACTC
>Ga0316576_10001264_pt1 | contig 13413 bp, 13 predicted proteins | sample S0NA_FD_203075 | JGI IMG/M metagenome (GOLD analysis project Ga0316576, IMG submission 203075) | Rhizosphere microbial communities from salt marsh grasses in Alabama, United States - S0-2_050615r3r5 | ecosystem: Host-associated > Plants > Roots > Rhizosphere | place: USA: Alabama | collected... | reverse complement strand
GCCAGGTCGAGTCGTGCCCCACGGAGGTCAGGAGCGTCCCGCTGCTCGCGTCCCACACGCGGGCGGCGCCGTCGCCGTGGCTGGTGACGACCCTGGTCCCACTCGTAGCCGGTCCCGCCGTGCCGGGATCGCGTCGTCCCCCAGCACGCCGCGGAGCCGGGCGATGTACGCCTGCAGCGTCTTGCGGGCCGTCCGTGGCGGGTGCTCTCCCCAGACCGCGTCGACGAGCCAGTCGATGCTGCACTCGTGCCCGGCACGACTCAGGAGCGGCGCGAGCACCAGGCGCTGTCGGTAGCCGCCCAGCGGGAGACTCCGTGGCCGTCCAGCACCTCGATCGGACCGAGGACCCGGTACCTCACCCTGCGACTATCCCGACGCGGCACGCCCCCGGCAAGGGTCATCCGGCGGTGAGGATCGCGAATCCCTCCAGGAGCACCTCCTCGTCGAACGAGGCGAGGGAGCGCGGCTGGTTCTGTGTGTCGGTCAGCACCCAGACGAAGGTCTCCGCAGCGATCTCGGTGCCCCGCTCGTGCCAGCGGTCCGAGAGGTCGTTCCAGTGCTCGACCTCGTGGAGCCGCATGAAGGCCTGCTGCTGGTCGGTCGAGGTGTGTGTCTCGGTCCACGCGTGGGTGAGCTCGTGCAGCATCACTCGCTCCTCGCTGCGGTGCAGGACCTCGTCGGAGCCCAGGACCATCGTCTCGGCGTCGAAGCACAGCAGCACGGTGCGGCGGGCGCCGTCGTACAGCCCCGACCGGCCGTCGCACTGCGGGTCCGTGGGGTCGAACCGAATCTCTGCGACCTCGGGGCGCGGCAGCCCGTGCGCCTCGAACGCCGCCAGCGCGTCCTCGACGTGGCCCTCCAGCGCCGCCGAGGCGTTGACGATCGAGGGCTCGCTCGACCCGGTGCCCATCCCGGCAAGAAGGGCCGCGACCACGAGGGTGATCTCGATGATCTGGCTGACTGCTCGACGGGTGCTCCTCACACCTTGACCGTCGGGCGGTGCGGCAGCAGGCCCGCTGTGTGCGGCTGCAGACTGGTTGCACCCCAGGTAGAGCCGCTAGACGCACGGCCGGAGCCAATCTCGGTAGGGTCGGGCCATGAGCCGGCGCGTCGAGGTGGTCTGGGACGACGACCTCACGCAGTACAACTTCGGTCGCGGCCACCCCATGGCACCGGTGCGGGTCGAGCTGACGATGCGGCTGGCGCGGGCGCTCGGCGTGCTGGCCCATGCCAACGTGGAGGTCGTCACCCCTGGGTACGCCGACGACGCACTGCTCACCTTGGTGCACACCCCCGACCTGCTCGCCGCGGTGCGACGCTGCGCGGCCGACCCCTCCCGCCTCGAGCTCGACCACGGGCTGGGCAGTGACGACAACCCCTGCTTCGCCGGGATGCACGACGCCAGCGCGCGGGTGGTGTCCGGCAGCGTGCAGATGGCCGACGCCGTGGTCACCGGCCGCGCCGACCACGGGGTCAACATCATCGGCGGGCTGCACCACGCGATGCCGGCCAGAGCCAGCGGCTTCTGCATCTACAACGACATCGCGCTTGCCGTCCGTCACCTGCTGGACGCCGGCGTGGAGCGGGTCGCCTACGTCGACGTCGACGTCCATCACGGGGACGGCGTGCAGCACATCTTCTACGACGACCCACGTGTGCTGACGATCTCGCTGCACGAGACCCCCCGCACGCTGTTCCCCGGCACCGGCTACCCCGAGGAGGTCGGTGGGCCGCACGCGGAGGGGAGCGCGGTGAACGTCGCCCTGCCTCCGGGCACCAACGACGCCGGCTGGCTGCGTGCCTTCCACGCCGTCGTCCCGCACCTGCTGCGTGAGTTCCGTCCGCAGGTGCTCGTCACCCAGCACGGGTGCGACAGCCACGCCGAGGACCCGCTGGCCCACATGGCGCTGACCATCGACGGGCAGCGGATGGCCTACGCCGCGCTGCACGACCTGGCGCACGAGCTGTGCGACGGGAGCTGGGTGGTCACCGGCGGCGGTGGGTATGCCGTGGTCGACGTCGTCCCCCGAGCGTGGAGCCACTTGCTGGCCATCGTCGCCGGCGCTCCGGTGGACCCGCAGACACCGCTCCCGGAGTCCTACCGGGTCTACGTCAACGAGCGTCTGGGCAGGTCAGCGCCCTTCCGCATGACCGACGGGGCGACCCCGACGTTCCCACCGTGGGAGAACGGCTACGACCCGGGCGACTGGGTCGACCGAGCGGTCCTTGCCACCCGCAAGGCGGTCTTCCCCCTGTACGGTCTCGACCCGCACTGGTAGTTGCCCCTAGGCTGCGCTCCGTGGCCGCAGACCTGTCGTCGCTGTCGTTCCTGACGGTGGCAGAAGTCGCCCGCATCATGCGGGTCTCCCGGATGACCGTCTACCGGCTCGTCCACGACGGCAAGCTGCCGGCAGTGCAGGTCGGCCGATCCATGCGCATCCCTGAGCAGGCGGTGCGGGACTACCTGCGCGACTCGATGGTCCAGGCAGGCTGATCGCGGCGGTAGCCTGTATCGGTCCAGCTGTCAGTCCCTAGAAGAAGGGGTGGCCAACCCTTGGGCTCGGTCATCAAGAAGCGTCGCAAGCGTATGGCGAAGAAGAAGCACCGCAAGCTTCTGCGCAAGACCCGCGTCCAGCGGCGTCGTCTCGGCAAGTAGCGCCGTCGATGGGGCGGGTCGTCCTCGTCACCGGCGTGGGCCGGTACCTGGGCGCGCGAGCGGCGCGCCTGCTGGCCGACCGTGCCGAGGTCGACCGTGTCGTGGCCGTCGACCTGGTGCCCTCGCCGCTGCCACTCGGTGACGCGGAGTTCCTGCGTGCCGACATCCGGAGCCCGGTGATCGGCAAGATCCTGGAGCGCGAGCAGATCGACACGGTCGTGCACATGAACGTGCTGGCCACGCCGACCGCGGTCGGTGGGCGGGCCCCGCAGAAGGAGATCAACGTGCTGGGCACGATGCAGCTCCTGGGTGCGTGCCAGCGGGCGGCCGGGCTGCGATCCCTGGTGGTGAAGTCGTCGACCACGGTGTACGGGGCGTCGTCCAAGGACCCGGCCATGTTCACCGAGGACATGGCGCCGAAGTCGCCGCCTCGCTCGGGGTATGCCAAGGACTCCGTCGAGGTCGAGGGCTACGTGCGCGGCTTCGCCCGGCGGCGACCCGACGTCGGGGTCACCACGCTGCGCTTCGCCAACTTCATCGGCCCCAACGTGCGTACACCCTTCACCGAGTACTTCACGCTGCCGGTGATCCCCAGCGTCCTGGGTTTCGACGCACGCCTGCAGCTCATCCACGAGGACGACGGGCTCGAGGCGGTACAGCTGGCCACGCTGACCGAGCGCCCGGGCATCTACAACATCGCGGGGGACGGCGTCATGGCACTGAGCCAGGCGATCCGACGGGCCGGCGGCGTCGCGGCTCCGGTGCCGAGCGTTGCCGCCGGGCCGGTCGGCAGCTTCTTCCGGCGGGCTCGGCTGGCCGACTTCTCCCCGGAGCAGGTCAGGTTTCTGACCTTCGGACGGGCGGTGGACACCGCTCGGGCCCGGACCGAGCTGGGCTTCACGCCGCGGTACAGCACGGAGGAGGCGTTCGACGAGTTCCTCCGTGCTCGACGGGGGGCGGCCCAGCGGGCGCAGACGGCGGCACGCGGCCTGGAGCGGGCACTCGTGAGCACGATCACCCGAGGGAGGGCCCATGTCGCAGGCTGACGTCGTCCCCATCGGAACCCGTGGCAAGCCTGGCCGTGGGTCGGGCACCTCCCGCACCCCCTCGTCCGCCTCGCGCTCCCTCGCCGGGGGGCGCCGCGCGCCCGCGCCTGCGTCCGATGGTCCCGAGGTCGGTGGAGCGACCCCCCCACCGGCGGCGAGGCCGACGGCGCGACGCAAGGAGCCGACCGGGCCGCGTGACGAGCATCCAGCCGAACCGCGTCCCGACGAGTCGCCCGCCGACCCGGTCGACGTTCAGGACGACATCGACATCCCGTCGAGCATCGCGGAGGTGCTCGCGCTGATCGGGGACACCGCGTACTCGGTGCTGGGGCCGGACGCCGACCGGCTCGTGTCCGAGGGCCTCGGGTTCCTCAGGCGTCGGTTGACCGGTGACTACGGCATCGACACGTTCGGGTTCGACGTCGACCTCACCGAGACCTTCGTCCTGCCCCTGCTGCGGCCGCTGTACGAGAAGTACTTCAGGGTCGAGGTCAAAGGTGCGGAGAACCTCCCCACCGACTCCGGTGCCCTCGTCGTCGCCAACCACTCCGGCACGATCGCCATCGACGCCGTGATGACGGCGTTCGCCGTGCACGATGAGACACCGACCAACCGCATCCTGCGCATGCTGGGTGCCGACTTCGTCTTCTCGCTCCCGGTGGTGGGGGAGATGTCCCGCAAGACCGGCTCGACGCTGGCGTGCGGGGAGGACGCGCACCGGCTGCTGACGTCCGGCGAGCTCGTCGGCGTGTGGCCGGAGGGCTTCAAGGGCATCGGCAAGCCCTATCGCGAGCGGTACCGGCTGCAGCGGTTCGGGCGGGGCGGCTACGTGTCGTCGGCGATCTCCGCCGGCGTCCCCATCATCCCGACCGCGATCGTGGGGGCCGAGGAGATCTACCCCATCATCGGCAACATGCCGCTGGTCGCCCGGCTGCTCGGCGCGCCGTACTTCCCCGTCACGCCGACGTTCCCCTGGCTCGGTCCCCTCGGCATGGTGCCGCTGCCGTCGAAGTGGGTCATCGAGTTCGGTGAGCCGATCCCGACCGACGACCTGCCCGCAGACGAGGCCGATGACCCGATGGTCGTGTTCAACCTCGGCGACCAGGTACGCGAGACCATCCAGCAGAACCTGTTCCAGCTTCTTGCGCAGCGTCGGAGCGTCTTCTTCTAGCGCGGGTGGCCATCGCGGCCGCCCCGCCGCCGACCACGGCTCCGACGCCGGCCGCGGCCCCGAGCTGGGTCGCCCGGCGTCTGCGTCGGTAGTCGCGCACACGCCAGCCCCGCTCCCGCGCATAGGCCCGAAGCTCACGGTCGGGGTTGATCGCACAGGGGTCGCCCACGGCCTCCAGCATCGGGATGTCGTTCGCGGAGTCGCTGTATGCGGCGCAGCGATGCAGGTCGAGGCCCTCGCGTGCGGCCAGTGCCGTGACCGCCTCGGCCTTGGCGGGGCCGTGCAGCACCTCCCCGACGAGCCGGCCCGTGTACACCCCGTCGACGTGCTCGGCGACCGTGCCCATGGCGCCGGTGAGACCGAGCTTGGCCGCGACCACGGTGGCGATCTCCACCGGCGCGGCGGTCACCAGCCACACGCGCTGACCCTGGTCGAGGTGCATCTGGGTGAGCGCGCGCGTCCCCGGCCACACCTTGCCGGCCATGACCTGGTCGAAGATCTCCTCGGTGATCGCGGTGAGGTCGGACACCGACCAGCCTTGGATGAACGTCAGGCCGAACGACTGCGCCTCGTTCATGTGCTCGAGGTTCTCCGCTCCGAGCACGAACTGTGCCTGTGCCCAGGCCATGCGGGCGACCTCACGCGTGCCGAAGTAGCCGCGCCGATACAGGCCGCGCCCCAGGTAGAACAGGGACGCGCCGCGCATGATCGTGTTGTCGACGTCGAAGAACGCGGCGGCGGTCAGGTCGGCCGGCACCTGCGGCGCGAAGCGGGCCGCCTCGGCCGCTGCCCGACCGGCGACGACGCTGCGGCGACGGGGACGAAGACCGCGAGCCGGAGCCACGGGTGCCACCCTAGACTCGCGGGCATGTCTGGTCCCTCCGTGCGCAACGTCGCCGACCTGCTTACCCGCACCGTGGCCCGGCACAGCGACCGGCCGGCGCTGGTGACCGACACGACGACGACGACCTGGGCGGAGGTCGACGCCGCCGTCAGCCGGTTCGCGTCAGGACTCCAGCGTCGCGGTGTCGGCGTCGGTGACCCGGTGGCGCTCGTCCTGCCGACATCGGAGGAGTTCGTCGTCGCCTACCTCGGGACTCTTCGTGCCGGCGGCGTCGCGGTGCCGCTGAACACCGAGTACACCGCCGGTGAGCTGGCTCGGCTGGTCGGGCGCACAGGGGCGGTCGCCGTCGTGGCGGGTGCTCCGGGCCTGGTGGCAGTACGTCAGGCGGTGGCCGGCATCGCCGACGCCCTCACCGACGACCCTGGCCCCGAGGTCCGCCCGGTTCCCTGGGTCGTCGTCACCGGCGACGCGATGCAGGACGAGGTGGCCTACGCCGACGTCGCGGCGGACGACGGCCTGCCGGTGCCGCACGAGCGGGGCGGGGAGGACGTCGCGGTCATGCTCTTCACCTCGGGGTCGAGTGCCGACCCCCGAGCGGCGCTGCTGAGCCACCGTGCCCTGGTGAGCAACCTCGACCAGCTGATGGCGATCGAGCCGGCCCCCGTCACCTCCGACGACGTCATGCTCGCCGTCCTTCCGCTGTTCCACGTCTACGGGCTCAACACGGTGCTCGGCCAGGCGATCGTCTCCGGCGCGTCCATGGTGCTCGCCCCCCGCTTCGACGCTGAGGGCACTCTGCGCACCATCGTCGAGCACGGCGTCACGATCGTCCCGGCCGCGCCACCGATGCTCGTGGCGTGGTCCGAGCGCGAGGACGTCGCAGAGTCGCTGGCCCGGGTGCGCTACCTCGCCAGCGGTGCCGCCCCCCTGCCTGTCGCCGTGATCGAGCACCTCACCGAGACCACGGGGGTGCCCATCCACCAGGGCTACGGCCTCACCGAGGCGGCCCCGGTGGTGAGCACGACGCTCATGTCGCCGACCCTCAAGCCGGGCTCGGTCGGCCGCCCCCTGTCGGGCACCGAGGTGATGCTCGTGGACGAGTCCGGGGAGCCGGTCGACGAGGGCGACCCGGGTGAGGTCGTCGTGCGCGGCCCCAACCTCTTCTCCGGGTACTGGCCCGGTGACGTCGAGGGTCCCGACCCGGACGGGTGGTGGCGTACCGGGGACGTGGCCTACGTCGACGCCGACGGCGACCTGTTCCTCGTCGACCGGATCAAGGACCTCGTGATCGTCAACGGGTTCAACGTCTACCCCCGTGAGGTGGAGGAGGTGCTCCTCGAGCACCCCGCCATCGCCCAGGCAGCCGTGCTGCCGGTACCGGACCGGCGCACCGGCGAGGCCGTGAAGGCCGTCGTCGCACCGGAACCCGGGGCGACGGTCACTGAGCAGGAGGTGCACGACTTCTGCCGCACCCGCTTGGCGCGGTTCAAGCGGCCCACCTACGTCGACGTCGTCGAGTCCCTGCCGCGAACGGCGACCGGCAAGATCGCCAAGGGTCGGCTGCGCGACCTGGCCGTGCGGGAGGCGGACAAGCGACGAGCCGGCCTGACGTGAGCCCACCCCGCGTGGTACTGGTCACCCGGGTCGGCTGCCACCTCTGCGAGGGTGCCCGGGCGGTGGTGGCTGACGTCTGCTCCCGTGCCGGCGTCGAGTGGGCGGAGCAGGACGTCGACCTCCGTCCCGACCTGCGTGCCCGCTTCACCGACCTGGTGCCGGTCGTGCTGGTCGACGGCCAGGAGCACGCGCGGTACCACGTCGACGCGCGCATGCTCGCCCGCGCGCTGGGCTAGCCGCGCTGTCGGCGGACTTTGTTCCACCCTTCACAAGCGCCTACCCTGACCCCGCGAGCAGATGGCTCGTGCCTACCTGGTAAAGAACCGGAGCGTCGAGTGGCCCCTGCAGCCCGACGGCGCCTCACGGTGCCGGGCCTGCGGGGCGCCACCCGGGCGGTTCCCGCCGCCACCGTGGCGCGCCTGCCCCTGTACCTGCGCGCGCTCGTCGCCCTCGAGGACGGTGGGGTCTCTACGGTCTCCAGCGAGGAGCTGGCCACCGCGTCCGGCGTGACCTCGACGAAGCTGCGCAAGGACCTGTCCTACCTCGGGTCCTACGGCCGTCGTGGGGTGGGGTACGAGGTGGCCGGCCTGCGCACCCACATCGAGGACGCGATGGGGCTGACCAGCGACCTGCCGGTGGTCATCGTCGGGGTCGGCCACCTGGGTCGAGCCCTGGCAGGCTACGGCGGGCTGGCGGGGCGTGGCTTCCGGGTGGTGGGCCTTCTGGACGTCAACCCCGCTCTGGTGGGCCAACAGATCGGCAGCGTGGTCGTCGCCCCGGTCGCCGACCTCGAGCGTCTGGTGCACGCCCACCCTGGCTGCATCGGTGTCCTTGCCGTCCCCGCGGCGTCCGCCCAGGAGGTCACGGACCGTCTCGTGGCCGCCGGCGTCGGAAGCATCCTGACCTTCGCGCCGGTGTCGTTGGCTGTCCCGGAGTCGGTCCAGGTGCGCAAGGTCGACCTCGCCGTCGAGCTGCAGATCCTCGCCTACCACGAGCGTGCCCGCAGCTCCGGCCCACGGGTCACCGGCGAGGTGGCGGTCGGGTGAGCGTCCTGGTTCTCGGGGTCTCCCACCACTCCAGCCCGATTGCGTTGCTGGACGAGGTGGCGGTGGCCGGCACGGAGACGGATGCCATGCTGGCCGACCTCCTCGCCGACCCGCGGGTGGCGGAGGCCATGGTGCTCGCCACCTGCAACCGCCTGGAGGTGTACGCGTCCGCGCCCCGGTTCCACCCGGCCGTCGACGCGATCCGCACCGCGCTCGCGCGCCACAGCGGCGTCGACCCCGAGCGCCTGCGCCCCCACCTGTTCGTGCACCACGGCGAGGCCGCGGCCGAGCACCTCTTCCTCACCTGCTCCGGCCTGGACAGCATGGTCACGGGGGAGAGCCAGATCCGGTACCAGGTGCGCACGGCGCTGCAGGCCGCACGTGAGCGGGGCTCGGTCGGGCCGGCGCTGAGCGAGCTCGTCGAGAGCGGGCTGCGTGTCGGCAAACGCGTCCAGTCCGAGACCCGCATCGACGAGGCGGGCCGGAGCCTCGCCGACGAGGGCTTCGCTGCTCTGGCAGAGCGAGGCGTCGATGTCGAGGGAGCCACCGTCGTGGTCCTCGGCGCCGGCTCGATGGCGTCGGTGGCTGCAGCCGCTGCGCGACGTCGGCAGGCGGAGGAGATCGTCGTCATCAACCGTGACCCCGAGCGCGGCACCAGGCTTGCTGCATCCGTCGGCGGGGTCGCCGCGTCATGGGACGCCTTGTCCAGCTTTCTGGGCAAGGCGGATGTCGTGGTTGCCTGCACGGGAGCGGCCGGCACCCTGGTCGGCACCGACGCGGTCGCGTCGGCGCGCGAGGGCGCGACGTCCGCCCTCGGGGTGCTCGACCTCGCGATGCCCCACGACGTGGAGCCGGACGTGCGCAGGCTGCCCGGTGTCGCGCTGGTCGGCATGATCGACCTCGCGAACCGTCTGGACACCGTTGCGACGACGTCCGCGAGCCTTCAGCAGGCTCGAGCGATCGTCGGCGAGGAAGTCAGCGACTACGTGGCCGACCAGTCGGCCGCTGCGGCCGTCCCCACGGTGGTGGCCCTGCGGCGCCACGCCGACGAGGTCGTGGCTGCCGAGGTCGAGCGGCTCGAACGACGGCTCGGTGGCAGTCTCGACCCTGGCGCTCGCGACGAGGTGACCAGCACGATCCGTCGCATCGTGAGCAAGCTGCTGCACACCCCCACGGTGCGGGTCAAGCAGGCCGCGGCGGTGGACGCGACCACGGACTACGACGCCGCCCTCCGGCACCTCTTCGCCCTCGACCCGGGGCAGGTCTCGGCGGTCTCCCGCCGTGACAGCCGACATGGAGGCGGGGCATGACCCGACCGCTGCGCCTGGGCACCCGCCGAAGCCCGTTGGCTCGCGCACAGGCCCGTGCCGTCGCCGACTCGCTGGCCCGCGTCCTCGACCGGCCGGTCGCGCTGGTCGACGTGACGACGCAGGGCGATGTCGACCCGGCACCGCTGGCCGCGATCGGTGGCACCGGGGTGTTCGTCTCGGCCCTCCGGGACGCCCTGCTGGCCGGGGAGGTCGACCTCGCCGTGCACTCGCTCAAGGACCTGCCGACGGCGGCCCCTGCCGGGCTCACCCTGGCCGCTGTCCCCGCCCGGGCTGATGCCCGCGACGTGCTCGTCGGCCCGTCGTCGATGGCCGAGCTCGCCCCCGGTTCCCGGATCGGTACCGGCTCGCCGCGCCGGGCCGCCGTGCTGTCGTCGTGGGGGCTGAAGCCGGTGGCCGTCCGCGGCAACGTCGACACGCGGCTGTCGATGGTGACCGACGGCCGGCTGGACGGCGTGGTGCTAGCCCTGGCCGGCCTGACCAGGCTGGGGCGTGCCGACCGCACCATGGCCGTCCTCGACCCCGAGGTGATGGTGCCGGCGCCCGGGCAGGGTGCGCTCGCGGTGGAGGTGCGGGCCGATGCCCCGGCGGACGTCGTCTCCGCGGTGGCGACCCTCGACGACCCGGCCACCCGTGCCGCCGCCACCGCCGAGCGCGCGGTGCTGGCCCATCTCGAGGTCGGGTGCAGCGCCCCCCTCGGGGCGTTCGCCTCATCCGACGGTTCGACGCTGACGATGCACGCCCGAGCCTGGTCGGCCGACGGCGCCGTGGTCGTCGACGCGCGCGCCTCGGACGCCGCCGACCAGGCCGAGGCGATCGGCCGAACCGTGGCCCGAACCCTGCTGCACCGGGGTGCTGCCGACCTCGTTCCTCGACCCAGAACTGCGAAGGAGATCGCGCTGTGAGCAAGCGTTCCGTGACCGAGCCCGGCACCGTCGTGTTCGTCGGTGCCGGACCCGGCGACCCTGGTCTGTTGACCAGAGCCGCGCTTCGCGCGTTGGACGAGGCAGACGTCGTGCTGACCGACCGCGCCGGGCTCGTGCCGGCCGACCTCCTGCCCAACGGCGTGCCGGTCGTCGAGAGGCACGGCCCCGCTGCGGCGGAGTCGATCGTGGAGGCGGCCCGCGCTGGGCAGCACGTCGTCCGTGTGCTGGCCGGGGACCCGATGCTGGACTCGTCCGGTGGGCCCGAGTCCGCGGCGTGCCGGCGTGCCGGCATCCCCTTCGAGGTGGTGCCCGGTGTCTCGGCGACGACGGCTGTGCCGACCTTCGCGGGGGTGGCGCTGGGCACCGGGGACGGCCCGGTCACTGTCTGCGCGCAGGGCACGACCGTGCTGCACGGGGCTCGTGCGGAGGTGGCGGCCGCGGCCAAGGCGAGGCTCGCCGAGGGCGCGGACCCCGACGAGCCCGTGCTGCTGGTGTGCAACGGGTCCACCCCCTGCCAGACCAGTGAGGCGACCACGCTGGGCGCTCTGACCGAGACCAGCGACGGCGACGACCTCGTGACGGCGGTGCTGGCCGCGCCTGCCGAGGCGCTCGGCTGGTTCGAGACCCGGTCGCTGTTCGGCTGGCGTGTGCTGGTGCCCCGGACGAAGGACCAGGCCGGGCCGATGGTCGACCGGCTGGCCCGCTTCGGGGCCGTCGCCGACGAGGTGCCGACGATCTCGGTGGAGCCGCCCCGCAACCCGAACCAGATCGAGCGCGCGCTGCGGGGTCTCGTCGAGGGGCGCTACGCCTGGATCGTGTTCACGTCCGTCAACGCTTTGCGCGCCGTGCGGACCCGTCTGGAGGCGTACGGGCTCGACGCTCGTGCCATGTCGGGGGTGCGCATCGCGGCCGTCGGCGACAAGACCGCGCAGGCGCTGCGCGCCTGGGGGATCACGCCCGACCTGGTGCCGACGGGCGAGCAGTCCTCCCGCGGCCTGCTCGCGGACTGGCCGGAGTACGACGAGGACGCCGACCCCATGAACCGCGTGTTCCTGCCACGGGCCGACATCGCCACGGAGACGCTGTCCGCGGGGCTGGTCGAGCTCGGCTGGGAGCCGGAGGACGTGACCGCCTACCGCACCGTGCGCGCGGCGCCCCCGCCCGCGCCGATCCGGGAGGCGATCAAGGGCGGCGCGTTCGACGCAGTGGTGTTCACCTCCTCCTCGACCGTCCGCAACCTTGTGGGGATCGCGGGCAAGCCGCACCCCGCCACCGTGGTCGCGTGCATCGGCCCACAGACGGCGAAGACCGTCGAGGAGCACGGCATGCGGGTGGACGTGCTGGCGCCCACTCCGTCCGCCGAGGCGTTGGTGGACGCCCTGGCGGCCTACGGCCTGCAGCGTCGAGCCGAGCTGGAGGCGAGTGGCGAGCCGCCGCTGCGTCCGTCGCAGCGTCGCCGTGGCACCCCCCGGCGTACGGCGGCGCGTCGTCGCGCCAGGTGACCGGCGCACCGGTGCAGCGTCCGCGCCGCTGGCGGACCACGGCTGCCCACCGGCGGCTCGTCGCCGAGACACGCCTGCACCCTGCCGACCTGGTGCTGCCGCTGTTCGTCGGGGAGGGCCTGGGGGCTGCCCAGCCGATCCCGTCCATGCCCGGCGTGGTTCGGCACACCCGCGACACCCTGCGGGCCGAGGTGGTCCGCGCCGCGGAGGCGGGGCTCGGGGGAGTCATGCTCTTCGGGGTGCCCGAGCACAAGGATGCCGACGGCAGTGGCGCCTGGGACCCGGCGGGCATCCTCAACCGGGCCCTTCGCGAGGTGGTGACGGACGTCGGCGACAGCATCCTGGTCATGGCCGACCTCTGCCTGGACGAGTTCACCGACCACGGGCACTGCGGCGTCGTCGGGCGGGACGGCGCCGGACGCGTCGTCGTCGACAACGACGAGACGCTGCGTCGCTACGCCCGGATGGCGCAGGCGCAGGCGGCCGCCGGTGCGCACGTGGTCGGCACCAGCGGGATGATGGACGGCCAGGTGGCTGCGGTTCGCGGAGCCCTGGACGACGTCGGGCGGACCGACGTCCTCGTCCTCGCCTACGCGGCCAAGTACGCCTCGGCCTTCTACGGCCCGTTCCGCGACGCCGTCGACTCGTCCCTCGGGTCGGACCCCACCGTGCCCGCCGACCGTTCGGGCTACCAGCAGGACCCGGCCAACGCCAAGGAGGCCCTGCGCGAGGTACGGCTCGACGTCGCCGAAGGTGCCGACGCGGTGATGGTCAAGCCCGCGCTGGCCTACCTCGACGTCGTGGCGGCCGTACGGGCCGCGACCGACCTGCCGGTCGCCGCCTACCACGTGTCCGGCGAGATGGCGATGGTGGAGGCGGCGGCCCAACGGGGCTGGATCGACCGCGACCGTGCCGTGATGGAGACGCTCACGTCGATCCGGCGCGCGGGCGCCGACGTCGTGCTGACCTACTGGGCGCTCGACGCAGTCCGTCTCCTGCGGCGGGACGACGGCAGGGAGACACTGACGTGGTGACATCGATCGAGTGGATGGCTCGCGCGCGCGCCGTCACCCCCGGCGGTGTCAGCTCTCCCGTCCGGGCGTTCCGGTCGGTGGGTGGCGAGCCCCGGGTGATGGTGCGCGGGTCCGGCCCCTACGTCTGGGACGCCGACGGACGCCGCTACGTCGACCTCGTGTGCTCGTGGGGCCCGCTGCTGCTCGGCCACGCTCATCCAGCGGTGGTGCAGGCCGTGACCCGCGTCGCCGCCGACGGCACCTCCT
>Ga0316576_10001263_pt1 | contig 13415 bp, 9 predicted proteins | sample S0NA_FD_203075 | JGI IMG/M metagenome (GOLD analysis project Ga0316576, IMG submission 203075) | Rhizosphere microbial communities from salt marsh grasses in Alabama, United States - S0-2_050615r3r5 | ecosystem: Host-associated > Plants > Roots > Rhizosphere | place: USA: Alabama | collected... | reverse complement strand
TCATCCGTGCTCTTTTCGACATCGCGCACCAGCACGCAGCCGATGGCTTCCGCATCCAGGGTGCCGTAGATGATTTCACGGATCAGCCTGATGTCGACATCGTTGCGAAAGACGTCGTCCTCGACGTCTTTACGTAAAATATGGCCGCGGATTTTCGCATGTTCACGATTCAGTTCATAGGCCGGCGTCTTGTAGAATTCAATGCTGGAGCGGTAATCGAAGACAAGGTTGCGTGCGTATTCCCGGTGATTGTCGTTGTATTGCAGGCCGTAACAGATGAATTTGCTCAATCTCGATTTTGGGTCGAGGATCCCTTCGAGCTGATCTTTCAATGCGAAAATCGAGGCTTTGAGATGCTTTTCGGCGACACTGAAGACCAGCCCGTTCTTGCCGTTGAAGTGCGGAATGGGGTGTCTATTTGTGTTGGCGTCTAATTACGGACTATAAAATGATTGCTCAAGGCTATAAACGAATTAAATTCAAGACGTCGAGCGTAAGGGAACAAATGATAACCATCATAATAAAATAAATTGAAAAATATTGACACAAAATCAGCCTGTTTTTAATCATTTATATTATTCATTTTGAAGGGCAATCCGTTTCCTGTTACTATTTTCTCCTGAGCATTCTCAAACCACCGTTTAGAAGTGAAGAACATCATGTTTAGGGGGGCCGACTGCCAGGGACGCGCGGGTGTTCTCCATCGGCGGTGGCACCTGTGAGATAATGCATCAGGTGATTGCCAAGCAGATGAAATTGTGAGATTGTAACTCAAATCAGGCACAATCTATGTCCTAAATTGAACTTAGGTATATGTAAAACCCCATGAAAGCATGGGTGCCAATATGAAGAAAGGGGAGATGGTAAATGGCAAAGAAGTATTTTAGCGACCGCAACCTGAAGTTCTTACTGTACGAGGTCTTCGACACGGAAGCCCTGACCCGCTACGAGTACTATGGCGATCACAACAGGAAGACGTTCGACCTGGTGTTGGATTCCGCCGGCAAGATCGCCAAGGATTTGTTGTGGCCCATTTTCGAAGAGATGGACCGCCGGCCGCCGGAGCTCAGCGACGGTACCATCAAGGTGCATCCCGACGTCAGGAAAATCCTGCGGGAGTTCGGCGAGGGGGGCTGGATATCCACCATCGTGCCCTACGACCTGGACGGCGAGCAGCTGCCCCACGTCATCGCCTATGCCTGCCAGTTCATCTTCATGGCGGCCAACTACTCGGGGGCGACATACAGCGGCCTCTGCGACGGGGCTGCCCGGCTGATCGAAAACTTCGGCGGCAAGGCGCTCTACGAGCGCTACGTGCCCAACATGCGGGCGGGGATCTGGCAGGGCACGATGGCCCTCACCGAACCCGAAGCCGGCAGCTCCCTGGCGGACATCACCACGATCGCCGCCCCCACCAAAAAAGATCACTATCTGATCAAGGGCCAGAAGATTTTCATCTCCGCCGGCGACCACGATGCGGCGGACAATGTCGTGCACCTGCTTTTGGCGAAAATCGAGGGCGCCCCCTCCGGGGTCAGGGGCATCTCTCTCTTCGTGGTTCCCAAAAAACGCATCGAAGACGGGGGGCGCCTGGTACCCAACGACGTCAGCACTTCCGGCGTCTACCACAAGCTGGGCTACCGGGGCTGCCCCATCGCCCAGCTCAGCTTCGGGGACAGGGACGACTGCCGGGGCTGGCTGGTGGGGGAGCCGCACCAGGGGTTGCGATACATGTTTCAGATGATGAACGAAGCCAGAATCGGCGTCGGCCTGGGGGCCATTGCCATGGCCACGGCCGCTTACTATGCTTCCCTGGAGTATGCCCGGGAAAGGAAGCAGGGGCGCAGGATCGGCCAGAAGGACCCGAACCTGCCCCCGGTGCCGATCATCGAGCACGCCGATGTCAAGCGCATGCTGCTTTTTCAGCGGGCCGTCGTGGAAGGGTCGCTTTCACTGGCGATCCAGTGCAGTCAGTATGTCGACCTGATGACGGTCTCCGGCGGGGCGGAAAAACAGAAATACAGTCTGCTGCTGGACCTGTTGACGCCGGTTGTCAAAAGCTATCCCTCGGAAATGGGCATCCAGTCCATCAGCCAGGGGCTGCAGTGCTTCGGCGGATCGGGGTTTTGTGACGACTATCCCCTGGAGCAGTATTACCGGGATTGCCGGATTCACCCCATCCACGAAGGCACCACCGGCATCCAGGGCGCCGACCTGTTGGGCCGCAAAATCATCATGTACGAAGGCAAAGCCTATGAACTCTATCTTGACGAGGTCGGCCGGGCCATTGTGGACGCCAGCGACGTTCCGGCCCTGAGCGCCTATGCCCGGCAGCTGGCCGATGCCGTGGAAGCGCTCAAGACACTGACCGAACAGCTGCAGGCGGTCGCTATGGAAAAGGGCGCCGAGGTCTATCTGGCCGATGCGACCCTGTACCTGGAGTATTTCGGCATCATCTGCATCGCCTGGCAGTGGCTGCTTCAGGGACTGGTCGTCCAAAAGGCGCTGGACGGCAAGTGCCGTAAAAAGGACGAACGCTTCTACCGCGGAAAGTTCGCCGCCATGCAGTACTTCTATGCCTACGAGCTTCCCAAAACCATGGGGCTGGCCGCGCGCTTGAAGAACGCCGACGGCCTGACGGTCAGCCTGCAGCCGGAATGGTTTGACGACTAGGCCGTAAACTCTTTGCTGAAACCAGTACCGGGCCCTATGGGCCCGGTATTTGCTATTCACCTATGAGATTCGAGTCATCCAAAAAAAATCAATCGCATTCGGGGGTCCGGTCCCCTGCAGGAATTTCTTCCCCGGGAGCCCAGGTGTCGAAATCGTCCGGCGTGATGTATTCTCCTTTGTGAGTCGGGCGGTTCACCCACACGACCCGGGTGTAGCAGTCACCGTCTTCCCGGAACAGCTTGTGCGGCAGTTTCAGCTGAGCCTTTTCGGCCGTCGTTCTGGTTCTGTGCACCGAGATGACTCTCTTTTTACGATGGGTCGGGTCGAATTCATCGCATATCAAGGCATACATGACGTCACCTCCTTTGCCACTGCATTGACAGGGCCCTTCAGGCTTTTGCAACGTTGAGACACCCTTTTCCCCCGCTGACATATCCTAAGCACGCCACCGGTTGCGGCCGGATCAGATTTTTTCGATCCGTGTTTTGATATACTTGAACAGGGGCGTCCCCCCCATCTCCTCGGTCATATTGGGTTTCTGTATCCCGGGTGGATTTTTACCGCCAAACTGGGGGAACTTGGGGTCACCCTCGAGACCGCGGCTGTGACCGAAACCACCGGGGGCACCCAAAATGCCCGGCATGATGTCCCACGTGGGATTTGCTTTCATCTCGACCTCACCCCAGGGCGATTTCAGCCGCACAACTTCTCCTTCATCTATCTTTAAGTCATGGGCATCCATTTTATTGATCCACAATTCATTGGAGCCCTTGGTTTTCATCAGTGAGTAGTTGTTGAACGTGGACGAATGCTCGTGTTGAAATATCCGGAAGTTGCCGAAGTGAAACGGGTACGCCGCATCGGTGGCCAGGTCCGGGGCGCCGTCGTGATGATCGGGCAGCGGGTCCACTCCTTTTTCCTGGGCGACCGGATTTAAAAAGTTGTATTTTCCGGTCTTGGTGTTTCCCGAAGAACCGTATCCTTCAGGCGGGTTCAGCGATCCCCATTTCTTGTACTTGTAGTACTCGGCCTTGTCCGTGACAACGAATCCATTTTCCTTGAGCTGCTCCAGGGTGCAGGGCAGTCCTTGCAGTTGGTTCTCGAAGGCTTCATCTATATTTTTCCACGGAAAATATTGCTCCAGGCCCATCCGCCTGGCCAGTTCGATCGTGATCCAGTACATGGGCTTCGAGTTGAAAAGCGGCTCGACCACCTCGGCCCAATAGCTGATTTGGGCCTCGTAAAGCCAATCGGGCTTGATCTGGCTCTGTTCGAGCCATGTGCTGTCAGGCAGCACCACGTCGCAAAGCAAGGCTGTATTGCACATGAAAGCGTCGATACACACCTTGAACTTCATCTTCTCGATGGCTTCAGTGGTGGCCGCCTCGTTCCCCCAACTCAATACCGGATCGCCGAAGTAGCACACCATACCTTCGAGACTTCCGGATTCAACATCGTCCAGCAAATAGGCCGGCGCCCACCCGGACCACATCCGAAGTTTGTTCAGTTTAGGTGCATTGCCTTTGGGCGGCTTCTCCTGGCCGTTTCCCCAGGCCGGCTTCAATTTGCGCTTGAAGGGGAGAGACGGGCCCCCCGGCGAATCGAAGGTGCCGCACAAGCCGTTTAATGCCTGCAATGCGGCCGTTGCGTACATACCATTGGGAACCTGGGCCAGGCCGGTCCATGACATAGCCCCCTTTGCCGTGGCTTTTGCAAACTCGAGGGCGATCCGTTCGATAGTTTCGGCCGGGACACCGCTGATTTTCGATGCCCAGGATGGCGTCCTGGGGGTGTCGTCATCCTCTCCCATCAGCCGTTTCTTGAATTCATCGAATCCGGTGGTCCAGTTGCTCACAAATTCTCTGTCGTAAAGACTGTTTTTAATGATCACATAGCACATGGCCAGTGCTACGGCGGCATCCGTCGATGGCTTGATCGGTATCCACTCGGTTGCCAAAGCCGCGGTTTCCGAGCGCCGCGGATCGAGCACTACCAGCTTGGCTCCCCGGGCTACGGCCGCCTTCAGTTGGGCCGTTTTTCGCTGCCCGTATGACGTGGCCAGTTCATTCATACCGAAATGGAGGATGTAATCGGCTTCCTGGTAATTGATCCATGGCCGTTTGTCGTTCAGATTGTGCTCGTTCGACATGCGGTTGGCATTGTCGCACATGGGGCGGTGGGTGGTTTTGGGACATCCCAGGTGATCGAAAAGGGCCTCATGCACCCAGTTGGCAAAATCATTGCCGCGCATGTACCCTATCCTGGCCGGGTCCATTGTCTTGAACGCCCCGACGATTTTATCCAGGGCCTCATCCCACGATGCCTTGCGGAATCGGCCCTCCTCCTTGATGAGCGGCGACTTGAGCCGGTAAGCCGAGTAAACGTGATGTCTCGAAGACGCTCCCTTGGGACACAGCCGTCCGCCGCCTTTGATGTCTCCCTGCAGGCCGGCGGTCGACATCAGCACACCGTCGTTGAGCTTGGCGGTCATGCCGCAAAGCGCCCCGCAGGCGTAGCAATGGGTCGGGATGGTTTGGGCCGGCAAGGGGTCGATAACGCCGGGTTGGAGAAGAAACGACTCCCGGGCAAGGGGCAGATCTTTCAGGATCTTGCCTATCAGGATTAAATCGGCCTCGGGGTCCAGTATGGGGGACGCTTCAGGCGGTACCGATGCCAAATGCGCCACAAAAAGGTAACTGAGAGTAAACTCGGCCAGGGCTTTGTAAAAGCCGGATTTGTCGGCGGAATGGAGGACGGCACAATATTCCGTCCGCCAGGCGATGTGCCGCCGGCCGAAATCACGCCGGATTTCAGCTGCGTATTTGTCGCCGGCCGCTTCCCGCCGGTTCAGTTCGGCCAGAAAGTCGAACTGGACCGAAATGTGATCTTCCGGTTCGGGATAGTCGGGATCCTTGTGCAACCCGTTTTTTCTCAACACGTCGCGCATCAGAAACAGCGGTTTTCCATACAGGGTGGGCTCCCTGTCGGCATAAAAGGACTCATAGGGAAATACCGGGTTGTCGCCCGCATTGAGAAATAGGTCCGCATATTCAAATTTAAGCCCCTTGTAAGTGTCCAAACCGGAGCTGTCCAAAAACTCGAACAGTGATCTGGTGGCTTGGGCCATTTCTTTGCTGTAGAAACTTTCCGAAGCTTTTTTCAAGGCTCTAAGAAAGGTATCGGATTTCATTGCATCGTAGAGTTCCGGGCTCAGTTCGTCTGCATATACGGTTGCCAAAAACCGTTGAATGGAAAATCTTGCCAGGGCCAGTTCTTTTTCTTTCATGGTCTCCTCCATTTCAGGATAAGGGGTCGCGCTTAGATGTTGAGACTGCCTTTGATGGTGCTTTTCCCTTTTAAAAGGGCGCGCTTGAGGCAGGCATCCAACTCCTCTTTGACGACGGGTTTGAATAAAAAGGAGCAGGGCGCCCATCTCAGCGCCCGGCGCACTTCCATGATATCGGGAGCGTCGCAGAAAAGAACGACCTTGAAACTGGGCGATATCTCCCTGAGGTGCCTGATCATGTCGATACCTTCCGGTCCTGAAAGCAGGGCAATATCGACTTTATTTCCTCTGGCGAAGTCGATGGCTTCTCCGGAATCGTGGAAGGATGTTACCTCATGCCCCAGAGTTTCCGCCACATCCCATTTCATGTCGGGATTTGCATCGTAAGTGATTATTTTAGCCAAAATTGACCTCCTTCGCGGTGATGATTTGGTGAGTACCCATTGGAGATTTTTCCTCTACGCAATTATCTCTTTCTACATCGGTTACTATATGTCGGTTTCGGTTGAAATTTTGAAAGCAGGCTGCCCATTATTTTTGCAGGGCGGCACAGGATGAATATCCTGCAGTGCAGGTACAAAAAAAGCACCGTTTTAAAATGCCGCCTTGAAAAAATAATGGGCAGCCGTGCGCTCGAATCGGAATATTTTCCGGAAACGACTCTAACGTCATGGCCTGGCAGATCGATTCGTTTTTCTGGAGAACCTTTTTACCGCTCGATGTTAGGAAATCATTTCTTCTGGAGGTTTCAAAAGGCGGTCTCCTCTTGTCAGTTGCCCTTTGTGGAGGCGGTTTCTTCGGCTACCAGGTGTTTTTCCCATTCCTCGCCCCAGAGGTCCGGTACCGTTTCCTTGACCTCAACGACTGATTCCCAGCCGACCTCCAGATTTGTAAAGATTTTCTTCAATTCCTCTTCGCTCGGAGCCAGCCATATGCAGTAGCGCATATTTTTTTCCTCATTGTAACAGGTCCGAACCCACGTGGCTTTTTCGACGCGGGCCAATTTTCGCCAATTGGCCTGCACGGTCTTAAAATCGAGGTCCGGGTCATGGTGATACGCCATAAATCGTTTCATTTTTTCCATTTTAAACCCCCTTTCTTCCCGATGGACTTGCGGCATCGGCCTCCGGAGCATGGCTTACCCTGACTTATACTCAATCAATAATCGTGCCACATGCCCCGGCGCTGTTTTTAAAGTGCGTGCGCCAAATCCTAACACCTTGTGAGCAAAAGCAAAAATATATCGAAAGAATGCACGGCATCATTGGAAAGGATAAAATTGTCCTGGGATTTGACAGGGCGATCGGGCATCGGCTATAGTAGCGGTGGCATAAGGTGGCGCTACTGTAGCGCCACCTGCAGGCAGCCAAGGATGAGAAATGACATGAAAAAACTGTTTCAGGAGATCCACGACAGCGTGTTCGTTAAAATGCTGCTGGAATCCATCGGCGATGGGGTGTTCGCCCTCGACATCAACGGACGGATTATATCCTGGAATCCGGCGATGGTGCATATCACCGGCTACAGGGAAAACGAGGCCGTGGGCAGAAGCTGTGGACTGTTGGGCCTGAGTCAGTGCTTCGGCAAGGCCTGCCCGAACGGTTTCACGGAGTGCGGCATTATCGACAAGGGTGAAATCGGACCGGTGGAGTGCCTGCTGCGACACAAAGACGGCCACGCCGTTCCGGTGATCAAGAATGCCAGGGTCATCAAACATGACGACGGGACCGTCGAAGGCATTGTGGAAGCGGTGACGGATCTGTCGGAGTTGCACAACGCCAGGCTTAAAATGGAGGAGGCCGCCCTTCGTCTCAGCAAGTTGAACCGGTTCAGCGGAATTATCGGCAAAAGCCGGGCTATGGAAAATGTGTTTGCCTCCATCAAGGCTTCCGCCGAAAGCGAGGTCGCGGTATTGATCCAGGGAGAGAGCGGAACGGGTAAAGAACTCGTGGCCTGTGCCGTACACGCCTGCAGCGAGCGAAAAGAAAAACAGTTGATAACCGTCAACTGCAGCGCTCTGCCGGAGTCTTTGCTGGAGAGCGAGCTTTTCGGCCACATAAAAGGGGCGTTCACCGGCGCGATACGCGGCCGCACAGGGCGTTTCGAGGAGGCCGACGACGGAACGATTTTCCTTGACGAAATCGGTGAAATAAGCCCGCTGATACAGATCAAATTGCTGCGTGTATTACAGCAGAAAGAGATCGAGCGCGTGGGCGAGTCCATCAAAAGGAAGATCAATATTCGCATTATTGCCGCAACGAATAGGGACCTGTATCAACTGGTAAAAGAGGGCCGTTTTCGTGAGGACCTGTATTACCGGCTGAAGGTGTTTCCTATTCACCTCCCCCCTTTGCGAAAACGCATGGACGACATCCCGCTTTTGGTCAATCACTTTATCGAGCTCAACAATAAACACACGGGCAAGCGGATTCAGGGCGTCTCACAGCCTGCCATGAGCATTATCATGAATTACCACTGGCCCGGGAATGTGCGCGAACTGGAGAATTCAATCGAACATGCATTCGTTCTCTGCGACAGGAACAGAATCGATGTGCTCGACCTTCCCGGGGAGGTGAGGCGAAAAAGAAAGGATGATGATTGTTTCGAATCGTACGATGCCTCCAAAAGACCGTACGTGCCGGGAGGGAAACTCGCGCGTGACACCCTGCTTCACCTTCTGGATGAGTGTGACTGGAATAAAGCCGAAGTCGCACGCAGGGTCGGGTTGAGCAGGGCTTCGATCTGGAAGTACATGAAAAAATGGCGTATTCCGAATAAAAAACCTTCCCCTTAGACTTCCCACGTATCGCAATCGAAATCGGGAAGGGGTCGTTTGGACAAGGAGGACGCAGAAAATGATTATCGACGTAGCTGAAGAGCCGGGGAGTTTTAGATTAGAACCCTCGTCATTCCGGCGCAGGAGGCTGTGTCGCAATCCGCTTTGGCAGGGTAAAAACCCTGCGCTACATGATCGGGCAACAGATGGATAGAACCAAACTGTGTATAATCAAACGGTTATCAATGTAGACCAGGGCTTTAGCCCTGAAAAATTTTCCTGGTAGCACTATTGGGTGAATAATGACACAGCCTCGCAGGCAGGGATAGGGATCCAGGGCATATGGCTAATAGCTTTCTGGATCCCTGCCCAGGCTGAAACCAGTGCCGGGTCCTACGGGGTCGGGTAGCGACAGCAGGAGCAATTGTGCGATGGAGCCTTCGAACGGTACGACGCATCAGGATGGGGCCGATATGCAAGCCCAGATAATCTATTTCTCCCATGGCGGAGGACCCTTGCCCCTGCTGGGCGATGCCGGCCATAGGGAGATGGTGGCTTTCATGCGCCGGCTGCCGGAGCAGCTGCGCAAGCCCGAGGCGATTCTGGTCGTCAGCGCTCACTGGGAAGAACCCGCCGCCACCCTCCTGGGCGCTCCGACGCCTTCGCTGTTCTATGATTACTACGGCTTTCCGGACGAAGCCTACCGGGTCACCTATCCGGTGCCCGGCAGCCCGGTGCTGGCCGAACGCATAGCCGCATTACTGGACCGCAACGAGATTCGGGCCGGCGTCGATTTGCAGCGCGGCTTCGACCACGGCCTCTTCATCCCCTTGAAGTTGATGTATCCCGAGGCAGATATCCCCGCGCTTCAGCTGTCGTTGGTGCGCGGGTTGGACCCGGCCGCTCATCTTGCGCTTGGCAAGGCATTGCGCGAATTGAGGGCCGAAAATATTTTGGTCGTCGGCTCCGGCTTTTCGTTTCACAACATGCGTGCTTTTGTATGGGACGGCAACGAGGTCCCCGATGCCGCCAACGACGAATTTCAGGATTGGCTGATGGAGACCTGCACAGGCACCCTGCCCGGCACCGAACGGGAACAGCGGCTGAGGGAGTGGGAAAAGGCGCCGTCGGCGCGTTACTGTCACCCGCGCGAGGAGCACTTGCTGCCGCTCCACGTTTGTGCGGGCATGGCGGATAAGCCGGGCAGCGTCGTTTTTGACGACTACATCCTGGGCAAGCGCGCGGTTGCGTTTTTGTGGCAGTGAACGCAACCCGCTATATAATTCCGAAGTTGAGCGATTGTCGATGTTGGCGCATATACAAGGGAGATGCTGTTTCGCTATAGTGGACTCTGTGGTATAGCTTCTGACGCCATAGATTTAGGTTCGATCGGCAATCCCAATGGGTTTCAAATTTTAAGAATAAAAAGGGCTATAATCCTCTGAAACTAAATATATTCTATTCATTTTTACCATTTTAAACGCTCATCGTAGGTAATGATCTCTCGCCCCCTTCGGTAGCGTTTGTGGAGAGCGCAGAGAAATTGCATATAATGCTAGGATGCTGGGAGGCTGATTATCGAACAGCAGCGTGATAGCATTCAGGTTTCCGAGGGTTCAAGAGGGCAAGTGATCCAGTGGCCCAGTGTTAGGTGTTGAGTGATTACGTGTTAAGTGGCTTTAGGCATGAGACGATTTGTTTTTTTCAGGGCTGAAGCCCTGGACTACACAGCATAAAGCCTACGGCTAGGTAACGCAGGGTTTCAACCCTGCATGCGCCTGTGACCTCTGACCTCTATGGTCTTACCCTCGGATCCTTGAATCTTTGACCCCCTGGGCCCTCTATTTATTGAACCGAGATAGCGAGCGCATTCCCTGCAGCTTGCTGCAGGGTAAGCGAGCGAATCATAATTGGTAGAATTCCTTACGGTGAAGATTCCCCTTAAGCTTGCTGCGGGGAGTGTTCAATTTAGATATTGGGATTTAACTGTTTCAAGAGGTGTTACCAATGCCTTTGCGATCACCCGACAACACGACGTCCATCCGTATTGCAGGCACCGGATCGTATGTCCCTCCAAGGGTGCTGTCGAATGCCGGTTTGCAGGAAATGGGGCTGAATACCTCCGATGAGTGGATTCGTAAAAGGACCGGTATAAAGGAAAGAAGGATCGCCGATCCTGACATGGCGACGTCCGACCTGGCGTACGAAGCGGCTGTCGAAGCGCTGGACGACGCGGGGTTGTCAGCCGCCGATCTGGATCTCATCATTCTCGCCACGATAACCCCGGACACGTGTTGCCCGTCAGGTGCCAACTGGCTGCAGAGCCGGCTCAACGCCGTGCAGGCCGTCACATTCGACATCACGGCGGCCTGTTCGGGATTTATCTTCGGATTGAACGTGGCCGAACAGTACCTCCGGTCCGGGGCATGCAAATACGTCATGGTCGCCGCTTCCGAAACCATGAGCCGAACGCTGGACTGGACAGACAGGACGAGTTGCATTCTCTGGGGAGACGGCGCCGGGGCGGCCATTTTGACAGGGGGCGACCGGGGGCCGGAAATTCTGTCGACCCACCTGCACACCGATGGGGAAAAAGGACAGGATTTGCTCCTTCCGGGAGGCGGGTCGAAAACCACCCCCATTTCGCACACTAGTGTGGATCAGGGGCTGCATTTCTTAAAGCTGATCGAAGCCAAATACAGCTTCCGGGTGGCGGTGCGCTATTTCGTCGAGGCCATCGAAGAAGCCTCCGAATACAACCGGATACCGATCGACAGGTTCGACTGGTTTATCCCGCACCAGGCAAACCTGCGGATGTTTCAGGCCATGGCGGGCAAGCTGAAAGTGCCCATGGAAAAATTTTATGTCACGCTCGACCGTTATGGCAACATCTCCTCGGCATCCTGTGCCATCGCCTTGAACGAAGCCGTGCGCGACAACAGTATCCGACCCGGGCAGTTGATCTGCATGCCCGTGTTCGGCGGCGGCTTGACCTGGGGGAGTGCGGTTATCCGGTGGTGAAACGAGATGCACGTTTTACGTGTTGCGTTTCAGGTGTCAGGTTTTAAGGTGCGTTACGCTTTTATCAGGGCTGAAGCCCTGTTCGACGCTGTCAATAGCGTGCGGCCATGTAGCGCAGGGATTTATCCCTGCCGACCTCTGGTTTCTTTAATTCCCCCGCCCGACTTGATTTTCCAGGCAATACGACCTAGATTGATCCTGTTATGAAAACCAACCACTATCATATTGTCGCCGTACTCATCGCTCTGACCCTGATCCTGGTCCTGGGAAGCTGCGTCATGGCCCCGCCACCCTTTGACGAGCAAAAGTGGCATGCAATCGTCGAGGGCCAGGATGCCGCGGCCCTGTACGCCGCCAACCGGAAGGGCGGGGTCTTTTTCAACCCCTGGAACCCCATGAAGGAAAAAGCCTTCGGCCGGGTTCTGCGCTGGGGGTTCACCAAAAAGGCCGCCTACACCCAGGAGGAGAAAACCTTCCTGCCCGCCGTTCGCCCGGATCTTCCCCGGCGCATCGCCTCTCTCGAGGGCAGGGACTACATTGCCTGGATCGGCCACGCCAGCTTTCTCATGCGCATCGACGGCACCTTCTGGCTGACCGACCCCATGCTCTCCAAAAGGGCCCTGCTCCCGGCGCGGCGGACACCGCCGGCTCTGGACATGGCGTTCCTTGCGGGCATCACGGACCCTGTCAACGTGGTCATTTCCCACAACCACTACGACCACCTGGACAAGGCTACCATTCAGGCGCTGCCCGGCCACGCGCGTGTGTTCGTGCCTTTGGGGCTGGGGAATCTGGTGCGGGAATTTCACGACGGCCAGGTTCGGGAAATGGACTGGTGGGAGCGCCTGGACGTGGGCGGCGGGATCGTTCTTACCTGCCTGCCTGCGCAGCACTGGTCCCGCCGGATCGGCCAGGGCTTCAACACCACCCTGTGGGCCAGCTACCTTTTGGAATCCGGGGATGTGTCCGTTTATTACGCGGGGGACAGTGGCTATTTCGCAGGCTACCGGGAGATCGGCAGGCGCTTTCCCGGCATCGACTACGCCCTGATGCCCCTGACCGCCTACCATCCGCGCTGGTTCATGCACTACACGCACATGAATGCCGAAGAATCGATCCGGGCCTTCCAGGATCTCGGCGCCGGTGTGTTCATTCCCACCCAGTGGGGCGCCTTCCACCTGGGCGACAATCCCCCCGGCTTCCCCGTGCTGGACCTCAGACGCACCCTCGAGCGCTTGGGGCTGGACCCGGATCCCTACCTGGTCATGGAGATCGGCGAGGTCGCATTGCTCTCCGGGCAGACAGAGCCGGCCACGGCAAAATAGGCCCGCGGCTGAGTTATCTCACCGATTATTTCACTCACCCCTCAATACGATGAGGCTGGGAAGCTTGGAGGCTTGGAAGCTATAATAACGCCAATGGGCAATCTGCTTTTCGGCATCCTAGCATTATGTGTAATTTCTCCGCGTTCCCTGCAGGATCGAGCGAAGCGAACGAGAGACAAAAAAAGGTTACGACCCTGACTTCCGACCTCTGGTTTTACTCCTTTACTCCCTATTTTGCATACATAATACATACATAACTATTCAGTCTTGAGTAATTGCCCCCTGTTGCGGTAAACAGAGAGATAATTCTTCCATGGTGAGCGAACGATGAAAA
>Ga0316576_10001261_pt1 | contig 13420 bp, 13 predicted proteins | sample S0NA_FD_203075 | JGI IMG/M metagenome (GOLD analysis project Ga0316576, IMG submission 203075) | Rhizosphere microbial communities from salt marsh grasses in Alabama, United States - S0-2_050615r3r5 | ecosystem: Host-associated > Plants > Roots > Rhizosphere | place: USA: Alabama | collected... | reverse complement strand
GCCTCACGCGACCACTTGAGCTTGTAGAGCGGTGGCTGGGCGAGGTAGACGTGGCCGCGTTCGACCAGTGGGCGCATGAACCGGAAGATCAGCGTGAGCAGCAGCGTTCGGATGTGCTGGCCGTCGACATCGGCGTCCGCCATCAGAACGAGCTTGTGGTAGCGCAGACGGTTGATGTCGAACTCGTCCTGGACGCCCGTGCCGAGTGCCGAGACGAGGGCCTGGACCTCGTTGTTCTGCAGCACCTTGTCGATGCGCGCCTTCTCGACATTCAGGATCTTGCCGCGGATGGGCAGGATCGCCTGCGTCCGGGGATCGCGCCCCTGACGCGCCGAGCCACCCGCGGAGTCGCCCTCCACGATGAAGACCTCGCACTCCTCAGGCTCGCGACTCGAGCAGTCGATCAGCTTGCCGGGCATGCCTGCCCCGCCGAGCAATCCCTTGCGGTTGCGAGCCAGGTCGCGAGCCTTCCGCGCAGCGATGCGAGCGGTGGCCGCGTTGACCGCCTTGCGGGCGATCTCCCTGCCCTCGTTGGGGTTCTTCTCGAACCACTCGCCGAGTTGGTCGTTGACGACCTTCTGCACGAAGGCCTTCATCTCCGTGTTGCCGAGCTTGGTCTTGGTCTGGCCCTCGAACTGCGGCTCGGTGATCTTCACACTCACGATCGCGGTGAGGCCCTCGCGAATATCCTCGCCACTGAGGTTCGCGTCCTTCTCCTTGAGGATGTTCCACTCGCGCGCGAACTTGTTGACGGTGGAGGTCAGGGCCGAGCGGAAGCCCTCCTCGTGGGTGCCCCCCTCGGTGGTGTTGATCGTGTTGGCGAACGTGTACACCGATTCCGAGTAGGTGGTGTTCCACTGCAAGGCGATCTCGACGCTCATGTGGCGATCGTCGGTTTCGGCACCGAAGTCGATAACGCTGGGATTGGCCGCTCCCTTGCTGGCGTTGATATGCCGCACGAAGTCGGCGATGCCTCCGTCGTAGTGGTAGCTGACCTGGTGCACCACCTCTTCTGCGGTGTCCGCGTCCTCATCCAGCTGAACGAGCGGCGCGCGCTCGTCGACCAGTTCGAGCGTGAGGCCCTTGTTCAGGAAGGCCATCTCCTGGAACCGCCGGGAGAGCGTGGTGAAGTCGTAGTGCGTGGTCTCGAAGACCTCGTCGTCTGCCCAGAACGTCACCGTGGTGCCGTTCACGGACGTGGCCTCACCCTTCTCCAGCGGAGCAGTGGGCACTCCCCTCACGTAGGCCTGGCGCCACACATGGCCCTCGCGGTGGACTTCGACCTCGAGGCGGGACGAGAGGGCGTTGACGACGGAGACGCCCACGCCGTGCAGCCCACCCGACACCGAGTAGCCGCTGCCCCCGAACTTGCCTCCGGCATGCAGCACGGTGAGGACCACCTCGACGGCCGGCTTCTTCTCGATCGGGTGCTCGTCGACGGGGATGCCCCGGCCGTCGTCGACCACCCGGACCCCTCCGTCGGCGAGAAGCGTCACGTTGATGGTGGTGGCGTAGCCCGCCATGGCCTCGTCCACAGAGTTGTCCACAACCTCGTGCACCAGGTGGTGCAAGCCCCGCTCGCCGGTGGATCCGATGTACATGCCGGGCCGCTTGCGGACGGCGTCGAGGCCCTCGAGGACGGTGATCGCACTGGCGTCATAGGACACGGTGGACGGGCCTCCTGCGGGTATGCCGGACCCAGGACTGGTTTCCGGAAGTGGCCGTCAGTCTATCGGTTCACGCGGACGCGACCGCCGTTGGCACGGCCCTGCGAGCCGATTTCGGCCGTTCACCCCCCCGGGTGTGGGGAGACGTACGCGCCCCCTCGATCCGGGCGGCTTCGGCGCCTTCAGGGGCCTCCTAGCCGTACGTGTCGCGGGGTCCTCGACCCTTCACCCGGCGGGGTCCGGCCGCCCATGTGGGCGTAGCGGGTCCCACGACGGTGATGGCGCGGACGACGCCCTTTCCGACCCTCGCCGAAACGGCCTCATCGAGCTGGGGCAGCAGGAGGCGCACCTGCGTGGCCCACGCGGTCGACTCGGCCCGCACGACCAAGGTGCCCTCATCGAACGACACCGGCACCACATGCGCCGCCAGGTCACGGCCGACGATGTCGGCCCACTCCGCCATCACAGTGGCGACGGCGGCCTGGCCCGTCCATCCACGGTCGCGAAGAAGGCGATCGATGGTCGCCCCGACCAGCTCAGGGTCCGATCCCGGCTGCGTGGCGGGGCGCTTCCGCGACCGCGGGGCTTCGGGGCGGGTGGAGCGAGTGGCTCGGCGGAGGGCCTTCGCCGCCGCATCGGCGGCGAGTTCTTCTGGGGCAGGCGCCGCCGCATCGGCGGCGAGTTCTTCCGGGGCAGGCGCCGCCGCATCGGCGGGAACGTCCTCCGGAGGGCTCACGCCGCTCATCAGACAGGAACCTCGCGGTCCGGCACAACCCGGCCCGGGCTCACGATGAACCGCCGTCCCCTGAGCTCAGCGGGGATGTCCTCCGGCACCGCCGCGGTGAGCAGTACCTGCGGCAGGCCGCGCACTCGCTCACCGAGCCGCGTTCGACGCATGGTGTCCAGCTCGGCGAACACGTCGTCGAGGATCAGGATCGGATCATCGCCATCGGAGCTGAGTACTTCCATCGCGGCCAGGCGGAGGCCGAGCGCCAGCGACCAGGACTCGCCGTGCGACGCGTATCCCTTCGCGGGGTGCGCACCTATGACGAGGTCGAGGTCATCTCGGTGGGGGCCGACGAGGGTGACTCCGCGATCGAGCTCGTCCTTCCGACGACTCTGGATCGCTTCGAGGATGCCGGCGCGCCACGCCTCACGGTCGGCACCCAGCTCGTCCTGGGCGCCCACGGCACTCACGTAGCGCAGCGCGGCTTCAGCGGAGCTGACTGCGCTCGCCCCGCCGGCGATCTCGGCGTACGCAGCTCCCAGATGCGGAGCGAGGGCGAGCACGGCGCCGACGCGCGCAGCAGCGATCTCCCCTCCGACCGTGGCGAGCTGGTCGTCCCACACCTCCAACGTGCGCGCGACCTCACTGGGGTCTGCGCGTCGAGCGGATGCGGACGACTTCAGCAATGCGTTGCGCTGCTTGAGGATTCGATCGAAGTCGGACCTCACCCCCTGCATCCTCGGCGACCTCTGCACAATGAGCTCGTCGAGGAACCTGCGGCGCTCGGACGGATCTCCCTTGACGAGCGCGAGGTCCTCGGGCGCGAAGGTGACTGACCGCAGGATGCCTAGGACGTCGCGGGCCCTCGTCACCGCGCTGCGGTTGATGCGGGCTCGGTTGCTGCGTCCGGGATTGATCTCCAGCTCGATCAGGGCTCGTCGATCATCATCTCGAACGACTTCGACTGAGATGACGGCCCGGTCGGCACCCGCGCGCACCAGCGGTGCATCACTCGACACTCGATGGCTGCCCAGCACCGAGACATAGGCCACGGCTTCGACCAGGTTGGTCTTCCCCTGGCCGTTGGGTCCGATGAACGTGGTCACGCCTGGCTCGAGCTCCAGCTCGGCCTGTTCGTACGTGCGGAAATCCGTCAGACGAACGGCGCTGACCCACACTCGATCAACCGGTGAGTCGAACCGGCATCAGCAGGTAGCGGTAGTTGGTCGCCCCACTCGCATCGCTGGCAGCAGTGATGACCGCTGGACGCGTGGCCTGGGTGAAGGAGAAGCGGACCTCGTCGGCAGCGGTGGCTGCCAGCCCGTCCAGGAGATAGGCCGGGTTGAACGCGATGTCGATGGCATCACCCTCGAGGCCGACCTCCATGACTTCCACGGCCTGTGCATCGTCGCCTGCGCCCGCGCGGAGGGTCAGTTCTGAGCCCTCGAAGTTCAGTCGCACCGGGGTGTTGCGCTCGGCCACCAGGGCAACGCGCTTCACTGCATCGGCAAGGGCAGATGTTTCGACGACGGCTGTCGCCGATGACTCCGTCGGGAGGAGCGACCGGTACTTCGGGAACTCGCCGTCGAGCAGACGCGTCGTGGTACGTCGGCCGTTCCCCTCGAATCCGATGAGCCCTTCCCCAGATCCGCCGGAAGCCAGGGCGATGATCACCTGCTCGACGTCGGCCAGCGACTTCGCAGTGTCGGCGAGGGTGCGCGCAGGAACGAGAGCGGACGAGGACATGCCGGATGTTTCTGGCAACCAGGGCAGTTCCCGCACCGCAAGCCGATACCTGTCCGTTGCCGCCAGCGTGATGGCGTCTCCCTCGAACTCCATCCTGATGCCGGTGAGCGTTGGCAGCGTGTCATCGCGGCCGGCCGCGACGGCCACCTGCGCGACGGCGACAGCGAATGTCTGGCCACCGATCGTGCCTGACGTGGTGGGCATCACGGGAAGCTGTGGATAGTCCTCAGCGGGCAGCGTCGGGAGGGTGAAGGAGGAGCGCCCACAGGAGATCGCCAGTCGGGTTCCCTCGCTCTCCAGCGAGACCGGGGCGGCTGGGAGGGAGCGGGCGATGTCCGCGAGCAGGCGCCCGGACACGAGCACGGTGCCGGGTTCGGCCACGTCCGCGTCGACGTCCACTCGCCCCGATACCTCGTAGTCGAAGCTGCTCAGGGTGAGGATCTCGGCATCCGCCGTCAGGACGAGGCCGGCGAGGACGGGAAGGGAGGGACGCGACGGCAGTGTTCTGGCAGCCCAGGCCACGGCATCCGCCAGCACGTCACGCTCGACCCGGATCTTCACGTTGTCCTCCTGTCAGCCAAAGGCGTCAGTCTTGCAGCATGTCGCCGTGCTGCGCACGGCGGCAGTGAGTTGGCCCCCGGTCAGTCGAATGGGGATTGTCCACCGGCCGGCAGGTGAGTATCGGTTGTTATTCGATCTGACAGTAGATGTCATCACCGTCATAGGTGGTGTGGACACCGTGGACATTGGACGTTTGGGCTGGTCAACAGGCGTGTCTGCCTCGCGCAAGTCTGTGGACGGACTCGGGCGAGCTGGGGACGGCGGTGGATGGATCGGGGGAGCCGGTCTCGGAGATACCGGTTGTCCCCGGTACCGCGGCGCCGCTTGTGGACAACTCGGGGACGATCCGTCTGTTTTTCCACAGGATGTGCACCAGTGGGGACACCGGGACCGCGGAGCGGGACGGGAATGAGCGACAAGAGTTGTCCACAAGCTGGGGAGAAACTGGGGAAAGATGGATGCCTGTGGTTCGTGGCAACAGTGGTGATGGTGAGTCACATGGGACGTGGCTGAGACTTGATCCTGCTGGTGAGGTCGGTGACCTGGTTGTACAGGCTGCGCCGTTCGGCCATCAACTGCCGGATCTTCCGGTCGGCGTGCATCACGGTGGTGTGATCGCGGCCGCCGAAGGCCTGGCCGATCTTGGGCAGTGACAGGTCGGTGAGCTCCCGGCACAGGTACATGGCGATCTGTCGAGCCGTCACCAGGACCCGTGAGCGACTGGAGCCGCACAGATCGTCGACCGTGACACCGAAGTACTGAGCAGTGGCGGCCATGATCTGGCCGGCGGTGATCTCGGGTCCGGTTTCCGAGGGCAGCAGGTCCTTGAGGACGACCTCGGTGATCGCCAGGTCCACCGGCTGGCGGTTGAGCGAGGCGAACGCCGTCACGCGGATGAGGGCGCCTTCGAGTTCGCGGATGTTGCTGGAGATCTTGGATGCGATGTACTCGAGCACCTCCGGGGGTGCCTGGAGTCGCTCCTGCACGGACTTCTTGCGCAGGATGGCGATGCGGGTCTCGAGGTCTGGCGGCTGGATGTCGGTGATGAGTCCCCATTCGAATCGGGAGCGCATGCGATCCTCGAAGTCGGGCAGCTGCTTCGGAGGCAGGTCGGAGGTCACCACGATCTGCTTGTTGGCGTTGTGCAGGGTGTTGAACGTGTGGAAGAACTCCTCCTGCGTCTGGACCTTGCCGCTCAGGAACTGGATGTCGTCCACGAGCAGCACGTCCACATCGCGGTAGCGACGCTGGAAGCTGGCCGCCTTGTCGTCGCGAATCGAGTTGATGAACTCGTTGGTGAACTCCTCCGAACTGACATACCGCACGCGGGTGCCGCTGTACAACGTGCGGGTGTAATGGCCGATCGCGTGCAGAAGGTGGGTCTTCCCCAGGCCGGAGCCCCCGTAGATGAACAGCGGGTTGTAGGCGCGAGCCGGCTGCTCGGCCACGGCGACGGCGGCCGCGTGGGCGAAGCGGTTGCTGGAGCCGATGACGAACGTGTCGAACACGTACTTGTCGTTGAGGCGGCCGTCCTCACTGCGGGTGCCGGGGGAGCCCGCTCCCGGACGGAGTGCCTCCTCCCGCCGGTCCGGTACCGACGAGGGCGGCGTGTCCGCGGGGGCATAGGTGGCGTCGGCGACCTCGTCGGTGGCGTCCTCGAGTCCGGGATCGATGGACGGATCGACGGTCACGGCCAGCCGGATCTCTCGGCCCAGGGTGCGGGAGAGCGCATCGACGACCATGGGTCGCAGCCGCGTCTCGAGCACGTCCTTCGTGAACTCGTTGGGTGCGGCGATGAGGGCGGTGTCCTCGACCAGGCCCATCGGACGAGTGAGATTGACGAAGGCCCGCTGCTGGGCGGTGAGGTTGCCATCGGACAGGGTGCCCAGGGCGGTGGCCCAGACCTGGGCGAGATCCTCCGTGCCGTCCACGTCATCCCCTTGTCATCAGCAAGCTGTCCACACGATTATCCACAGATGTGGAACAGGACTCAGGACGATAGCCAGCCTTGCCGAAGGGGACAAGTGCCGGTCCCCAGCCGAGGCGGGCAGGCTCATTTGACCGTGCTCGGGGCCAGTCCGTACGCTAGGGCGTCCGTCTCGTGACGGAAACCGACTTCCCCGCACGCCCGCGTCCAGGAGCCCGATCATGAAGCGCACGTTCCAGCCCAATACCCGCCGTCGGGCGAAGACCCACGGTTTTCGGGCCCGCATGCGCACTCGCGCTGGTCGCTCCATCCTCGCCGCGCGCCGCAGCAAGGGTCGCGAGCGGCTCTCCGCCTGAGCGACTCATGCTTCCGGCCGCCCATCGCATGCGGTCGTCCTCACAGTTCACCCGCACGACTCGACAAGGCGTGAAGGTCTCCCGTGGCTCGGTCGTGGCCTACGTCGATCGCACCGAAGACCCCGTCCCGGCACGGGTGGGGCTGATTGTGAGCAAGGCCATCGGGAACTCGGTGGCCCGACACCGCGCGGCACGACGCCTCCGCGGCGCCGTGCATCCCCTGCTGGCTGAGTTCCCGTCGGGCCTTCACGTCGTCCTGCGCGCTCTTCCCGGCGCCGATGCCGACCCATGTCTGCCCGCACAGGTGGCCGATGCGGTGCGGGTGGGCCTCTCCCGAGAGGCGGCGGGCGCATGAGGGCCGTCTGGGTCCGTCTGGTCTGGCTGTGGGAGCACTCCCTCGGCTGGTTGTTGACGTGGGCGCTGATCCTGCCCATCCGCGCCTATCAGGTCGCCATCTCACCGATGACGCCCCCATCCTGCCGCTTCCACCCGGTGTGCTCGACCTACGCGGTGAAGGCCATCAAGAGACACGGTCCGCTGAAGGGCTTCGTCCTGGGCGCCTGGCGGGTGGTGCGGTGCAATCCCTGGAACCGGGGTGGGATCGATCCGGTTCCGCGTCGGGGACACTGGTTGCCGGACGTGCTGCCGAACGGTGAACCTCGGCATGGGAGCATGGGCATCCGCGTACCCGCGGATTCGTAGGGAAGGGCGCTGTGGGCGACTTTTTTCTGTTCGTATGGCTGAAGGACGCAGTCAGTTGGATCCTCGTCCAGTTCCATGCGCTGTTCACCGCCATCGGCATGGACCCCAATGGGGGCTGGACGTGGACGCTGTCGATCGTCGGCCTGGTCATCGTCATCCGCATCCTGCTGATCCCCTTGTTCGTCAAGCAGATCAAGGCGCAACGCAATCTGCAGCTGATCCAGCCGCAGATGAAGGAGATCCAGAAGAAGTACGCCGGCGACAAGGAACGCCAGTCGCAGGAGATGATGAAGCTGTACCGGGAGACCGGTACGAATCCGCTGGCGTCCTGCCTGCCGATCATCCTCCAGGCGCCGATCTTCTTCGCGCTGTTCAGCGTTCTGCAGGGTGTCGCGCAGTACAACCCGAACGACCCCAACTACGTGCCCCCCGGGGTTTTCGCGTGGGACCAGTACGACGGACTGGCCGCCTCGATGCACTCCGCCCAGATCTTCGGCGTGCCGCTCTACGCGACGTTCATGCATGCCGACGAGACGCCCAATCCGATCAACACCCGGATCCTGGCGATCATCATGATCATTCTGATGACCGCGACCACGTTCATCACCCAACGGCAGTTGATCATCAAGAACAGCGCCCCTGACAACCCGATGGTGCGCCAGCAGAAGATCCTGCTGTACGTCTTCCCGGTGATCTTCGCCGTGTCCGGCATCAACTTCCCCATCGGCGTCCTCACCTACTGGTTCACCACCAACCTGTGGTCGATGGGACAGCAGTTCTGGGTGATCCGGAACAACCCGCAGCCCGGCACGCCCGCCTTCGAGGCCAAACAGCGGCGCCTCGAGGAGAAGACTGCCCGGAAGGGATTGCCGGCAACGGAAACCGCGCTGGAGGAGCCGGAAGTCGACACAGCGTCGGATAATCCGACCCGACAGCAGCCGAAGCGCACCTCGCGCAGCCAGCGCAAGAAGAAGTAGCTGCCGGCGCGACGTGACCGCCGGCCCCAAGACCCGATCGTCAAGTGTGTGGAGAGACCATGAGCGATGAAGAGGCGAACGCCCGCCCGACCCTAGCCGAGCTTCTGGAGCGGGAGGGCGACGCGGCCGCGGACTACCTCGAGGGCCTGCTCGACATCGTCGACCTGGATGGTGACATCGACATCGACGTGGAAGGCAACCGCGCGATGGTGTCGGTTCTGGAGGCGAACGCCGGCGACCTGCAGCATCTGGTCGGCCCGAACGGCAAGGTGCTCGACGCACTGCAGGAGCTGACGCGCCTGGCGGCGACGCGCGATACCGGCGAACGCTCCCGGCTGATGCTGGATGTGGCCGGTTACCGTGCTGGTCGGCGTGCCGAGCTGGAGAAGGTGGCGGAGGAGGCCGTGGCGGAAGCCCAGCGGACCGCGGCTCCCGTCCGGCTGGAGCCGATGACTCCCTTCGAGCGGAAGATCGTCCACGACGTGATCGCCAAGGCCGGGCTGCAGAGCGAATCAGAGGGCGAGGAGCCCTCCCGACGCGTGGTTGTCCGGACGGCGTAGCCGTGGTTTCCCGTGAAACACCGGGATCACCACCCGCCCTGCCGCCGTGGCTGGGCGGATCCGCCGACAGCCTGGCGGCGTATGTGGAGCTGCTGTCCAGCGACGGCGTCACGCGAGGCCTCATCGGTCCACGCGAGGTCACTCGGCTGTGGTCGCGCCACGTCCTGAACTGCGCCGTCGTGGTGGATCCGAGCGTCGACCTGGTGCCCGCGGGTGCGCGCGTTGTCGACGTGGGCAGTGGAGCCGGTCTGCCGGGCGTGGTGTGGGCGATTGCCCGTCCCGATCTCCGGGTCCTGCTCATCGAGCCCCTCCTTCGACGCGCCACGTTCCTGGACGAGGCCGTGGGCAGTCTGGGGCTGAGCGAACGCGTGCAGGTGTGGCGCGGAAGGGCGGAGGACGCCCCCGCCGAGCTGCGGGGCCATCAGGTGGCCACAGCTCGTGCCGTCGCCCCGCTGGGCCGGCTGGTCCGCTGGCTCACGCCGCTCCTCGACCCAGGCGGGACCATGATCGCCCTCAAGGGCAGCACGGCCGGCTCTGAGCTGGAAGGCGCCCGTGGTGAGGTGTCCGACGCGGGGATCGTGGATGCCCGAGTCCTGCAGATCGGGCAGTCCGTGGTGGATCCGCCGACCACAGTGGTGGTTGGCCAGAGGCGTGCGGCAGAATGACGCCGTGACCGCCGCCGCCCCCGAGAGCCACGAGGTGCAACCGGCGGGGCTCGGCTGGCCGCCGGACGACGAGGTTTCCCGTGAAACACCGGACGGGGTGGACCCCGCCGGGTTGGGCTGGCCGGTATGACGCCGCGGGTCATCACCGTGGCGAACCAGAAGGGTGGCGTGGGCAAGACCACGAGCACCGTCAACATCGCCGCCGCTGTGGCCCAGTCGGGAGCGTCGGTCCTCGTGATCGACATGGACCCCCAGGGGAATGCCTCCACGGCACTCGGTGCCGACCACCGCGAGGGGACGACCAGCGTCTATGACGTGCTGCTAGGTGAGCGGGCTCTGGCCGACGTGCTCCAGGCCTGCCCCGAGGTACCCGGCCTGTGGACGGCCCCCGCGACGATCGATCTGGCGGGCGCGGAGATCGAGCTGGTGGCTCAGGTGGCCCGGGAGTACCGACTGGCCCGCGCTGTCGAGACGATGCTGGCAGCTCGCCCGTTCGACTACGTCTTCCTTGACTGCCCTCCCAGCCTGGGCCTGCTCACCTTGAACGGCCTGGTCGCGGCCCGCGAGGTGCTGCTGCCGATCCAATGCGAGTACTACGCACTCGAGGGACTGTCGCAACTTCTTCGGACGATCGACATGGTCCGTACGCACCTCAACCCCGAGCTCGTCGTAGGGGCGATATTGCTGACCATGTATGACGGGCGGACACGACTGGCGTCCCAGGTGGCGCACGAGGTGCGGACCCACTTCGGCGAGCAGGTCCTCACCACGATCATCCCGAGGTCCGTGCGCGTCTCGGAGGCCCCGTCCTACGGGCAGACCGTGGTGACCTACGATCCCACCTCCCCGGGAGCGCTGGCCTACCGCGAGGCCGCGGCCGAGGTCATGGAACTTGGTGTTATCCACTCCCATCCCCAGAGTTATCCACAGACATAACACCGTAAATACCTCAAAAGTAGCCAGTTATCCAAAGGAGCAGCATGGCGGCCGCACCCAAGCGGGGGCTGGGCAAGGGCCTGGGCGCCCTCATCCCGTCCTCCGATGCCGAACTGGCCCGCCCGCACGATGCGGCCCCCGGGGACCCGACCCCCGATCCCTCCGTGGCCCGCTATGCCGAGCTGCCCATCGACCACGTCCAGCCGAACGCCCGCCAGCCGCGAACCGTCTTCGACGAGGAGGCAATGGCCGAGCTGGTCTTCTCGATTCGAGAGATCGGCCTGCTGCAGCCGGTCGTGGTCCGCAGCGTCGGCCCGGGTTCCTACGAGCTGATCGCCGGGGAGCGCCGACTACGGGCGTCCCGAGAGGCCGGACTGGACACGATCCCCGCGATCATCCGGGCGACGGACGACGAGGCCATGCTTCGCGACGCCCTGTTGGAAAACCTGCACCGGGCCAACCTCAACCCGCTGGAGGAGGCGGCGGCCTATCAGCAGCTCCTGTCGGACTTCGGCTGCACCCAGGATGAGCTGGCTCGCCGCATCGGACGCAGCCGACCGCAGGTCACGAACACCCTGCGCCTGCTTCGCCTGCCCCCCGACGTCCAGCGCCGGGTCGCCGCGGGCGTGCTGAGCGCCGGTCACGCGAGGGCGCTGCTCTCCCTGGACGACGTGGCGGACATGGAGGCATTGGCCAGCCGAATCGTTGCCGAGGGCCTGAGCGTCCGGGCGGTCGAGGAGATCATCATCGTCGGGGACGCCGATGGGCGGCGTCGCTCGTCCAAGCCGCGATCGCGGGTGTCGCTTCCGCGCGACCCGCAGGTCGCCGACGCCCTGGGTGAGCTCGCCGGCCAGGTGGCCGATCGGCTCGATACCCGTGTGCACGCCGACGGCTTCAACACGGGCCGCTCTCGGGGCAAGCTGGTGGTCGAGTGCGCCGACATCGAGGACCTGCGCCGCATCGTCGACCTCATCAACCGCGGCTGATGGCGCGTTCCACCAGGTCCGCGGTCACCTCTCCGAGGCTGACGTCGGCGGCGGACAGCGCCTGCGGGAAGAGCGAGGTCTCGGTCATGCCCGGCGCGACGTTGACCTCGAGGAACCACGGGATTCCGTTCGCGTCGACGATCACGTCGGTGCGCGACCAGTCGCGCAGCCCGAGCAGCAGGTGGACGTTGAGCGCGACGGCCTGCGCGGCTTCAGCGACGGCGTCGTCCAGCCGCGCGGGGCAGAAGAACTCCGTCGTCCCTGCCGTATAGCGCGCCTCGTAGTCGTAGAGGTCTCCCTCCGGCACGATCTCGACACCCGAGAGTGCGAGCAGGTCGTCGGCTCGCTGGAAGACGCCGATCGCAACCTCGGTTCCCGAGACGTAGCTCTCCATCAGCACGACCTCCCCGTAGGCGAAGGCGCCGACCATCGCGGCAGGCAGGTCCGTCGCACTGTGCACGATCGACGTGCCGAGCGAGGAGCCGCCCTTGGTGGGCTTGACGACGAGCGGAAGGCCGAGCCGCGAGCTGACCGCATCGAGCACGCCTGCCGCACCCAGCTCACGAAACGTCGACTGCGGTATGGCGACGCACGCCGGCGTCTGCACCCCGGCCTGCGCGACGAGTTCCTTGGCCACCGGCTTGTCGAACGCGAGTCGACTGGCCGCCGCAGTCGACCCAACGAAGGGGATCTCGAGCGACTCGATCACATCGCGCAGGGCCCCGTCCTCGCCCGCGGCCCCATGCAGCAGCGGCACGATGCAGTCAGGGCGGTGGTCGCGTAGCCGAGCCAAGAGCGCGGAGTCGACGTCCTGCTCGACGACCTCCCAATCGGGGCGAGCGGCGCGGAGCGCACCGGACACGCGCCGACCGGACCGCAGCGACACATCCCGCTCCGCCGACAGCCCGCCAGACAGCACGAGAACGTGGATCAAGGCTCCTCCAGGCTGGGTGGACTACCGAAGATCGGGTGACGGCACCGACGACCCGTACACGTCACCAAGGCCGTGCGTAGTACCGAACGTCTCGACGAGCTCGAGTTCGCCCTCGATGACCTGAGCCAGTCGCCGCACGCCTTCTCGGATGCTGTCGGGCTCCGGATAGCAGTAGGACAGCCGCATGTTCTGCCGGCCGCTCCCGTTGGCGTAGAAGCCGGTGCCCGGAACGTAGGCGACGAGGTTGGCGACGGCGCGCGGCAGCATCGTCGTGGCATCGAGGCCGTCCGGCAGGGTCAGCCAGGAGTAGAACCCGCCCGCGGGAATCGTCCACGTGGTGCCGGCGGGCATCAGGGCCTGCAGGGACTCCAGCAGGGCATCCCGGCGCTCCTGGTATACCTCGCGGAACGTCTTGATCTGCTCGCGCCACGGCTGCGTGGATAGGTACTCGGACACCGTCAGCTGGGCATAGTTCGACGGGCAGAGCACAGCTGCCTCGGCGGCGAGGACGAGCTTCTCGCGCACGCCATGCGGCGCGACTGCCCAACCGACGCGAAGGCCCGACGCGATCGTCTTGGAGAAGGAGCCGAGGTAGATCACGCCCTCGGCGTCGTCGGCGCGCAGCGCCCGTGGCGGCTCACCCTCGAATCCGAGCAGGCCGTACGGGTCGTCCTCC
>Ga0316576_10001260_pt1 | contig 13428 bp, 11 predicted proteins | sample S0NA_FD_203075 | JGI IMG/M metagenome (GOLD analysis project Ga0316576, IMG submission 203075) | Rhizosphere microbial communities from salt marsh grasses in Alabama, United States - S0-2_050615r3r5 | ecosystem: Host-associated > Plants > Roots > Rhizosphere | place: USA: Alabama | collected... | reverse complement strand
CAGGAGCTTTTCAGCAGCTACCAGGTTGACACCGGCACGCAGTTACTGCTCAAAACCGCCAGTGAACTCGCCGCCTCTGAGCAGGTGAACAAAGTACTGGATCTGGGCTGCGGTTATGGCCCTCTTGGCCTGGCTTTTGCCGCTGCCAGGGAACAGCGCCAGGTGCATCTCGTCGATCGCGACGCCCTGGCTGTTCAATTCACCCAGACCAACGCGCGGCTGAACAAGCTCAACAATATCCTGACCTACGGCAGCCTCGGCTATGATGATGTAAATGACAACAATTTTGATCTCCTTCTCTCCAACATCCCCGGCAAAGCTGGGTTGCCAGCCATCGAAAGCATGCTCCTTGATGCCCGGCAGATCCTAAATCCACAAGGCATCGCCGCTGTTGTCGTCGTTTCACCCCTGGCCGATCCCGTAACTGAAATCCTCACCCGGCCGGATGTAGAAATCCTTCTGCGCGAAGAAGGGTCTGAGCATGTCGTCTTCCACTATCGATTTCTTGGAACAGCAAACCCGCCGAGTCTTGATTCCGGCAAAAATGGAGAGAACCACAATCAAACCATATTGGTCTTTGCACCCGGCGCGTTTGACAGAGGTTTTTATGATCGTGGGTCGATGGATGTCGACTATCGCGGCTTGAAATTCAACATGCAAACTGTTCGCGGACTGCCTGAGTTTGATAAAATCAGCCATCAAACCGAGCTGCTGTTTTCTACATTAGAAAAAGTACGTTCAGGGAAAAAATCCGTCCAACATGTTTTGATCTTTAACCCCAGACAGGGTCATGTGCCTGTCGGCATACACAAGCAGCTCAATCCACGGTTTATCACGCTTATTGACCGCGATTTGCTTGCTCTACGCAGTTCAAAGCGAAATTTGTTGGCTAACGGCCGTTCGCAAGAAAATCTTTCCCTCCGCCACCAGGTCAATTTGGAAGCGGACGGACTGCCCGCACCCGATCTCATACTCGGCGTCCTGCGCGACAGCGAAGGCCCGGCAGCCAATTATGAATATATTCGCCAGGCTGCCGGCCTGCTTGCCCCCAAGGGCCAGCTGACCATCTCCGCTTCTTCGACGACCATCACACGCCTGGAAAAAACAATCAAACAAAATAAATTAATGACCGTCAAACAGCGTAAACGCAATCGCGCCAAGCGTCTGCTTATACTGGAAACTCGTTAAGAACTATGCACTCTCACAGAAACAAATCTATTATCCACACACTGGCTCTCACTATATTTGTGTTTTTCGCTTCCGTAACAACTGCCCCGGCCGCTCATTCAGCCGCACCGCAGCAGGTTTCCTCCCTGGAAGATTTATGGATCGATATGCGCATCGGCTCGCCGCTTGTCCCCCTGTTTAACGAGGCGTTTCAACCCGGCGATATCGCTCGCATCGACCAGGCCAGCCAGATCGGGCAGCTGGCGGATATTGAAGACGGCCGTAAGCTGGTTATTTTCAGGTCTGTGGAGGAGACAGAACAGTTTCTTCCGGACATAGCCGATGAGATCGACATCATTGGTTACAATCTCGAACACAATCCGGATGATCCCGGTAACGAACCGGAAGATCCCGTAGCCGCCATCCAGCAAATGCGTGCGATGGCCGACGATTACGGGCTCGAACTCGCCTTCGGCCCGGACCATTCCTATGCTCTTTCAGATGGGGTAGAAATGGCTCCCTACGCCGACATCTTCGTGCTGCAGATTCAGCGTGTACAAACAGATCCGGTGACAGTGAAGGAGTTTGTGGAAACCCTGGTTCCCGAGCTCCGTGAGGCAAATCCCGATCTGGAAATTAGCGTCCAGGTGCGCACCGAAGGCAGCGTGGACGACATTATCGCGCTGTTGGATGATCTCAAGGGGTATCTTGATGGCGTTTCCATCCTCACCAGCCCTGATACGGTGGACATAGCCTGGGAACTTACGGCCGCGCTGCGCCCCAATGTGGGAAACCCGTCACCGGGTATTGATCAGACCTGGGTCTATATCCCCGTTGTGATCGGGCTGGCGGGAGGGACTTATCTTATCTACCGCCACTACCGCTCGCGATAAGTCATCGCGATAAGCTATCGATTGTTGATCAAACAATTACTCCCTGGCCATCAGCCGCCGCAGCCGCCACCAGGCAAAGGTGTATAGCAGCAGACCGAATAAGATCAGGCCTGCCAGTAAGATCATATCCGGCGGTTGGCCGCGCAGCATGACGTCTTGCAGCATGGCCGTGCCATAAGTCGTTGGCAGCAGCCAGGAGATGACATGCACACCGGTTAGCAAGCTGTGTAAGGCGATAAAAAAGCCGCTGAAGAAGATGCTGGCCAGCAGCACAATCATCGAATACTGGATCGCCTGGCTGTCCGTCTGCGATATTGAAGAGATGGCAAAGCCCATTCCTAACGATGTGTAGAGTAAGGCTATGATTACAACCAGGTACCACAGCCAGGAGCCTAACATCGGCACCTGCAGCAGTAAGACAACGAGCAGTGTCAGCACCAGCGCCAGCACGGCGCCGAAGAGCAAGAAGCTAATCGTCTTGCCCATCAGCGTCTGAAAGGAAGTAACCGGCGCAGCGCGGAACAGCTCAATCGAACCGCCCATACGCTCGCGAACGATAGAAAGAGCGGCCAGGGTTATGGCTATATGCTGCAAGAGTAAGGAAATGACGCCGGGTACGTAAAAATCGATCGGCCCGAATTCTATTTGCGAAAGCTGTTCCGTCTTCCCGCTAAACGGCCGTGCCAGGACGCGCGAATTCATATCAATCAATCCGGAAAGGAAATCATCCATCAGCCTCAACTGCTGCTCTAAGGAGCTTACCAGGACCACTTCCTGGTTATAGTTGTCTTTATTGGGATCAAACGCATCCAGCTCCTTAACAGTCTTTTCAGCATCAGCAAGGCGTTGAAAGGGCGAGCCGAATGCTTCTTCTTCAGACAAGCTGGCAACCCCTTCAAACGTGGCCAGGCTGGAAGAAAGGGCCAGATTGATTTCATTAAAATCATTCACCAGTGTCACAATACCTTCGGCCGCTTTCTCACCATCCCCGCTCTGCAGATCGCGCCGCAGTTGAGTGGCTGTATCTTGCGTTACTTCAACCCTGGCCAGAACATTTTCAGCTTCCTGCTTGGCCCGGTCCAAAGTACGCACCCAGACAAGCCGGTTTACTTCTTCGACATAAGCGCGTTCTAATGTATCTACAAAAACCTTCTCAAGGGGATCGATTTCGTTATGGATCAGCTCCATCTGCGACTGATTCCCCGCCTGAATATCACCAAAAGGATCGGCGGGCGTCACCAGAACCAGGTCCACCTCACCATCCTCCAGCATCTGCTTGCCCTCTTCAACGGTGCTTACAAACCCTTTCAGATCGACGGCCCCTTGCAGGCTGCTGGCGATATCTTTAATTTCTTGCTCGATCTTACTATCTTCCGGGATCACCATCACCGTGCGCATAATGCGGAAACTGTTGTTATAGCCGATGCCGAAAATAAACAAGATCAAAAATGGGCCCAAGATGAGGGTAGCCACCAACCGTGGTTGGCGAAGGATCTCCGAAACCTCTTTGCGCACAAACGAGGAGACTTGAATAAAAAATTGGTTCATCGTTAATCTATCTCCTCTAAGGCCTGCTATTCCATAATCATCACAAAAACATCGTCAAATGGGGGAACGAACTCATTAATTGACTCCACGACGACGTTCGTGTCCCGGCACCAGTCAAGAAGCTGGGGAATAGCCGTACTGGCTTCCTCCACCGTAACGCGCGCCATCAAGGGATCGAGGAACGTGACTTCACTTCTCACCAGAGGGTGATCCTCTAGCATGGTCAAGGCATCCAGACCAAGAGGCTCAAAGGTGCGTATATCAACAACATGCCCTCCGAGAGCTTTATAACGCAGCATTTCCGGCGTCTCCACCATCAGCAGCTTCCCGTCACGCATCACGCCAACATAATCGCAGTAAGCCGCTTCGCCCACATACTGCGTAGTTACAAAGAGTGTATGTCCGCGCCCTTTTAAGACCTGAAAGTGATCCCAAAACTTGCGCCGCAACACCGGATCAATACCGGCTGTCGGTTCGTCAAGAAAGATCAGCTCCGGGTCGTGCACGAGTGTGCTAGCCAGGCTTAAGCGGCGCTGCATACCACCGGAAATATTGCGCGCCAGTTTTTTCTCATGACCGGTCAACTCCACCAGATCGAGCAGCTCATGCAGCCGCTCGCTGCGATCAAGCGGATAGCCATAAATAGAGGCGGCGAAATTAAGGTTCTCCCATACCGTCAGCTCGGGGTAGAGAATAAATAGCTGAGGCATGTAGCCGATTCGCCGCTGATCATCGGCCGTATAATCGTCCGGCGATTTGCCCAATACGGCGATCTCGCCCTCAGTCGCTCCATAATTGCCAATCAACAGGCGCACAGTCGTTGTTTTTCCGCAGCCGCTTGGCCCAATAAAACCAAATATGCCGCCTTGCGGCACATCAAGCGAGATATCGCTTACCGCAGCCACATTACCGAAGCGCTTCGTCACCCCGCGCATCTTAATGACATTTTCCTGGCTCTCCGTCACATTAGCTCCTTTGAAGAAGGTAGTCCATATATTTCTTATTCGCAGCCAGGCCAATCAGGCCTACTGAAGCTACTATTTTAATCTAAACAGGTTGGAACAGGAATAAAAAAAGTGGGAGGCAATTGGCTCCCCCCCACTCTTAAACCATAAATTTTAAACTAATAGATACGTTGACTAATGCGTATCAATGTAGTCCACCAGCCAGTTGTAAACTTTCTTCTGGCCACGCACGCTTCCCGGCAGTTCGTTGGCAATGATGGATTCTACGTTTTTCACATCATCAACCGTCATATAGCCGAAGGTGTTGCAAATCTTCTGGATCATCAGGATGACTTCGTATCCTTCCTTGCGATTGAACAGGAGCGCATCGGCGCGGGTCTTGCGCGGATCGTCGCCCTTTTTGGCATGCCATTCATATTCGTCTACATTGAGCATGTCTTTCTTGACCTGGATCGCTACCAGGTAAGGCGGCAGTTCGTTCGCCTGCTCAAGCCAGAACGACAGCGTATCAACTGAAGGCATATGATCGACGATATGATCTTCTTCGTTAACCGTGGTCAGAAGTCCGGCCAGCTCGTCGGCATCATACTGGGCCAAATCGCCAACCGATTCAATACCGGCCGCGTTCAACAGGAGTAACGATTTGCGGCCAATGCCACGCACGCGGCCGAGATCGAGCTTATAAGCAATGTCTTCCACATCATCGCGACTCATGCCTGTCGCTTCTGCCAGTTCAGCGCGACCTTCGGCCGTTGCTGCTTTCTCTTGCAAATCCTCAACGTCCTTAACATCCGCTTTGTCCAGGTCAGCAACAGTGGCCGCGGTCATGCCCGGAACAGCAATAAACATTTCGGTCTTATCCCATTTCGCGCCATCATTCTCTTCAGAGAAATGCATTTCGACCTCTTTCTGGGCCTCATCGATAGCTTCGTGCCTTTCAGCAACTTCGTTCATCACCTCTTCGGGTACCGTGAAGTTTTCCACGTGGCCGCCCAATTCGGCTATCTCTGTTTTGGTAGGCTCAACTTCAAAATCGTCGGCCATGACAGCCAGGGCTGCGCCACCCTTCTTGAAATGATCTTCGAGGCGGGCCTTATCTTCATCGGTCAAACCAACACGCTTGTGGAACAAAGCGCCTGTGCCGGTGCCAAGTCCCAAACCGGCGATTGCGCCGGGGATGAGGCCGATGCCGCCGGTTAGCAGACCTGCCGCAAGGCCGCCCGCAGCACCTAAAATGGTGCCCCATTTGGCGCCGGTCCCTGCAGCACGCGCGCCAACCTTGTCGATCTTTAATTTATCATCATCCATGCTAATGATACCCATGCCGCCCAACTTAATGTCTTTGCGTGCTTTATCCCACAACTTAAGCTTCACTGCTACAGCATCTGCCTCATCGGCCGTATCAAAATAGGCAACAATGAGATTACGGTTTTTGTTTGACATTAGTAACTCCTTTCGAAATGCATGAAAACAATTCGCAAACTTAATTCGACCATCCTTCCCCAGCTAAAAGGCAGCATAATCTGCCGATCCTCGCCGTTCGATGGACAAATGACTATAAAACTAATCTGGTAAATCGGCTTCACATCCCCAACAATCTATGTGGTAGATGCCATCATTAGTATACTCGAACAAAGCCTAATATTTAATAATTAAGCACCCTTTATGCCAATTACATCTAATATTTTAATGTAATAGTGATGATGTGCCGACAGAAGGCGGTATCTGATTGCCGGACAGAATAAGTTCTACTTCTTGAAGCAGGTCTTCCAGGTGTGCTTTTGTGGTCATGTCGGTAACATGTTCCAGAATGGCCGTCAATTCGCCGCGCAGTTCGCGCAGCAACATGCGCACCGCATTACGGAAATCAGTGCCCTGTCCGGAGGACAGCATGTATTCAGCCATTTCTGGTGGTATGCCGAAAGCTCCCAGCATCTGGATCAGCATAGGGTCAGGTTTTGTTTCATAAGCAGCCAACATCTGTTTGAGTGTGGTTAAGAAATGGCGCTGTGAAGCGCGCATAATCGTATCCACAACCGGCTCTTTTTCTTGGAGTTCGGCAAACAATCCCGCTTTTATATCAGCTAGATATTCCGCAAGTTGGTAAGCTGTTTGCGGTTCTAATATGGTCGCATCCATCATCTGCTTATAGAGGCCGCCGGCCAGTATGGCATCTAAAATCTCTTCCTGGCTGTCCATGACCGGCTTAATGGCGTTGGCAGGCATAATGCGGTTCACAATATCCGGGCGCAGAAATACTTGAGCCTGGCGCAAGTTTTCAATGAGGAAAGCCAGGATTTCACGCTGCCTCGCGGCCGGAACGCGCTTAAACGGCTCTTCACCGGCAGCCAGCGTACGTCTTTCAACTACGCCGCCCAGTTCTTTTGCCGCGCCTTTGAGCCAGGTTGTGCGGTTGGTCACAATCGCCTTATACATCCGTTCGAGGATGTCAAAGCCTTCGTGATCACGCGTCGTCGCCGGGACAACATAGTCCAGCATGCGCTGCAAATTGGCGATGCCCAGGCGCGCACTTTCAATGCGATCGGCGCCCACGTTTTCGGTCAGAACCGTAGGATCGACGGTGGCTATTAAATCTTCACCGCCAAATTCCAGCCAGTAGTTCTCTTGAACAGCCGCGGCCCATTCATTGAGCGTCACCTCTTCTGCTTTCGGCGAATCAGCCTGCGGAATGGGACGATAACCCCAGTTGATGGCGAATAAATCATAAGGCCCAATCATGGGAATAAGGCGCGTGACGCCATCTCCCGGTTGGGTCACGTAATTAAAACGGCCGTAGGACATGATCGATGCCACCGGGCCATGCTCCGCTGCAAAATCGGGATCGCGCAGCTGCTCCGTAGTATATGCCTGGCTGGCGCGGTGGTTGTGGCGCAGGCCGATCGAATGGCCCACCTCGTGACAAACGATATAACGCACCACTTCACCCAGTAAATCATCCGGCAGAGGTATACGCTGCGCCTGCTCATCTACAGCACTAGCCTGGCTGAAATACCAGGTTTCGGCCGTCTTCAAAACGTCGTCCCAGAAGATCACATGCGCGGAGAGAATTTGTCCTGTGCGCGGATCGGCCAGATGCGGTCCCATCGCGTTGGAGAAAGGCTGCGGCACCCAGCGAATGACCGAAAAACGCGCATCTGCCGGATCCCAGGTTGGATCATCCGGCGCATCCTCGGCCAGGATCGCCTTCTTGAAACCGGCTGCTTCAAATGCCGGCTGCCAATCTTCTATGCCCTGGCGCACATACGGCCGCCATTTTTCCGGAATTTCCGGCGGCAGGTAAAAAACAATCGGCCGTACCGGCTCAGAAATATCGGCCTGCGGATCAAGTTTTTCCAGGCGAAAGCGTGAGATAAACTGTTCCGTGACAATGCCCGGCTCATCATTGGCATCAACCACCCCAAAGTCAGTTGTGAAATAGCCCACGCGGGGATCGAATTCCCGCGGCAGCATCGGCTTCTCCGGCAGTAAAACGAGGCTGTGAGCGATGACGATGGAAGCAGCACTGCTCGGCCCGCTGGTCAGGGAAAAAGTGAGCAACGCGTGAACAAGGATATTCTTGGGGAATGCGCCAATTCTCTCAATGCGACTACGCACCGGATCTGGCACTGCCGCCATATAGCCCGACCTACTAAGCACCGGCAGCACATTAAAGTCAAGAAGATTGTCGGCGAAGAAAGCGGTCACATCAATAACGGCGACACCTTCTTCATCCTCGGCGACAATGGGAAAGCTGTAGAGGATTGAGGGGAAAGCTACCGCCTGAATAGCCAGATCTTCCGGAGCCGCTTCAACCTGGGAGGAAGCGACCGCATACGCCGGACGCAGACGCAGCGAACCGGTCATATCGCGCACTTCAATGCTGTCAGCGTTTCGCTCCCAGCGCACGATACGCCTGCCCAGCTCTTTGGGATTGAGCGCTACGCCATACGGCGCTTCGGCGAATTCAGCATACCAGATCATGTCCTTGCCCAATGCATCCGGCGCCAGCTCGAAATACCATTTTGCGCCCACGCGGTGAACGGCAAACAAACCCTCTTGGGTAATGGCTTCCTTAGTGATCACTTCACTGTAAGGTTTTGGTTTGGGTGATTCAGGCGGCGCAGGAGGAGTTCCTGATGCGGCCGGCGCGGCAGGATCTTGCCCTGCTTGCCCTGGATTTGGGCTCGAGTTGTCTTCAGCCTGTGGCTTTTCTTCTTCCCCTGATACAGGCAGATTTTCGCTGTCCGTTTCCGTCTGGTTCTTATTCTTGCGGGTCATTTATCCTCTTATAAACTATACTATTAGCCTGCTAAATCGCTGCTTAATATCCACTAGCAGAAACCTTTAGTAATGGTAACCATGAATTCGCTGCTGATCACCTATTATTTATTCAATTTATTGACTGGTTAATCTCCCCATGCATCCTCGAAAAATCGCCGCCGGCAACGCCGTCCTGTTTTTCTTCTTTTGGCTGCTCATCCTCCTCGCCGGAGCAGATTTTCCACCGCCAATAGGATTCCTATGGGTTATTCTGGCTATAGCCGGCTGCGCCGTCGTTGTCTACTGGCGTATCCCCACTTATATCGATTGGTATCTCACCCAGCGTCCCGGTCGCCGGGCGCACGTTATTCTCGATGGTCTCATTGCCGGTTTTGTCATAGCAGTCGTGTTCATCCTGAACAGAAAAGGTGAGCCATCAGTACCTAATAGGAGACTCGCCGATTATGCGCTCTGGTTCGCTATTTTAGGCTTAATGGGCGTACTTAATGCTGCAACCCTATACCTTATTTCTATGTTCTTTCTTCGCAAACTGGAGCACGACTGAATCAGCTGGCTTTCCCGGCCACGGCCGATCCTTGCGCTCGTTTTCCCAATTCGCCGCCGGCAACCATCAACAGCACCAAACCAATAAGGGCGATGATCAACACCTCCGTCAGTACATCCGGGTCTGTGAAGTTACCCGCAGCGACGATCATGGCCGCGGCCAGGTTGCGCTGCGCTGTGCCCAGGGAAACCACCGCCCGCGTACCCTGGCCGGGACCGCCAAGAAAATAGCCAATCGCAAAAGCGCCGATAATGAATAGAACTGCGGCGAGAATAGACCAGGAACCAAACGCGCCGACAAACGAGCTGAAGCCCAGAACCAGGCCCAAAACCATCAAAGAAATGAGCGCGATATTCGAGGCCATAGAAAAAGTCGGTTGAATATGGGCCGCAGTCTCCGCATAGCGCGCCCTAATGAGCAGGCCAATTCCCAGCGGAACCAACATCTGGAAAAAGAGTGAGCTGGCAATGGCCAGAGCATCCACGGTCACGCCTTGCAGCAGCAGGGGCAGAACGATAGGCAAATAAATCACCGTCAGCACCATCAGTAAGGTCATCAAACCCACGCCGAAGGCCAGATCTCCCTTGGCCATCTGCACCAGCTTCGGTAGGAACGGAGCACCGGCGGCGCAGGACACGACAATAATGCCAATCCCTGCTCCTTCGGGGACAGGAAGAATTAGAGTCAGGAGATAGCCCAGGATCGGCACCACCACAAAACTGGCCAATAAGGATTTAATAACCAGGCTCTTGTTCTTCAACGGCTCAATGATCTCAGCCATCGTCAGGCTCAAACCCATTGCCAGCATGCTGCAAACCACAAAAACCAGGAGCGATAAACTCGCCAGGGTCGCTAAAACATCCATAATTTTCCTCCTGTAGGCTTACATATCACAACAGCCCACTTATTGAGGTTAATTGTATAATATATTGAGCTTTTTCACCTGCTCATATTCTCTTTTCAATGAGACCGGCAAGAGATTGCTATTTAATCAAGCAGCAGAATGGATTGTTTGAGAGGGATAGGTCTGAGAGCCGGCAGATGATGGCTATCAGCTATAGAAACGAAAAGAGCTGACCGGGCGGTCAGCTCTTTTCTGCTTCAAGCACATAAAGGAGGCATATGACATGAGCATCCTTAGGATACCTCAAATCCTCCCCCTTAACTTTAAGACAACCTTATGCCCGTCTACTGCTTACCTAATGAAACGGCCAAAGAATTGCGGATTTCGGATTTATTCCACCCCGAGAATGTCTTACTTTGGAATAAGGGAAATGTTAACACGCTCACTGAAGAAATGCTGACTTCCTGACCACCTGACAACCTGACAAATGAAAAGAGCTGCCCGGTTGGGCAGCTCTTCTCTGCTTCAAGCACAAAAGGAGGCATATGACATGAGCATCCTTAGAATATCTCAAATCCTCCTCAATAACTTTAAGATAACCTTATGATCGTCTACTACTTACCTCAAGAAACGGCCGAAGGATGGCGGATTGCGGATTTAATCCACTACAATAATGCCCTAATTTGAGAGAGGGAAATGGTCAGCATGGTCACTGCAATTCTGACTTCCTGATCACCTGACAACCTAACCGCCCGGCAGTTATATCTCCGCCAGCGCTGACCGTCCTTCGCCGCATGTCTCGTAGGTTTCAAAAAACTCCAAAAAACCGGTGATGAACATTGTGTCGTAAACCATCTCTGTCAACCCGCAGAGCACGATATGACCGTCTTGTTGACTGATCTCGCGATAAAGAAGCAGCAGTGTGCGCAGCCCCATACTGGAGATATAGGTCACGCCGCTCATTTCCAGGGCGATTTTACATCCCGGCTCCACGAGTTCCAGGAGCTTCTCCTGAACTAAATCGACCGTCCCGCTGTTCATCTCACCCACCAGCCTGACCACAGTTATCCCCGCCTTCCTCTCGATCTCAATCTTCATTACTGCGTCCTGTTCATCATAAACGTATGGCGGTTCGTTCCGCCTATGCAATCATAACGATAAGCATCAACTCCCTGCCGCGCCAGGTAAATGCCCAAACCACCCGACGGCCGTTCTCCCAACTCCTGGTCTCCGAAATCCGGCGGAGGTGTCTGCCGTGGATCATAAGGTGGGCTCGTGTCTTCCAGCACAACTATCAGTGTGGTAACCGTTTGTTCCGCCCTGAGCACCAGTTCCCCTATCTGCCCTATTTTCTGGTATCCGTGAACAATGGCATTAGTCGCGATCTCATCGACGGCCAGGCGCAGCCCATAGGCCGCCTGTTCATCTAATCTCGCCTTCGCCGCAGCCTGGATAATATAATCACCGATGGCGGCCAGCGAACCAACCCTTCCCGGTAGTCGCAGGGTCTTCATGCCTGCCAGCCTATCAGCCTATTACCATTTCAGCAAATCAGTTAAGGCGGACAACTGGTAGTCTGATAATCACAGCTCGACATCGGACTCCGGGCTAAGGAAATAAGGCTTGGGACTGCCCGGATAGAGATGACATTTTGCAGTGCGGAATATGACAACTGACACATGACGTCCCATATTTTTCACCTTACAGTATATGGACATAGAAACGGCCGTATTCCCACACGGCCCATTAACAGTCAACAGCCATTAGCTAAGCGTCAACGAACGCAGACTATCTGACTATTGACTTTGGACTATAGACTAAATTAAAGGAGACCCACTATGTCCGCACTGGATAAACAAGCCGATCTGGCCGGTCCCGGCATCGGCAACTATGAAGACCTGGAAAAGGTCCTCCCCGAGGATTACAGTTCGATCCTCACACCTAAAGAAACCCAGCATGCCCTGTACGCGGCCAAGCACTATATCGAAGACAACCTCAGTAAAGATCTCAACCTAATGATGGTCCAGGTGCCGCTAATCGTTGATTCGCTAAGTGGGGTCAATGACTATCTCGATCGCGATGGTTCGCGTACCCCGGTCAGCTTTCACATCAGCAATGATTATAACCAGCACCCCATCGACGCCGAAGTCGTACAGGCTGCCACCAAGTGGAAGCGCATGGCTTTAGCTCAGTTTGACATGGGACCCGGCGAAGGACTGCTCACGGACATGCGCGCCGTACGCAAAGATTATTTCCTCGATCACGATCACAGCGCTTACGTCGATCAATGGGATTGGGAACGCACCATCACGACCGATCAGCGCAATCTCGATTACCTGACGGAAACTGTGCAAAAGATTTGGAAGGTTTTGAAAGGGGCGGAAACGCTGGTGCAGGAAATGTATCCGCAGTTAAAAAGCGCTAAATATCCCAGCCTGCCTGATGAACTGACATTTCTGCATGCCGAAGATATTCTGGATATGTACCCCGACCTGCCGCGCAAGCAACGCGAAACCAGGATCTTACAAGAATACCCGGCTATCTTCATCTATGGCATCGGTTGGACATTAGCCGACGGCTACCCACACGAGATGCGCGCGGCCGATTACGACGATTGGGTCACAGAAACTTTGTCCACAGACGGCCGTCCCATGCACGGGCTGAATGGTGACATCCTTGTCTGGAACCCAGTCACGCAACGACGCCATGAACTCACCTCCATGGGCATCCGCGTCAGCCCTGAAACACTGGTTCAACAGCTGGAGATCACGGGCCAGACCGATTTCCTGGAGCTGCCCTATCACCAGGCGATCCTGAATAATGAAATCCCGCTCAGCATCGGCGGGGGTATCGGCCAATCACGCACCTTAATGCTTCTTTTACGTAAAGCACACCTTGGCGAAGTCAGCGTCACTGTCTGGCCGCAGATCCTCAAAGATATCTGCGCCGAACGTAATATCTTCGTTCTAGAATAAACAACACAACCAGGAGGCAGTACACCTTCGGTGCCAAGCATTTCCGTAAGCGCAGCGGCGCAAAATCGAAAGTGCTTGGCATCTACTTCTATAAATCCACACTACCTACTTGCTCTCAGCTCCTGCAAGCTGTCGCAGCCCCTCTTGCATCTGTCCCAACAGCTCATCAAGCCCCATCTCCTTCAGCGGCACCGTGACCGGGAAATCCATC
>Ga0316576_10001259_pt1 | contig 13431 bp, 11 predicted proteins | sample S0NA_FD_203075 | JGI IMG/M metagenome (GOLD analysis project Ga0316576, IMG submission 203075) | Rhizosphere microbial communities from salt marsh grasses in Alabama, United States - S0-2_050615r3r5 | ecosystem: Host-associated > Plants > Roots > Rhizosphere | place: USA: Alabama | collected... | reverse complement strand
GAAAGCCTCGATCCCCATGGGGGGCTCCTGGCCCTCATGCTCGCCGGCGCCTGGATCAACAGCCTGTGGGTCGCGGCGCTGATGGTGCCGTTTGCGACCAACCGTCACGGAAGGATCGCCGTGATCTATGTCCTCGCGTACGGCGTGCTGCCGCTTGCGACCGCGCAGGTGGCCCTGGCCGGCAACCGGCTGGAGGTCGCCGGCCTGGCGCTGGTGGCGGCCGAATCGGTCATGGCGTGGTACGTGATTCGCGCGGCCCTCGCGATGACCGGCCAGCATTGGCCTGCCTGGATAAGGGGCATGCTGCCACTTCCCGGGCGCTGGGCGGTGCACAAGTGACGGCTGACGTCCATGGTGCCGCGCTCCATCGATTGCGGGCGTCGAGGACCGGCACCGGTATATTCCCAACGACGGCGTGGATCACCGGCCATGCCGCGGACTGCGACAAATGACCCCAGATCGAGCGGCTCCTGTCTTCCACGTCGGCTATCCGAAGGCCGGCTCCACGACCCTGAACGGGCTGAACCGCTGCCCGCCGTTCCTGGACGGGATGTCAGACCCTTATCGTCTGGCCTTCCAGGGCCTCTACGACTATCTCTTCCAGACCGCGCCGATCGCCTATGAGAAGGCAAAGGCAGCCGAGTGTCTCGCGTCCATGCAGCACCTCATGCAGCTTCACGGCGATGCCGGCAAGGCGCTCTTCCTCTCCTGCGAGCGGGCGACCTCGGTCTTTTACTCGTTCCCTTGCCAAAAGACGAAGGCGCTGCGCATCAGGGACTTGCTCCCGAGTGCCCGTATCCTGATCGTGGTGCGGAATCAACTGGAGCTGTTCAAGTCGCTGTACCGCGATGAGCCCTTCGATCCCAGGGGACTGGAGGTCGGGCGCAGCGTCGACGCGAACGCCTGGGTCGACCTGGATCGGGGCCGGCGCGGGCTGAGCTTTCTGCATTCGCTGAAGTACGACGCGGTGATCGATCTGTACGTCACGCTGTTCGGCCGAGAGAACGTCTTCGTCTGCCTGTTCGAGGGCTTGTTCGCCGAAGATCCTGGGCAGGTCGCCGCGCTGGCCCAGTTCCTCGGGGTCGGGGAGGACTTCATCCTGGCCCGGCTGACGAGCAGGACAGTCAATCGAGGCCGGTCCCGGCTGTACGGCCTCGCCAGTGCCTGCAAGCGCGGGATGCTGCCCCGCGTGCGCATACCCGACCGGACCAGGGCCGTGATCGCGACCGCGCTCAATGCCTTCCCCAGGCGCCGGGTCGAGCTGAGCCGGGACCGGCTGGAGCTCTTCGCCGAGCTGTTCGGGCCCTCGAACAGCCGGCTGCAGCGGGAGCATGGGCTCGATGTGCTCTCATGGGGCTACCCGGGGGCGGAGCATGGAGCCTGACTCGATCTGCGTGATCAATTACTCGGCGCCCGAGCTGAACCATCTGGCGGCGCAATTGAGCCGCGAGGGCAGACTGGGTGCCTATGTGCGCCCCTACGCGGGCAAGCGGCGCCGCTGGGAGCGGGCATTGCAGCGGATCCCGGCGGTGCGCGGGCTGTACCGCGGCACCTTTGGACGCAGGTCCCTGCCGGGGGGCCTGAGGCTGGAGCAGGTTCGAGAGACGGCCGTGCTGGCGGACTGGGCGCGGGCAGGACTGCTCAGGCTGCCGGGATGTATCGGCTGCGCGGCCGCGAGGGGGCTGCACTGGCACATTCAGAACGCGGTCGCGGAGGCCGGCGCGCGGGAGGCGCGGGGGGCATCGGCGGTCGTCGCGAGCTATGTGGTCGCACACGCGGCCTTTGCCCGCGCCGAGGCGCTCAAGGTCTTGAACTATCCAATCGCGCACCATCGCTACATCAGGCGGATCGTCGCGGAAGAGGCCGAGCTGGAGCCGGCATTCGCATCGACCCTGCCGAGATTGGATGCCCAGCCCGATTGGCTGCAGAGCCGCCTGGACCAGGAATGCGAGCTGGCGGATCACATCCTGGTCGGGTCGCGCTTTGCGCTGCGCTCCTTCATCGAGGCGGGGATCGCGCCCGGCAGGGTCGCCGTCATCCCGTACGGTGTGGACATTTCCCTGTTCCGCCCGAGCGGAGACCGGCAGGCGGCCGCCCGAGTCCGGGAGCGGGGCACGACGTTGAGCGCGGTGTTCGTCGGGCAGATCGCTCAGCGCAAGGGTATCTCCTACCTGTTGCGCGCGATGAAGATGCTGCGCGGCTCCGGCGTCGACCTGACGTTGATCGGCCGCTACAGCGGTGATCCGGCGGCGTTGGCGCCCTATCACGACTGCTTTCGATACCTGCCCCACATGCCGCGGGCGGCGCTGGCGGACGTGTACCGGAAGGCCGACGTCTTCGTCTTTCCAACCCTGATCGAGGGGCTGCCGCTGGTCGTGTTGGAAGCGATGGCGAGCGGGTTGCCGGTGATCACGACGCCCAATGGGCCGGCCGATGTGGTCCGCGACGGCATCGACGGATTCGTCGTGCCGATCCGGGATCCCGCGGCGATCGCCGAAAAGCTCGATTGCCTGCGCTCGAACCCGGCGCTGCGCGCCGAGATGGGACGTCGCGCGAGGGCGCGGGCGGAGCAGTTCGACTGGGCGCGGTATTGCCGCGGCGCGGTCGACTTCCTCGTCGCGTCAGGGGCGCTGTCGGGCCCGCGCTCGACGGACGCCCAGCAGGCCCCGGGTGCCACGACGCCGGGCGACGGCGCGTGATCGCGGATCCGCCCGGCAGGTCGAGCCCCGGACGAAGGCTCCGCGTGCTGCTGCTCGGCAACTACGTGAACAGCGACCAGCAGAGCATGCAGCGCTTTGCGGCCATGATGAGCCGCGAGCTGCTCGCGCGCTATGCCGAGCAGCTCGACGTCAGGCTGGTGCGGCCGCCCGTGGTGCTGGGGCGGCTGAGAAAGGGCGCGAGCGGACTCGGCAAGTGGCTGGGATATGTCGATCGGTTCCTGCTCTATCCGCCGTTGCTGGCGCGCGAGCTGCGCTGGGCGGATCTGATCCACGTGTGCGACCACGCCAATGCCGTCTATGTGCCGATGCTCGGCGGCAAGCCGCATGTGGTCACCTGCCATGACATGCTGGCGGTCAAGGCGGCCAGGGGCGAGTACGCGGAGATCTCGGTGCGGGCGACCGGGCGGCTGCTCCAGCGATGGATCCTGTCCGGCCTGCGGCGATCGCAATCGATCATTTGCGTCTCGGACAACACGATGCGGCAGCTGCAGGGGGTGTTGCAGGGGCGGTGCCCGCCGTGCGCCGTCATCCCGAACGGACTGCCGTTCGACTATCGACCGTTGCCCGCGGCGCAGGCACGGCCTCTGCTGGCGCCGATCATGTGGGCAGGCGACAGGCCCTACTTCCTGCACGTGGGCGGAAACCAGTGGTACAAGAACCGGGAAGGTGTGCTGCGGTTGTTCGCGGCGTTGATCAGGCTTCCGCGGTACCGGCGCCATGCGCTGGTGATGGTGGGCAGGCCCTGGCCGCCTCGCCTGCGTGCCGCCAGGGACGAGCTGGGCCTGGGGGCGCGGGTGACCGAGGTCGTCGATGTTGGCAACGCGGCGCTGCGCGCGCTGTACTCCCAGGCGGAGGCGTTGCTGTTCCCGTCGCTGCACGAGGGTTTCGGCTGGCCGATCATCGAGGCACAGGCCTGTGGCTGTCCGGTCGTCACGTCGAGCCGGGCGCCGATGGCCGACATCGCCGGCGCCGGAGCGATCGCGATCGATCCCGAGCGCCCGGAGGCGGCGGCGGGGCTCGTGGAGCGCCGGCTGCGGGATCGCGCGCCGCTGGTGGCGCAGGGTCTGACAAATGCGCGGAGGTATGACCCGGGTGACATGGTCGCACGCTATGTGGCCGCCTACAGGGCAGCACTGAGCGGATGTGTTTAGGGTCCGGGGCGTGAGCGCATGACTGACAGGGGCGGGGGCTTCGGGGCGCGGCCAAGGGTCGGGCTGCTGTCGGTGATCGTGCTGACGTACAACGAGGAGCGTCATATCCGACGGTGCCTGGAGCAGCTGGATCGGGTGGCTGACCAGGTTCTCGTCGTCGACGCCTTCTCGACGGACGCGACCCGGGACATCGCCGAGGCAATGGGTGCACGGGTGATGACCCATGCCTGGACCAATTATGCGGACCAGCTGAATTGGGCTCTGGAGAACGCGGGCGTGACCAGCGACTGGGTGATGCGGCTGGACGCGGACGAGGTCCTGGACCGGAGGCTGAAGGAGGGCCTGCGGGATTGGTTGACGGCGGCGGATCCGGCGACGGGCGGCTTCGAGATCAGGCGCAGGATCGTCTTCATGGGACGGGAGATCAGACACGGGGGCATGTCGCCGATGTGGGTCACGCGGCTCTGGAGGCGGGGAGCGGCCCGTTGCGAAAGCACCTGGATGGATGAGCACATGCTGGTGCGCGATGGCGGGATCGGACGGCTGCCCGGCGGGATTCTCGACGTCAATCTGCGCTCGTTGACCTGGTGGACGGCGAAGCACAACGGTTATGCCAGCAGGGAGGCGGTGGACCTGCTGCTGCGGCAACACCGCGGTGATTCACACGGGCACGGGCTGGACGGGCTGAATCGCCAGGCCAGGCTCAAGCGCTGGGCCAAGACCCGCGTCTACGGGCGCCTGCCGCTCGGGATGCGCGCGTGGCTGTATTTCCTGTACCGGATCTTCCTGCGGCTCGGGGCGCTCGATGGCGGCAGAGGCATGCTGTTCCACGTGCTCCAGGGCCTGTGGTACCGCTATCTCGTCGATGCCAAGGTGCTCGAGGTGCAGACATTGATGGTCGAGCGCGGATACGGCATCGAGCGCGCGATCCGCGAGGCCCTCGGGATTGCGCTGGATGCAAGCGACCATGGCGGCAGGGAGCCGGGGACACGCCCCCGCTGATGCGCATCCTGCACGTCATCTCGACGCTGGCATCATCCTCCGGCGGTCCGACCTCGGTCGTCTGGGGCCTGTCCGCTGCCCAGGCGCAGGCGGGGCACGAGGTCACCGTGGCGGCCACCGACCGGGGCAATCCGGTCACCGAGATCCTGGACAGGCATGCTCTGCAGAGCAGGTGTCCGGGCGGCGTCGAGCTCGAGGTCTTCGCGGTCTCCTACGCGCCGCTGTTGTACGCGCCGGGGATGCGGGCATGGCTCGCCCGGAGCATGCGGTCCTTCGACATCGTGCATGTGCACGGGCTCTATCGGTTTCCGCCCACGTACGCGGCGCGGCTGGCGCGCCGCTCGGGGGTTCCCTACCTGATCCGCCCGCACGGAGCGCTCGACCCGTACCTGTTCGGCAAGAGCTCCCGCAGCCGCGTGCTCAAGCAGGTCTGGCACCGGCTGCTCGAGGTGCCCAATCTGAGCGAGGCCGATGCGCTGCACTTCACCGCGCACGAGGAGCGGGCGCGCGTCGGCTATCTCGGCCTGCACGGGCCGAGCTTCGTCATGCCGAACGGCATCGATTGGAGCGGGTTTCGGCACCTGCCGGAGCCTGGCCGTCTTCGCGGGCGCTGGTCGCCGCGCGGGGGGCCGATCGTGCTGTTCCTCGGGCGGCTGCACCACAAGAAGGGATTGGACTTGTTGGTTCCCGCATTCGCGCGGGTCGTCGCGGCGATGCCGTCGGCGCGGCTGGTGATCGCCGGGCCGGACAGCGATGGTTACGGCAAGAAGGTCAGAGGCTGGGTGCGCGATGCGGGCCTGGAAGGATCGGTCGAGCTCGCCGGCGAGCTCCGGGGCGAGGACGTGCTGTCGGCATATGTGGACAGCGACCTGTTCGTGCTGCCCTCGTACACCGAGAACTTCGGCCTGGCCGTCGCCGAGGCCATGGCATGCGGCCTGCCGGTCGTGGTGTCCGATCAGGTGAACATCCACGCGGACATCGCGCGCGCCGGGGCGGGGCTGGTCCTGCCGCTGGACGTCGAGGCGCTGGCGGCGGGGATCGTGCAGCTGCTGGGGCATGACGCGGAGCGGGCGGCAATGGGGCGCGCGGGGCGCGCCCTGGTGGAGTCGCGGTACACGTGGGCGGGGATCGTCGGCCCGCTGACGCGGGAGTACGAGGCGGTGGTGGAGCGCGCGCGCCGGCGTCGCCGACTGCCCGGCTGATGCGCTCGGCGATGCTCCGCGGGTTGCCAGGCTTGTGTCTGGCCGGAGAGGGCAGGGGTCAGGCCGGCCCGCGGCTTCCCGGGGGCTCAATCGCCGACCGACGTGAACAGGAGGTCGGCCTGTACCGTCAGACCACGCGGGTCCCTGGCGGCGGCGTGGACGTAGCGCAGCCGGTATCCGCGGACATGGAGCCAGTCGATGACCTCATGCGCCAAGGGCTGGCCCTGGTAGAAGGGGATGAACGCGCATTCGACGTAGACCGCGGAGATGTGGGGAAGCACAGCTTCAGCGGCGGCCAGGACCTTAAGCTCGTAGCCCTGGGTATCAATCTTCAGCAGGACCGGCTGCGGCATGTCCGCGGCGGTGATGAAGTCCGACAACGGGGCGACGTCGACCCATTCGCGGTGGGATTCCCCGGTCCCCGGGAATACCCTCGTCTGATTGTCGCCGATGGCGAGCAGGGACGACGAATCGGCGGCCTTCGAGACGTGCATGCTCTGCCGCGCCCTGAGCGGCCCGATCGCGCACTTGTGCAGTCCGACGTCCGGCTGCCCGGCGAACAGCCGTGCAAAGCGGCTGGCGGCGGGCTCCAGCGGCTCGAAGGCGATGATGCGGGCATCCGGGATGCAGTGGCGGACGGCGACGGAGAACTGGCCGACGTTGGCACCGACGTCGATGACCAGCCGCGGATGCAGGGTGCGGCGAAGCTCGCGCAGGATGGCCTCGTGCTCGATGGCCGCGGCGACGCCGTGCAGGGCCGCCGCCCGGTAGTCGGCGACCCGCAGCAGGCGGATGGCCTTCACGAATCGCCGAATCGCTCCGCGCAGCCCAGGGCACGTCATTGTCCATCTCCGGTGCTGGGGCGGGCCGCTACCGGCGGGGCGGCCGCGCGCGAAGGCGGGGCGGTGCCGAAAGCCCCGTGCCGATCAGGCAGGGAGGGCGGCGGGGCGGCGGTGTCGGACGCCGTCATCGAGTCCGGCCCCGCGAGCGCCGCTCACCAGCCGCGAAAATACCAGCCGTTGTCCCAGTCGGGCAGCTCGTAGCCGTAGGTGTCCTGGGCGCTGTCGACGTCGCCCGGCGGGGGCGCGCCGGACTGCGTCGCGGCGGACTTCGGCTGCGGCTGCTGTGGGGGCTGTTGGGCCGGTTGGGCCGGTTGGGTCGGGGGGAGGCCGACCAACGGGCTGGCCCAGGGGCCGAAGTTCAGGAACAGGCGCCGGTCCTGCTCCATCTGCTGCATCATCTCCTGGCGGTGGCGGTAGAACTCCTGCTCGCGGGCCTCCCGCTGCGCCGCGCCGATGGGATCGATCGCGCGCTGGCGGGCCTCATGCTGCGCGCGCCGCTGCCGCTGCAGTGCCCGGCGCTGCGCGCGCACCTCTTCCAGCCAACGGGGGAGGCTGCCCGACATGGGCAGCCCGTCGCCCGGTACGCCGTCGGCGGCAGCAGGGATCTCTGGGTGCGACTGCCGGGCGGGCGTCGCCGATGAGCCTTCCGGGGCGGAATGCGCCGCGATCGCGATGAGGAGTATGCCCCAAACCAGGCGTCGCGGATGTCGTGCGGGCCGGCCAGTCATCACCGTGGTCACAATCAGTACTTGATGATTATCTTTTTTAGGACAGCCGCGACCCGCAGTCAATGTCGATGCGGTAAATCATTGACGCTGCCCAACCCGGCGGGGCGGCACGGGCGGCTCATCGAGCCTCGGGCGTCTCCAGTCGCTTGTGGATCTCCTGGCGCAGGCAGTTCAGCGCGCTCGCGCAGGTGATGGGCTTGGCATCCTGGCTCGAGATGAAGAAGATGTCGTCCACATCGGCGCCGACGGTGGCGATCTTCGCGCTTTGCAGCCGTATGTCGCACTCCTCGAAGACCGCGCCGATCTCGGCGAGCAGGCCGGGGCGGTCGAGGGTCGTCAGGCGCATCATGGTGCGCTGGTTGCGCATGTCCTCGGTGAAGCTGACACGGGTCTCGGTCGGAAAGTAACGCAGCTGCCGGGGCAGCCTGCGGGTCACGCGCAGCGCGCTGTCGTCGGGCTTGCCGCGCAGGGCCTCTGTCAGGATGTCGCGCAGCTCGTCGGTGTCGTGTCCTTGTGGGATGGGCTTGTGGTCCGGACCGAGCACCTGGAAGGCGTTGATGGCGAAGCCGTCCTCGGTGGTCGAGATGCGGGCGTCCATGATGTCGAGCGCGCGCTGATCGAGCAGCGCGGTGATGCGCACGAACAGGTTCTTCGCGTCGCGGGTGTAGATGAACACCTCGCTGCAGCCGCGGCTGGCCACGGGCCGGATCACCACCAGCGGCAGCTCCGCCGGGTCGGCGTCGATGATCTGCCGGCTCTGCCAGGCGATCTCCTCCGGCGAGCTGGGCGCGAAGAAGTCCAGCCCGAAGCGGCTCCAGAGGTCCCGGCACTCCTCCGCCTCGATGCCTTCGAAGGCGAGCAGCCGCATCGCCTCGCGCTGCTTCTGCTCGACCAGGTCGTCCTGCGCCTGAGGGTTGTCGAGTCCGCGGCCGAGCGCGCGGCGGGCGGCCTGGTAGAGGTCCCGCAGCAGGGCGTTCTTCCAGGAGTTCCAGCGCTTTGGATTGGTCGCGCGGGCATCGGCGACGGTGAGCAGGTACAGATAGTCGAGCCGCGTATTGTCGCCGACCCGCTCCGCGAAGGCCTGGATGACGGTGGGGTCGGAGATGTCCTTGCGCTGGGCGGTGATGGACATCAGCAGGTGGTGCTCGACCAGCCAGGCGACCAGCCGGCTGTCGAACTCGCTCAGATAGTGCAGCTGGCAGAAGTCCCAGGCGTCCCGGGCGCCGAGCAGGGAGTGGTCGCCGCCGCGGCCCTTGGCGATGTCGTGGAACAGGCCCGCGAGGTAGAGCAGCTCGATCTTCGGGATGCGCTGCGCGATGGAGCTGCACAGCGGAAACTCGCCATTGTGCTCCGGGATCGTGAAGCGGCGCAGGTTGCGCAGCAGGCGCAGCGTGTGCTCGTCGACGGTGTAGACGTGGAACAGGTCGTACTGCATGCGCCCGACGATATTCGCGAACGCCGGGATGTAGGCCGCGAGCACGCCGTAGCGGTTCATGCGCCGCAGCGCATGGGTTACGCCCCGGGGGTAGCGGATGATCTCCATGAACAGGCTGCGGGTGCGCACGTCCTCGCGGAAATCTTCGTCGATATGGTGGCGGTTCTCGCGGATCAGGCGGATGGTGCTCGCGCGCACGCCCTTCAGCTGCGGGCGCTGCTGCAGGATGTGGAAGATCTCCAGCAGCGCGAACGGCCGCTGCGTGAACACCTTCGGATGCGTCACCTCCAGGTAGCCGCTGCGGCTCTGAAAGCGCTTGCTGATCGGCTGCGGCGGTCCGATCTGGTCGTGCAGCAGGATCGCCTCCTGAAACAGCTGCAGCAGCATCTCGTTGAGCCGGTTGAGCTCCATCACCGCCCGGTAGTACTGCTGCATGAACTGCTCGACGGCCAGGTTGTCGCCGCGGTCGGTGAAGCCGAACTCCTGGGCCAGCGTGCGCTGGTAGTCGAACAGCAGCCGGTCCTCCCTGCGGCCGGTCAGGCAGTGCAGCGCGAAGCGGATGCGCCAGAGCAGGGTCTGGCCTTCGATCAGCGCCAGGTACTCCGCCTCGGTCAGAAAGCCGTGCTCGACCAGCTCGTGCAGCGAGTCGGCACCGAAATGGCGCTTCGTGACCCAGGCGATCATCTGGATATCGCGCAGCCCGCCGGGGTTCTCCTTGATGTTCGGCTCCAGGTTGTAGGCGGTCTCGCCGTACTTCTGCCAGCGCGCCAGCTGCTCCTTGCACTTGGCCTCGAAGAACACCTCGCTCGGCCAGATGACCTCGGGCGCGGTCGCGGCGCGCATCGCCTCGAACAGGGGCGCGCTGCCGGTGATCAGCCGCGACTCGATCAGATTGGTGATGACGGTGACGTCGGCGGCGGCCTCGTCGCGGCACTGCTCGACGGTACGCACCGAATGGCCGATCTCCAGGCCGATGTCCCACAGGAACATCACCAGCTCGGAGATGATGTCGCCGACCCGGGTGAAGCCGGCCGGCTCCAGCAGGATCATCAGGTCGATGTCCGACGCCGGGTGCAGCTCGCGGCGGCCGTATCCGCCCACCGCCACCAGCGCGGCGGGCTCGTCCGCCGGCATGTAGCGGTACCAGGCGCAGGTGGTCAGGAAGTCGACCAGCGCGCTGTGCTCGCGCACCAGGTGGGCCACCGGGGTGCCGGCGCGGTAGCGGTCCATCAGCGCCTGCTTCGAGCCGCGCAGGGCCTGCTTGAACAGCGACAGGGCGGTGGCGTGGTCCGCGCCGATCAGGGCCTCGGCATCGACCGGCGATGGTGTGACGTCGGCGACGGTTGCGGTATCGGTCATGCGTCGGGCGGGGCGCCCGGCCCCTCGTCTCCCCGCTCTTCGTCGCGCAGTGTCAGTATCTCGTGACCGTCGGGCGTGACCAGGATGGTGTGCTCCCACTGCGCCGACAGGCTGCGGTCCTTAGTGACCACGGTCCAACCGTCCGGCAGCAGCTTCACCTGCCGCTTGCCGGCGTTGACCATGGGCTCGATCGTGAAGCACATGCCCGGCTCCAGCCGCACGCCCTCGCCCGGGTTGCCGTAGTGCAGCACCTGCGGCTCCTCGTGGAACTCGCGACCGATGCCATGGCCGCAGTATTCGCGCACCACCGAGAACTTGTGCTGCTCGACGAACCGCTGGATGGCGTGACCGATGTCGCCGAGCGTGGCGCCCGGGCGGACCTGCGCGATGCCGACGCGCAGCGCCTGCTGCGTGATGCTGACCAGGCGCCGGGCCAGCACCGAGGGCTCGCCGATCATGAACATCTTGCTGGTGTCGCCGTGGTAGCCGTCCTTGATCACGGTGACGTCGATATTGACGATGTCGCCCTTCTTCAGGCGCTTGCTGCCGGGGATGCCGTGACAGACCTGATTGTTCACCGACGTGCAGATGGAGCGCGGGAACCCCTTGTAGTTCAGCGGGGCCGGCACCGCCTTCTGCTCCTCGACGATATAGGCGTGGCAGATGCGATCGAGCTCGTCGGTCGTGATGCCGGGGCGCACGTGCTCGCCGATCATCTCCAGCACCTCCGCGGCCAGGCGGCCGGCGACACGCATCTTCTCGATTTCGGCTTCGGTCTTGACCGTTACGCTCATGATTCGGCGGGTGGCGTCCACGTCTCTCATCGTTGGGCTGTCGAGTCTGAAGGCGGGTACGGGGCGGGACCGGGCCGGACAGCGTTGCCTGGGGGTGATCCGCCATGGTATAAAACGCGGCGCCCTGGGGCAATCGTCGGCGTTACGCTGCGTTTAGCATCGCTAGCTGCCGGCAACCCGCACCCGTTTCAACCTCCAGCTTCGGGCTGCCGGCAGTGATGCCGGGCGGCCTATGCGTTTTGGCGGGCAGCGAAGCGCCGAGCCCCGGCCGGCGACACTGACGATACACCACACACCTGTCGGCACATGATGCCGGGTGCCCCTCTTTTGGGGGTCGCGTCATGGGGCAGGTGGAGGCTCAACCCGAACGAGGAAATCGATCATGACCGACATCTCCATGCGGCAGATGCTGCAGGCCGGCGTTCACTTCGGCCATCAGACGCGCTACTGGAACCCGAAGATGGGCGCGTACATCTTCGGCCAGCGCAACAAGATCCACATCATCAACCTGGAGAAGACGCTGCCGCTCTACCAGGACGCGCTGAACTACCTCGGCAGCCTCGCCGCCAACGGCGGCCGCATCCTGTTCGTCGGCACCAAGCGCGCCGCGCAGGAAGCCATCCGCGAGCAGGCACAGCGTTGCGGCATGCCCTACGTCAACCATCGTTGGCTCGGCGGCATGCTCACGAACTTCAAGACCGTCAAGCAGTCCATCCAGCGCCTGAAGGAGCTGGAGTCCATGTTCGACGACGGCACCATCGATCGCTTCGGCAAGAAGGAGCAGCTCACGCTGATGCGCGAGCGCGAAAAGCTCGAGCGCAGCCTCGGCGGCATCAAGAACATGGACGGGCTGCCGGACGCGATGTTCGTCATCGACGTCGGTCACGAGAAGATCGCCATCTCCGAGGCCAACAAGCTCGGCGTGCCGGTGGTCGGCGTCGTGGACACCAACAACGATCCGAGCCGGATCGACTACGTGATCCCCGGCAACGACGATGCGATCCGCGCCGTGCGCCTGTACATCGAGGGCGCCGCCGATGCCGTCCTCGATGGCCGCCAGACCGCGGCGGCGGCCGTCGGCCGCACGCTCGTCGACGAGTCGGTCGAGGCGCGTGCCCCCGAGCCGGCCGAGCAGGCCGCGACCTGAGCCCCATCTCGCTGCGCCGGGTGCCCCGGCGCAGTCGCAATTCAGTTTGAACCTAACGGGAGTTTTCTTTCATGGCCATTTCTGCGTCCTTGGTCAAGGAGCTGCGCGAGCGAACCGGCGCCGGCATGATGGAGTGCAAGAAGGCGCTGGTGGAGACCGGCGGCGACATCGACGCCGCCATCGAGGCGATGCGCAAGTCCGGACAAGCCAAGGCGGCGAAGAAGGCCGGGCGCATCGCCGCTGACGGCACCATCGAGCTTCGCGTGTCCGACGACGCGCGACGCGGTGTCATGGTCGAGGTCAACAGCGAGACCGATTTCGTCGCGAAGGACGAGAACTTCGCCGGCTTCGCCGCGGCGGTGGCCGACACGGCGCTCGCCGGCGATGCCGCCGACGTTCAGGCGCTCGCGGGGCAGCGTCTCGCCGGCGATGGGGAGCCGACGGTGGATCAGGCCCGCGAGGCGCTGATCGCGAAGGTCGGCGAGAACGTCCAGCTGCGGCGGCTCGTGCGCTTCGACGACAGCGAGGGCGCGATCTACAGCTACCGTCACGGCGTGCGCATCGGCGTTCTCGTCGAGATGACCGGCGGCGACGCGGCGCTCGGCCGGGACATCGCCATGCACATCGCGGCCAGCAATCCGATCTGCGTCGCTGCCGACGACGTGCCGGCGGAGGCGCTGGAGAAGGAGCGCGAGATCTTCCGTGCGCAGGCCCTGGAGAGCGGTAAGCCCGAGAACATCGTCGACAAGATCATCGAGGGCCGCATGCGCAAGTACCTCGAGGAGGTCACGCTGCTCGGTCAGGCCTTCGTCAAGGACCCCGATCAGCAGGTGGGCAAACTGCTGAGCCAAGCGGGTGCGAGCGTGCTACGCTTTGCCCGCTTGGAGGTCGGCGAAGGGATCGAGAAGCGGTCCGAGAACTTTGCCGAGGAGGTCCAGGCGCAGGCGCGGCAGGCGGACTGATCGCGTCGGCCCCGCCGAGGGCGCCCCCGTCTGGGGCGGCCGGGTGGGGCTCCGAGCGGCGCCTCGCCGCACGGCCCACGACGCCGGCG
>Ga0316576_10001258_pt1 | contig 13432 bp, 13 predicted proteins | sample S0NA_FD_203075 | JGI IMG/M metagenome (GOLD analysis project Ga0316576, IMG submission 203075) | Rhizosphere microbial communities from salt marsh grasses in Alabama, United States - S0-2_050615r3r5 | ecosystem: Host-associated > Plants > Roots > Rhizosphere | place: USA: Alabama | collected... | reverse complement strand
TGACGAACGACTGGTCGGTCAGATCGCTCGCCGCCAGGCGATGACCAACCCGATGAACACGGCCTACGCGGTCAAGCGGCTGATCGGCCGCAAGTTCGATTCGGAGGAGGTCAAGTGGGCGCGCACGTTGGTGCCCTACGCCATCGTCGAGGCGGACAACGGCGACGCCTGTGTCGAGGTCAAGGAGCGGCGCTACAGCCCGCCCGAGATTTCGGCCTTCGTGCTGCGCGAGATCAAGGAGTTCGCCGAGGAGTTCCTGGGCGAGGAGGTCAACCAGGCGATCATCACCGTGCCCGCCTACTTCGACGACAGCCAGCGCCAGGCGACGAAGGACGCCGGGACCATCGCCGGGCTCGAGGTTCTGCGCATCATCAACGAGCCGACGGCGGCGTCGTTGGCGTACGGTTTCGGCAAGAAGACCAACGAGACGATCGCGGTCTACGACCTCGGTGGCGGGACGTTCGACATCTCGGTGCTCGAGATCGGCGACGGCATCTACGAGGTCAAGTCGACCGCCGGCGACACCTTTCTCGGTGGTGAGGACTTCGACTCGCGGATCATGGAGCACATCCTGGAGCAGTTCAAGGTCGAGACCGGACTCGACCTGTCGGACGACATGATGGCGATGCAGCGCATCAAGGAGGCCGCCGAGTCGGCCAAGTGCGCGTTGTCGACCAAGGAGGTCCACGACATCTCGTTGCCGTTCATCGCCGCCGACCACACGGGCCCCAAACACCTCCAGATGCGGTTGACCCAGTCTCAGGTCGAGGAGCTGGTGGTCGACCTGGTCGAGCGGACGCTCGAACCGTGCCGCAACGCGCTCGAGGCAGCGCGGATCGCTCAAGGTGAGATCGATCAGGTGATCCTGGTCGGGGGTCAGACGCGGATGCCGTTGGTGCAGAAGATCGTCACCGAGTTCTTCGGTCGACCGCCGTGCCAGGACATCAACCCGGACGAGGTGGTCGGCATCGGCGCCGCGATCCAGGCGGGCATCCTCCAGGGTGAGGTCAAGGACCTGATCCTGCTCGATGTCACGCCCCTGTCGCTCGGCATCGAGACGCACGGTGGGTTGTTCACGAAGATCATCGAACGCAACTCGACGATTCCGACCAAGAAGAGCATGATCTTCACCACCGTCGCCGACAACCAGACCAGCGTCACGGTCCACGTCCTACAGGGCGAGCGGGGCATCTCCGCCGAGAACCGGTCACTCGGACGGTTCGACCTGGTGGGGATCCCGCCGTCGCCACGCGGCGTGCCGCAGATCGAGGTCACCTTTTCCATCGACTCGAACGGTATCGTCAACGTGTCGGCCCGCGACATGGCGACCGGCAAGGAGCAGAGCATCGAGGTGAGCCCGGCCGGCGGTCTGTCCAAGGCCGAGATCGACGCTCTGATCGCCGAAGCCGACATGCACCGGCAGGATGATCAGGACCGGCGTGAGATTCGCCTGCTGCAGAACCGGCTGGAGGGGTTGATCCACACCAACGACCGTGTCTTCAAGGAGTTCGGAACCTCCCTCGCTCAGGTCGAACGCGACGAGGTGCGCAGCACCCTCGATCGGGCGCGCAAGGCGCTGACGAACGAGGAGCGTTCGGTGCTCGAGGAGGCGATCCTGGCGGTCCAGTCCACGAGTCAGATTCTGACTCAGGTCATCATGGTCGACCCCATGGCCGCGCTCGGGATCGACCTCAAGGGCGACGGAGACGAGAGCCGCGACGAGGAGAACTGACGCGCCACCCATGACTACCGGAAACCCACGCGACTACTACGAGGTCCTCGGTGTCGCTCGCGACGCGAGCCTGCAGGACATCAAGAAGGCCTACCGCCGGTTGGCGGTGGAGAACCACCCGGACCGCAACCCGGGGGACAGCGAGGCGGAGGAGCGTTTCAAAGAGGCGTCCCAGGCATACGCCGTCCTGTCCGACCCCGACAAGCGTGCGGGCTACGATCGCTTCGGCCACCAGGGCGTCGACGGGCAGCCGTTCACCGGCTTCGACCCCGGTGCATTCGGCGACTTTGCCGACATTCTCGGCGATCTGTTCGGGTTCGGTTTCGGTGATATTTTCGGCGGCCGATCGGGGCGCGGACGGCGCGGTGGACGACAGCGCGGCCACGATCTCCAGTACACCCTCAAGCTCAGCCTCGAAGATGCGGCGCGCGGCGTCGAGCGTTCGATCCGCGTGCCGCGGCTCGAGCAGTGCGACACCTGCGGTGGCAGCGGCTCCAAGCCGGGCACGACGCCCGAGACATGCGGCACCTGCGGCGGTGCCGGCCAGGTCATGTTCCGGAGAGGGTTTCTGTCCGTCGCCCAGAGCTGTCCGTCGTGCGGCGGTGCCGGACGTGTCAACCGGGATCCGTGCGAGTCGTGCAGCGGCCGGGGCCGGGTCGAGCGCGAGGCCACCCTGAAGGTCAACGTTCCCGCCGGCGTCGATTCCGGGATGCGGCTCCGACTGACGGGCGAGGGCGAGGGCGGCAGCCACGGCGGGCCGGCCGGTGATCTCTTCGTGGTCGTCGCCGTCACACCGCACGCGGTCTTCGAACGCAACGGCGACGACCTGCACATGGAGCTGCCGATCTCGGTCTATCAGGCCATGCTGGGCGCCGAGGTCGAGGTGACCACGATCCTCAACGAGAAGGCGACGGTCGAGGTCCCGGCCGGGAGCCAGCCGGGTGCGGTGACCCGGATCCCCGGCGCCGGCATGCCATCGGTCAACGGTCGCAGGCACGGCGATCTCAACGTCCATTTCCGGGTCGTGGTGCCGACCAAGCTCGGCCGCGAGCAACGCGAGTTGGTCGAGAAGATGGCCCACCTGAGCGGTGGGATGGAACCCGAGGACCAGCGCAGCCTGTTCGAACGACTCAAGCAGGCTTTTGCCGGCGACTGATCGACCCGGTCCGGTGTCCGAGTACATCGAAGTCACGGGCGTCCTTGCCGAGACCGCACAGGAGGCGTTGGCCGAAGCCCTGTCGCGGATGCAGGTGCTCGGGGCGGTCATCGAGGCCGATGGTCCGGGCGCGCTCCGAGTCGCGGTTTGGCTGCCGTCGAGAGACCGATCGCGAACCGCCGAGGTTCGCGACGCCCTCGCCGACCTCGATGCCGTGGCGCTGTCGGTCCGGGAGCATCCCCCGGCCGACTGGTCGGCGGCGTGGCGGTCCAGTCTGCGGCCGTTTTCGGTCGGCGACCTGTGGTGGATCGATCCCGACCCGGACAGGCCTTCGCCGGCGCCCGACGGGCGCCTCCGACTGGCGATCGAGCCCCGGTCCGCCTTCGGCAGCGGGACCCACGAGTCGACCCGGCTCATGTTGATCGAGCTCGCCGAGCAGAGCTGCCGTGATCACCGGGTTCTCGACGTCGGGACCGGATCGGGTGTGCTGGCTGTCGCTGCGAGCGCGTGCGGGGCGGCCACCGTCGTCGGGATCGACATCGATCCGATGGCGGCATGGGAAGCGCGCCGCACGTCCGCACATCAGCGTCCGTGGTCGCGAATCCACGTCGTGGCGGGCGGCATCGACTGCCTCGGTCGGACGGCGTTCGATCTCGTGTTGTGCAACATGCTCATCACCGAGTTCGGACCACTGGTCGAGGGGTTGGTGACGGTCCTCGCCCCCGCCGGGACGATCGTCATCTCCGGGATTCTCGACGACGAACGGCACGAGGTCGAGGCGATGCTGCGTGATGCAGGTCTCGAGATCCGTCGCGTGCGCGAGCTCGGCGAGTGGATCAGCGTGGCTGCCATGCGGGCGGGGCCGGGAACGTGAAGGCCCCGCCATGGCTGCTGGTCGCCGCCGGGGTCGCCTCCCCGGGGCGTCGGATCGAGCTCGAGCCGGCCGAAGCCCGACACGCGACCGGGCCGTTGCGGCTCCGGTCGGGTGACCGGGTGGTGCTGACCGACGGTGCGGGGATGATCGCGACGGCGAGGCTCATCGACGCCGGTCGGGGACGAGCGGTCGTCGAGATCGAATCGGTCGATGGAACCGCGCGACCGGGCCCCGCTCTGACGGTCGCGATCGGGGTCCTGTCCGGTTCCGCAATGGACTTCGTCGTTCAGAAGTCGGTCGAGCTCGGCGTCGAACGGGTTGTACCGGTGAGCTGCGCCCGGAGTCAGTACGGTCTCGACAGGGCGTCCGGCCGGGTCGGCCACTGGCGGCGGGTCGGGCTCCAGGCTCTCAAACAGTGCCGACGACCGTGGGCGATGGAGGTCGCCGACCCGATGAGCCTGTCGCAGGTGCTGATCGGCGATTGGTCCGCGACCGGGGTCGTGGCTGATCCCGGCGGTGCGGCGGCATCGACGGTTTCGTCGGACCGGTGCCGGTGCCTGCTGGTCGGACCCGAAGGCGGTTTCGAGGACGACGAGCTGGCCGCCATCCGCGACGCCGGATGGCCGGCCATCCGGCTCGGTCCGCACGTCCTGCGCGCGGAGACCGCCGCCATCGCGGGCGCCGCTGTCATCGGATCGAGGGTGGGGGACGGGGTACACTCGGCCGATGACTGAGCAGCCTGTGTGGATCGATTCGCACGCCCATCTGACCATGTTCGAACCCGACGAGGTCGCCGATGTGCTGGCTCGGGCCGCCGAGGCCGGTGTGCAAGGCGTCCTGGTGCCGGCCACGAACGGCGAGGACCTGGAGACCGCGCTCCGCCTCACCCGCGACTTTCCGGCGTCTGTTGTCGCCGCCGCCGGGTGTCACCCGCACGACGCGTCGTCGCTCGACGCTGAGCTCAAGCGGCGCATCGAGGGAGCCATGGCCGCGCCGGGTGTCGTGGCGGTGGGCGAAATCGGGCTCGATTACCACTACATGAACTCGCCCCGTGAGGACCAGGTCGCGGCGCTCGAGTGGCAGATCGACCTGGCGATCGAGGCCGACACGCCGGTCGTGCTCCACAACCGGGACTCGTGGTCCGATCTGGAGCCGGTGTTGGCGTCAAGGGCTCCGGATCTGCGTGGCGTGACACACTCCTTCACTGAGGCCGCGGACCGCGCCCTCAGAGTGGTCGAGCTCGGGCTCGTCGTCGGGATCTCCGGGATGGTGACCTTCAAGGCGGCGGACAACATCCGGCGCATGGTGGGGGTGCTGTCTCCGGACCGGATCATGGTCGAAACCGACAGCCCGTTTCTCGCCCCGGTGCCGCATCGCGGTTCGAGGAATGAGCCCGCCTACGTCGTGGAGGTCGGTCGCCGGCTCGCTGAGCTCTGGCAGGTGGACGAAGCCGAGGTCGCCGAGGCGTCGACGGGGGTCTTTCGGGGCCTGTTTTCAATCTCCGCCGACTGGCCCGGCGGATCGGCTCGGTGATCGGGTTCTCAGACCTTCTTCGGCCGTCGTCCGCGCCGCCGTTTGACATCCTTCACGTTGATCAGCAGCATCTTGTCGTCCGGGTCCTGAGACACCTCGAAGCGCTGACTTTCTTCGATCTTGAGTCCGTACTGATGGAAAAACTGGGGCGATTTGAGGCTGACTGATCTCCGGCGCTTCGACAGTGGAAGCGCAGCGTCATCTTCCTTCTTCTTCGTGATCTTGACGCCGATGATCTTGCGAGTCTTGTCGAAAAACAAGATCGCAGATTTCGCCGAATCGAGCCCGAATGCAGCCACCGATGCGGCGTCAAAAGAGATCAAACCGCTCGGGCGAATGGTCGCCCTGGGCCGAGTTCCGGCAGCTTGGGGAGGCACGAAACGCTCAAAGGCCATGGGCCACCTCCGAAGGGATCATTTTCACACTATCCAAAAACCAAACGCGAGTCAAGAATTTTCGCAAGAATTTTTGAAAATTGAGTAAAATTATCCGGACAGTCACAGGTGCTTCGATACGGGATACGTGGCGGTTTTTGGACATCGACATCGGTTGACCGATTGACGCAGATGCGGCCGGATTGTCCACAGGGGTACACAAAGCTCGCGCGGGTTCGCGTGTTTTCAGGTATTCGGTTCGCTGAATGCCGTGTGATTTCGTGCGCGAAATCATGCGCCATTGTCGGCTGCGAGAGAGTCGCTGGTCGGGTGACCATGGCGCGAGATTCGGCGTCGCGATACACTGCACCGGATGTCTGACACGGCACCCTCTTGGACCCAGATGATCGAGCTCGACGGGCGGTCGCTGATCCACAATCTCGAGCTGTTCCGGTCGACTCTCTCGGCCGGAACCCGGCTGCTCGCCGTGGTCAAAGCGAACGCCTACGGCCACGGTCTCGACGAGATCGCCCCGATCGCTGCCGAGCATGCGGACTGGCTCGGCGTCCACGCCCCGTCGGAGGCCCGGGCGATTCGGCGGGTCGGGGTGTCGTCGCCGGTCCTGGTGATGGGCTTCGTTCCGCCGGCTGAGCTGCATGATCTGGACGGTGAGATCCACCTGTTGGTTTCGACCCCCGAGGCGCTCCGGTGGATCGCCGACTATCGCGACAGGACAGGGATCTCGCTGCCGATTCACCTCAAGGTGGATACCGGGACCAAGCGTCAGGGAGTGTCGGCCTCGTCGGTCGAAAATGTCGTCAGATTGGCCTCGGAATGCCGTCTCGATGTGGTCGGAGTGGCGACCCATTTCGCCAATATCGAGGACACGTTGGAGCACGAGTTCGCCCGGCGTCAGCTGGATCGTTTTCACGACGTCGTGGAACGAATCACAGCGGCACTGGGGGCGGCTCCACCGTTCGTCCACGCGGCCTGTTCCGCCGCCTCTTTACTGTTTCGCGAGACCGATTTTTCGATGGCAAGAGTGGGCATTTCCATGTACGGCCACTGGCCCTCCCGGGAGACCAAGTTGGCCTGGATTCTCGAGCATGGTCGAGGCGCATTGGACCTGCAACCGGTGTTGAGTTGGCGGTCGACCATCGGTCAATTACAGCCGGCAGCCAAGGGCGAGTCGGTGGGATACGGTCGGACCTGGACGGCGCTCCGGGACACGAACATCGGTGTCATTCCGGTCGGTTATGCGGACGGATATTCGCGCTCACTCGGGAATCGCGCACGGGTCGCGGTTCGGGGCCGCGCTGCTCCGGTGGTGGGGCGGGTGTGCATGAACATCCTGATGGCCGATGTGACCGATGTGCCTGGCGTCGAGATCGGCGACCGGGTGACACTGATCGGAACCGATGGCGATGTGCGGATCGCCGCCGAGGACCTCGCCGAGCTCAGCGGTACGATCAACTACGAGTTCCTGGCCCGCCTGTCGCCCACCATCCGCCGCGTCGTCCAGTGGTGACGATGGCCGGTGTTCGCGCGTCCGTCGTGATTCCCACCTTCAATCGGTTGCGCGACCTGCGCACCGTGATCGCCGCCGTCGTCCGGCAGATCGCAGAGCTGCCGCACCGATGCCAGGTCGTTGTGGTTGACGACGGTTCGCAGGACGGGACCGGCCCGTGGTTGGACGTGCACGGTGCGGACCTCGGGCTGACCGTGGTCCACCAGTCGAACCGGGGCCCCGCACGTGCGAGAAACCGGGGCGTCGATGCGGCGCACGGAGAGATCGTGCTCTTTCTCGGCGACGACACCGAGCCGCAACCGGGCTGGCTGCTGGAGCACCTCGAGGCCCATCGGTTGCACGGCACGGCCGGCGGCATCGCCGTGTTGGGCTACACCGGGTTCCCGGCCGACGGAGTGAGCCCGTTCCTGCGGTGGATCAATGAGTACGGTGCCCAGTTCGGCTACAGCCTGATCGAGCGGCCGACCGATGTGCCGTTCAATTTCTTCTACACGTCGAACGTTTCGCTGCCACGGCCGCTATTCCGACAGCTCGGTGGCTTCCGGGAGGACTTCCCCGCGGCGGCCTGGGAGGACATCGAGTTCGCTTTCCGGGCCACGAGGTCGGGCCTCACCCTCCGCTACCTGCCGCGCGCGAGATGCGTGCACCACCACCGGATCCGGGTCGGCTCGTTCTGCGCCCGGCAGCGGACGTCCGGTCGATCGGCCGCGATCTTCGCCGGCCTTCACCCCGAACTCGAGAGCTTCCTCGGTGTGCCGTGCGTCCGGGCGCAGACGCCGATCCGACGCCTGATCCGAGCCGCACTGCGTGGTTGGGTGCGAACGGCCGAGCTGATTCCGGGCATGGCGGCCGACAGGATGTACCGACGACTGATCGACGAGCACTACCTGCTGGGTCTCTCGGAGGGCCTCGCGGGCAGCAACGGGCCTGTTTTCACACGCCCTTGACCCGGGCGATTGGACAAATCGCATGACAGTCCGCTATAATTGTCTTCCAACAAAGAACAGGGGAGGGATCCGGGAAGGCTTTCCACCTTGAGCCTACCATTTTTGAGGCCAACCTCATTCGGCCAACCTTTTTATCCTTTCGTTTTGGTCCTGCCTGCTGAGCTGAACCGCCCCTCCCGCCTCGTTCTCACCGCCCGGCTTCGGCCGGGCGGTTGTTCGTGTTGGTGGAGTCGGCGCACGGAGCCCGGAGTTCGGTCGCGCGACGGACGGGCGGCTACGCGGGCGTGACCGAGCCGGAGTCGACCAGCGTGCCGGGGTCGACACCGATGGATCCGAGAGCGGCAATCCACCGCTCGTCGAACGGCAGTTCGAACACGATGCCACGATCGAGCGGGGCGACGAGCCAGGAGTTCTCCTCGATCTCCGCCTCGAGCTGGCCGGGAAACCAACCGGAGTAGCCGAGGATCAGCGAGTAGTGCCCCGCAGAGCCGTCCCGCGCCAGCGAGGCGAGCGTCTCGGTGCTGCCCGAGATGGTCACACCCTCTGGGAGCACCATGTCGCCATCGCCGGGTTGCAGGCCGTCGCGCTCGAAGACGACGAACCCGTGCCCGGGTTGCACCGGACCTCCCGCGAGCACCGTCGGCAGATCACCGTCGGACCCGTCGAGCCCGAGTTCGTCGAGGATTTCGGTCAGTGGAACGTCGATCGGACGGTTGATGACGAGACCGAAGGCGCCGCCGTCGAGCGAGTGGGTCCCGATCAGCACGACCGAACGCCTGAAGTTGGGATCGCCGAGCGACGGCATGGCGATCAACAGCTTGCCATCGAGAGATTCGGCACCGTTCATGGACTCATGCTAACAGACGTCGTGAGTCGTGAATGGTGAGTCGGAATGCGCTACCGGCTGTCGGGATCGGGATCGGGAACGGATCCGGATTCGGAGTCGGGGGCGGCCCGCAGGCGTACGACCCGCAGCATCGGGTCGGCGCTGTCGATACCCGGCGGGGGCGGTTCCCTCGGCGGTGCGAACTCGAGGGTCAGCTCGACCCCGCCCCGATCCCACGCCATCACCACGACGTCATCGCCGTCACGCGATGTGGACGTCGGCGCGCCGAGCGTGCCGGTCGCGGTCGACGGCGTTGCCCGCCAGTCGAGACCGCGGCCGAGGGACATCCGGTACGGCGTGTACCGCAAGAGGTGTTCGTTGTGGACCATGATCTCGGACAGGGCCCCGTCATCGTCGAAGCCGAACGCCCAGGTGAGATACGGGCCGGCGCTCGCCGTGAGGGCCGAGTTTGCCGTGGCCGGCCCCGGCTCGATCCTCAGCTGGCGTTCGACATCGGGGCGGTGGCGGCCGATCTCGACGCCGAGCACGGAGCCCCGGTCGATGTCGATGTCGACCGGGCGCGTCGTCTCACCGAGGATCCGTCGCACCTCGGGGTCCGCCAGAAACGATCGCTCGCCGGGCAGCGTCACGGCGAGGTAGAGGTCGGTCGCGCCGCTGCCGAGGACCTCCCGCAGAATTCGATAGGCCTGCTGGCGGTTGCCGGTGAGGTACGACGTCGCTTCGAGATAGAGGGCGGTCTCGACGCGACGCGGGCGGAGCCGGACCGCCTCGCGAAACAGCACGTCAGCGGTGCTGTAGTCTCCCAGGTGGAAGTGGGCGCGGCCCAGCTCGGCGCTGACCGCGTACCGCGCCTCCGGATCGTCGAGCTGCGAGAACGGTTCGAGAAGCTCGATCACCTCGCCGTATCGGTGGTGGGCGACCAGCTGCCGAGCCTGCTCCAGCGCCGGCTCGACCGTGCTCTCGAGATCCTGGCCGATGGCCGTCATCGCGCCGGCGATGGCGAGGAGGGACAACAGTGGACCGCGAATCACGGTGCGACGGTAGCATTCTCCACCCGAGCCGATCCAGGATATGATCGCGAGCCGTGAGTCAACGTTCCGATTCGACCGGCGATGAAATCAGCATCGACGCACTGGACGTCCCGCTGGGTTCGGAGATCGAGGCGCGTCTCCGGGCGCAATTGCTCGACTGTCCCGATCTGGCGTTCGCCCACCTGACCCAGGTGACGGTCGCCGGTCAGCCGGGAGGATCCCAGCCGAGCCTCTTCGTGTGGCTGCTTCCGGAGGGTGTCGCCTCGCTCCGGTCGGCGCTGAATCTGGTGTCCGAGGCGGTCGCCCGGGCGCTGTCGGAGGACACCTACCTCGACGTGTTGATTCTCAACTCGGCCCCGGAGCTGCTCAGACCCGTGGCGGACACTGGCGCTCCTTTCGTGGTCCGTGACGACGCCGAGTGGCAGCGGGCGATCGAGGCCGCCGACGTCGCCGACGATGGAACCGAGCCCGAGCAGCGACCGCGGTTCCGGTGGTGGTGACGGGCGAAGTGGTACCATGACCCGATGGAACCAGCTTGACGAACCACCGGTCGACGCCGGGAACGGGCGTCGACATGCGGGAGAGGGACATGGAGATTGAACGGGTTGACGAGGGCGACGCCACGATCGTGATCGTGCGGGGCGTGATCAAGCTCGGCGAGTCGGCGTCGACCTTCTCGGGCTTTCTCCACCAGGTGCTCAACGAGGGCCGTTCCCCGGTGCTGGTCGATCTCGAGGGAATCGACCACGTCGACTCGACCGGGCTCGGCGAGCTCGTCGGCTATCTCCAGCGCTTCGAGGAACAGGGACGACGCCTGGCCTTCATCAATCCTGCCCGTCGTCTGCGCAAGTTGTTCGAGCTGACCCGGCTCGACGAGGTGGTCCCGATCTACGACGACCGGGACGAGGCGATCGCGAGCCTCAGCGCGAGCTGAGAATCTCGTCGACCGGGATCTCGTGGCGCCAGCCGAACGGGTCGTCCCGCGCCCCGGTCTGGATCCCGACCAACGTGTCGTAGAGCTGTTGCCACCGCTCGTCGAAACCGAACGTCCACTCTCGGTCGGCGTCGACGATCCGTCGGATCCAGGAGATCACGGCCGCGGTGCCGCAGCACGCGGCGGCGTCGATCTCGTCGAGCTCCTCGAGCGCGATCTTGCGCTCCTCGGTCGGCCAGTCGAAGAGCTCGGACGCGATCCTGAGCAGCGACAGGCGGGTGATGGACTGCAGCACGCTGTGCGAGTCCGGGGTGATGAGGGTGCCGTCGCGGAAGCCGAGGAAGTTTGCGGCACCGATCTCTTCGATGTAGCGGTGCTCCCGCGGATCGAGGTACAACGCCTCCGCGAATCCCTGGTCCTTCGCCGTTCGCCCCGGGGTGAACGAGCACGCGTAGTTGCCTCCCGCCTTGACGTGGCCGGAGCCCTTCGGGGCGGCACGATCGAGACGGCTGACCAGAAACTCCTTGCCCTGGTCGGGACCGAAACCGCCCTTGAAGTAGGGCCCGACCGGGGTCACGAAAATCCGGAACACGAAGGTCGAGGCGGGTTTGACGCCGACGTTGTCGCCGATCCCCAGGTAGAACGGGCGGACGTACAAGGCGGCGCCGCCGCCGTGCGGCGGGACGAAAGGATAGTTGGCGGCAGCGACCTCCTCGATGCCGCGGACGAACAGCTCCTCGGGGAGCTCGGGGCCGCACATGTAGCTCGCCCCGCGGTTCAAGCGGCGCGCGTTGTCGTACGGACGAAAGGCGTAGATCCGGTCGTCCGGACCCCGGTGGACCTTCATGCCCTCGAACAGCTCCTGACCGTAGTGGAGGCACTGACTCCCTTCGGGGATCCGCATCTCGACCTCTTCGACCAAACCCCTGACGCGCCAGACCCCGTACTTGTAGACCGCTTCGAAGCGGTAGGGACACGGGGTGTAATCGAATCCGAGCTTGGCGAAATCGAGGTCGGCCGTGCGGCGGTTTCCCGGAAAGTAGTACCTCGGCAGACTCATGCAGCCCTCCGTCTCGGTGTGCTGTGCGTGGGGATGCGACTCGCACCGACGGCAACCGTCGCGGTTCCGTGGTGAGCAGAAACCCCGGGCAGTATAGCCGGTCCCGACGGGCGCGCGCCAGTCCGACCGAGAGCCGGCCGGGCGCCTCAGGTTGAGACGCAGTGTCGTCTCGAGAGGACGCCCCTGCGGGTTGGACGCGCGGGCGGCGGTGCAGGTGCGTGGTATGGGGATTGCAATTTCGATCGAGGTTGTTGGTTCGAGAAAGGAGTTGTCATGAAGCTGCTGCAACAGGTCGTCGGTCCCCCCATTTTCGTCATCCTCGCCGGGACAATCGCGGTGTCGGCCGCCGTCGGTTGCTCATCGGCCCAGCCGACGGAGGATCCGGGGGTCGACCGGCTGGGTCAGTACACGCTGATCGCGAAGGGGCCCGAGGCCGAGGTCGCTCTGGGTTACCGCCATGCACAGAACAACCTGGGCTCGGACTGGTTGTTGCTCGAGATGGCCGCGACCTCGCCGAGCGGTCAGACCGCCACCTTCGAGCGAGACCGGATCTCGGTCCGGACTCCGGCGGGCGCGACGATTCCGCTCGCCACGCAGGCGGAGTTCGGCGCCGACTACTCGAAGCTGAGGCCGTTCCTCAACAAGGCCGACATCGCTCGTGACCCGATGGATTACTGGCCACCGAGAAAGCGGACCCTGCCGCTTCGCTTCTTCGCGGCGCCCGGCGCGGAGGTCGTCTTCGACGAGGTCACCGTCAACGACTTCCGTGCCGTGCAGGGCCGGCTGATGTTCAAGATACCGGGAGGTGTCCAGGCCGGCCGCTATGTGCTCAGCATCGAGCTCGAGGAGAGCGAGGTTCGGATTCCGTTCACGCTGGAGGATTAGCTCCGGGTCGTTGTCGGGACGACTACGGGAACACGCCGAGCTCGCGGTATGACACCGCCACCTTGTCGATGGCGACGACCATGGACGCGGTCCGCAGATCGACGTTCTTGCCCTTCTGGTGCTTGACGTCGCGAATCTCGTGGTAGGCCTCGATCATGGTCTCCTCGAGACCGGAGTTGACCAGATCGATCTCGCCGGGACCGTGGGCGATCTCGGCGATCTCGGCGTCCGAGAAGATCCGGTTCGTCGACTTCTCGATCTCGGTCAGCAGCTTGCGGGTCGAGCTCTGAGTGAAGCGCTTCTGCATGCGTCCGAACCGCACGTGCTGCAGGTTCTTGAGCCACTCGAAGTACGACACCGTGACCCCGCCGGCGTTGACGAAGGCGTCGGGCAGCACCAGGACGCCCTTCTCGAAGAGGTATCTCGACGCCTCTGCGCTGGTCGGACCGTTGGCCGCCTCGGCGACGATCTTGGCCTTGATCTTCGGCGCGTTGTCCATGGTGATCGCGTTCTCGAGGGCGGCTGGCACCA
>Ga0316576_10001257_pt1 | contig 13433 bp, 13 predicted proteins | sample S0NA_FD_203075 | JGI IMG/M metagenome (GOLD analysis project Ga0316576, IMG submission 203075) | Rhizosphere microbial communities from salt marsh grasses in Alabama, United States - S0-2_050615r3r5 | ecosystem: Host-associated > Plants > Roots > Rhizosphere | place: USA: Alabama | collected... | reverse complement strand
GCCAACGGGCATCGCAGCGTGCTGCTCGCCGCCCGCCGCCAGCGCAACACGCAGGCGGGTACGGCCACCGCGCAGTCGAGCCCGATCTTCGCCGCGCCGAGCGGCGGAATGAGCACGCTGGTGGCCGCGACCGCCGATGCGGTCACGACGGCGGGTGGCACGATCCGTACGTCGAGCGCGATCGACGCCATCGAACCCGCTGGGGCGGGAAGGTGGCGGCTCCATTTCGGAGGCAGCGAGCACGAAGACGTCGACGCCGTGGTGCTGGCGACCTCGGCGACGGCAGCAGCTGCGGCACTCGCTGGCGTGGCGCCCGACGCGACGCGGTTGCTCGAACGCGCCGAGGCGGCGGACGTCATCTTGGTCACCCTGCACGTCGCCGCCGACCAGTGGCCGGAACGGTTGCGCGGGCTGAGTGGCTACCTCGTCCCGAAGCCCGACCAACGCTGGGTGACCGCCGCTTCGTTCGCGTCACAGAAGTGGGGCCACTGGCGTCCTCCCGCAGGCGGGGAGATCCTGAGGGTCTCGCTCGGCCGCGACGGGATGGAGGTGCTGCACCTCGACGACGACGCCGTGCTCGACGCCGTGCTCACCGATCTCGAGCACCATCTCGGCGTGCCGTTCGAACCGTCCGAGATCCGCATCACGAGGTGGCCGGCGGCGTTCGCACAGTACCGCCCGCATCACGCCGCCTGGGTCGGTGCCGTCGAGGCGGCCCTGCCTCCGGCAATCCACCTCACCGGTGCCGGGTTCGGCGGCATCGGCATCCCTGCATGCATCCGCGATGCCACCGCCACGGCGGCGCGCGCGACGGCCGATGGTCGTCGTCTGGAACAATCGCGTTGATGGACTCGTCCGGAGGTGATCAGCTCGACCGGAGCCGGCGCCGCCGGCTCGGCGCCGGAGCGGTCGCCGTCCTGCTCGTGGTGGGCGGGGGTGTGGCGCTCGCGCTCGACCGTTCGCCGGACACCGCGGCCTCGTTCGACGCCTCCTCGGTCACGACCACCACGAGGCCCGCCCCGACGACGACGTCCACGACGACCACCACCAGCACCACGACGACCACGACGACGACCACCACCAGCACCACGACGACCGCCCCGCCGCTGCCGTTGCAGATGACGCAGCCGATTGCGCCACCCAGCGACGTGCGAGCGACCGAGTACAACCCGCAACTCGGCCGGATCTCGATCCCGAAGATCGGGCTCGACTCCGAACTCCACGAGGGCATCCGGCTCACCACGCTCGACCGGGGGCCCGGCCACTGGCCCGGCAGCGCCATGCCCGGCCAGATCGGCAATGTGGTCGTCGCCGGGCACCGCACGAGTCACGGCGCCGAGTTCCGTCACCTCGATGCGCTCGCCCCCGGCGACGAGGTCGTGTTCTCCACCGCGGACGGCACCTTCGCCTACCGAGTGACCGGCACCCGGATCGTCACGCCGGATGCGCTGTGGATCGTCGACCCGACGGACACGCCGACGGCAACGCTGTTCGCCTGTCATCCGCTCGGATCGACCGCCAAGCGCATCGTCGTCAACCTGGCGCTGTCGACTTGAGCCACACTGCTGCACGACTCGCGGCGATCCGCCGACGCGTCGCGCGACCTGCGCTCGCGCTCGGCGCCGGCGCGCTCGTCGCGTTGTCGATGCCGCCCTGGGGCTTCTGGCCCCTCACCATCGTCGGCGTGATGCTCTTCGACCTCGCGCTCGGCTCGTCGCCGGTCGTGGGTGAACGATTTCGGCTCGGCCTGCTGTTCGGCGCCGGATGGATGTACCTCGGCATGGGGTGGATGGTGCAGCTCACCGCTCCCGGCTACATCGTGGCGGGCGCGGTGTTCGCGCTGTTCCATGCCGGCGCAGCGGCGGTCGCGCCGACCGGTCCGTGGGGTGTGATCGGGCGTCCGGCAGCGCACACGCTCGTCGAAGCCATCAGGTTCTCGTTCCCGTTCGGCGGGATCCCGCTGGCCACCTTCGGCATGGCACAGGTCGGCGGGCCCTTCGTCGGGGTCGTCCGCGTCGGCGGCGTCATCCTGATCACCTGGTTGATCTTCCAGCTCGGGTTCGCGCTCGTCGCCGTGGCGGGCTTCGCTCGCCAGATCCGCACGGGCGTGACGAGCGAACCACACGGCGTCGTCGCGCTCGCGGTCGTCGTCCTGTTCGTGCTGCTCAGCGTCGTCGCCCCGCGCGGGTCCGACACGGGAGACACGCTGAGCGTCGCCGCCGTGCAGGGTGGAGGCGAACAGGGTACGAGCGCGCTCGAGGTACCGCCCAGACTCGTGACCGAGCGGCACCTCGAGGCCACGCGTGCGATCCCCGACGACACCGACCTCGACCTGGTGCTGTGGCCCGAGAACACGATCGACGTCGCCGTCTTCGACGGCTCGGACATCTACGAGGCGATCGCCGCCGAGGCGGCGCGCCTCGACGCCCCGTTCGCGGTGGGGGTCACCGAGGACCCGCGGATCAATTCGCAGATCGTGGTCGCCCCCGACGGCGCCATCGTCGACCAGTACGTGAAGGTGCGCCGCGTGCCGTTCGGCGAGTACGTCCCGCTGCGCGGCATCCTCGAGGCGCTCGGTGCACCGATCGAGCAGGTCGGGCGCGACGCGACGGCCGGCACCGGTCCGGCCTACCTCGATCTGCCCGACGGCACCCGACTGAGTGTCGTGATCTCGTGGGAGATCTTCTTCGCCGGACGGGTCCGCGAAGGCGTGAAGGCCGGTGGTGAGGCGATCCTGAACCCGACGAACGGCGCCAGCTACACCGGCACGATCGTGCAGACCCAACAGGTGGCCTCCAGCCGGCTGCGGGCCATCGAGACCGGGCGGTGGGTGGTCCAAGCCGCCCCGACCGGGTTCACCGCCATCGTGCAGGACGACGGCACGGTGCGCCAACGAACCGCCGTGAGCGAGCAGCGTGTCCTCTACGACACCATCGAGTTGCGCGACGGCCGGACCTGGTACGTCACCCTCGGCGACGCCCCGTTCATCGCGGTCCTCGCCCTGGTTCTCCTCCTCGCTGTGAGCGGTGCACGCAGATCTCGCCCGCACCGCTCACAACACGCCGACCCGTCCATGGAGGTGTGAGCGATGCAGGCGGATGGTGCGTGCACCGCTCACAGCGGGGGAATGGGACGGGTCAGGGGACGGGCGGGGTGGTCTCGAGCATCAGCGTCACGGGACCGTCGTTGACGAGCGCGACGCGCATGTCGGCACGGAACCGGCCCGTCTCGACGTTGGCACCGAGCGAGCGGAGCCGGGCGACCACGCGATCGACGAGCGGCTCCGCGACCTCGGGCCGGGCGGCGGCGATCCAGCTCGGGCGGCGCCCCTTGGCCGTGTCGCCGTAGAGCGTGAACTGGCTCACGACGAGCAGAGCGCCGCCGACGTCGGCGACCGACCGGTTCATCACGCCGTCGTCGTCGTCGAAGATCCGCAGTCCCCACAGCTTCTCCGCGAGCTTGTCGGCGTCACCCGGCGTGTCGCCATGCGTGGCGCCGACGAGCACGCACAGCCCCGCGCCGATCGATCCGGCGACCGTCCACTCGTCGTCGTCCGATTCACGCCACGTCACCTCGGCCGTCGTCACCCGTTGCACCAACGCTCGCATGCACGGCAGTATCGCCGAATGCCCGAGCCCACGACCGTTCCCGAGCCCTCGGCGGCGTTGACCCTCCGTACGGGCGATCTCTCGGTCGCGGTGGTTCCGAGCGCCGGCGGACGGATCGGTCAGATCACCGTCGCCGGCCAACCACTCCTGGTCGACGTCCCCGCGACCGACGGACACCCGATGGCCTGGGGATCGTTCCCGATGGCGCCGTGGGCCGGTCGGATCCGCGGTGGACGGTTCTCGTTCGAGGGCACCGAGATCCGATTGGGGCTCAACCACGAGGACGCCGGCGGCGGACCGGGCCGGTCGCACAGTATCCACGGCACCGTGTTCACCCGCTCGTGGCAGGTGGGCTCCACGACGCCGACGTCGGTCACGATGTCGTGCCCACTGGCCGGCGCGCTCGACTGGCCCTTCGGAGGCACCGCCCACCAACGCATCGAGGTCGGATCCGACCACGTGCGCTGCGAGCTGTCGATCGACGCCGACGACGACGGGGTGTTCCCCGCCGAGATCGGCTGGCACCCCTGGTTCCGCAAGCCCGACCGCTTCGAGTTCGAGCCGACGGCGATGTACCGCCGCGACGACGTCGGCATCCCCACCGGGGAGCTCGTCGAGCCGACGTCGGGCCCGTGGGACGACTGCTTCGTCGCGAACGGCCCCGTGCGCCTCCACTACGAACGGTCGACGGCGGCGACCGTCAGCGTGGACTCCGACTGCGATCACTGGGTGGTGTTCGACGAGCCCGCCGTCGCAACCTGCGTCGAGCCCCAGTCCGGACCTCCGGACGCCCTGAACCTGGGTCCCCACGTCGTCGGCCCGGAGACCCCACTCCGGCGCTGGATGACGATCTCGTGGTAGGTCGTCGTTCCCCTCGCCGAGGCGGGCCCGGGAACAGCGATCCACCGGCCGACGGTCGTGCGCACGGCGGCCGCGTTACCAGGTGGTAACGGTGCGCCGATAGCCTCGCTCGAATGTCGTCCGCCGGACCCGATCCTGACGCCCCGCTCAAGATCGCGTACCTGACGTATCGAGGAAAGCCCCACGTCGGCGGCCAGGGTGTCTACACCCGCCACCTCACCAAGGCGCTCGTCGACCTCGGTCACACCGTCGAGGTGTTCGGCGGTCAGCCGTACCCGATCCTCGACGATCGCGTCACGCTGACCAAGCTGCCCAGCCTCGACACGTTCAACGACTACTTCCCCGGTCGGTTCCCCGGATTCTGGGAACTGAAGACCCGCGAAGACGTCCTCGAGATGGCCGCGTTCGTCACCGGTGTGTTCCCGGAGCCGCTCGCGTTCAGTGCTCGCGCGGCGCGCGAACTCCTCCCCCGCGCCGGCGAGTTCGACCTGGTGCACGACAACCAGTGCCTCGGCTACGGCATCGCGAAGATCGAGAAGAGGATCCCGACGATCGTCACCCTCCATCACCCGATCACCAAGGACCGCGAACTCGAGATGAGCCACGCGAAGACGCTGCCGCGTCGAATCTCGGTCGGCCGGTGGTACTCGTTCGTCAAGATGCAGGGCCGCGTGGCGTCCAAGATGCCCCGGATCGTCGTCGTGAGCCAGAACTCGATCGACGACATCCACGCCGACATGGGCGTCAGCATCGATCGCATGCGACTCGTGCCCGTCGGCGTCGACCCCGACCTCTTCAAGCCGCTCGACGACGTCAGCCGACGACCCGGCCGACTGATCACCACGGCCTCCGCCGACGTCGCCCTCAAGGGCCTGTCCTATCTGCTGCACGCAATGGCGAAGCTCCGCACCGAACGCGACGTCACACTCACGATCATCGGCAAGCCCCGTCCCGGCCACTCGATGGACCTGATCGACTCGTACGGACTCGCTCCACACATCGACTTCGTGTCGGGAGTGAGCGACGAGCGGATCGTCGAGCTGTACGCCGAAGCCGAATTGGCGGTGGTCCCGAGCCTGTACGAGGGCTTCAGCCTCCCCGCGATCGAAGCGATGTGCGCCGGCACGCCACTGGTGGCCACCGACGGCGGCGCCCTCCCCGAGGTGACCGGCGCCGACAACGACACGGTCCTGCAGTGCAAGGCCGGCGACGCCGATGCGCTCGCGGCCACGATCGCTCGCGGTCTGGACGACGCCGAGCTGCGCGCCCGCGTCGGCGCGGCGGGCCGGAAGCGGGTGCTCGATCGTTGGACGTGGAAGAAGTGCGCCGAGCAGACCGTCGAGCAGTACCGCGAGGTGCTGGCGATGCCACAGAACATCGAGAAGTTGCGCACCAACGGACGGATCTGAGGTGCTGACGATCAAGTTCGACCAGCTCGGGCTCGCTCCGGGCGACCGGGTGCTCGACGTCGGCGCCGGGTTCGGCCGTCACGTCTTCGAATGTGCACGGCGTGGCGCCGACGTGGTCGCACTCGACTACGCGGAGGACGAGGTGGCGCAGACCCGGGCCACGCTCGGGGGCATGGTCGACGCCGGCCAGATCGACCTCGACCGCTTCGAGGGCGTGCTGCGCGGCGATGCCACGATGCTGCCGTTCGCCGACGACTCGTTCGACGTCGTGATCACCTCGGAGGTCCTCGAACACATCCAGGACGACGTCGCCGCCATCGCCGAGATGGTCAGGGTGCTGAAGCCCGGGGGCCACTTTGCCGCCACCGTGCCCGCCTGGTTCCCCGAGAAGATCAACTGGATGCTCTCCGACGAGTACCACGCGCCGAAGAGCGAAGGTGGCCATGTCCGCATCTACTCGGCCACCGAGCTGTCCGCGAAGCTCCGCTCGGCCGGTCTCGACCTCCAGGGGCATCACCGCGCGCATGCGTTGCACTCGCCGTACTGGTGGCTGAAGTGCGCGGTCGGACCCCGCAACGACGACAACCCCGCCGTGCGCAAGTACCGCGAGTTCCTCGAGTGGGACATCACCGAGCAGCCGACCGTCACCCGGGTCGCCGACAGGGTGCTGTCGCCGCTGCTCGGCAAGAGCATCGTCTTCTACGGCGTCAAGGCCAGTCCCGAGCACGCCCGACGGGAGCGTGCCGTTCGGTGAAGCACGTGCCACACCTGCCGGGCGTCCTGACCGCCGACGAGTTGCAGATCACGGGTGAGCACCTCGTGTCGCTGCAACTCGACACCGGCATGATCCCCTGGTACCCCGGCGGCCACTGCGACCCGTGGAACCACGTCGAGTCGGCGATGGCGCTCGACGTGGCCGGATTCCACACCGAGGCCGAACGCGCCTACGACTGGCTCGTCGACACGCAGCGTCCCGACGGGTCGTGGCACGCGTACTACCACTGCGACGGCTCGGTCGAGGACGCCAAGCTCGACACCAACGTCTGCGCGTACGTCGCCACCGGTGTGTCCCACCATCTCCGCCTCACGTGGGATCGGGCATTCGCGGAGAACATGTGGCCGACCGTCGAGCGGGCGCTCGACTTCGTCCTGGGTCACCGGCGCACCGACGGGCTGCCACTGTGGGCGGTCGAGGCCGACGCCCGGCCCTGGGACTACGCCCTGCTCACCGGCACCTCGAGCATCCAGCACGCGCTTCGCTGCGGTGCCCGCCTGGCCGAGCGCGTCGGCGAACAGCGTCCGCAGTGGATCGAGGCGGCCGACCACATGGCGCACGCCGTACGCACCCGTCCCGACGCGTTCGAACCGAAGACGCGCTGGGCGATGGACTGGTACTACCCGGTGCTCACCGGCGTGCTCACCGGCGAGGCCGCGAAGGCCCGCCTCGCCGAAGGGTGGGACACGTTCGCGATGGAGGGCCTGGGCATCCGCTGCGTCAGCGACGAACCGTGGATCACGGCGTCGGAGACCGCCGAGTGCGCCCTGGCCTACGCGTCGATCGGCGACATGTCCACGGCCACCGAGCTGCTCACCTGGACCCGCACGCACCGACGCGACGACGGTTCCTACTGGACGGGCATCGTCTACCCCGAGCCGGTCTTCTTCCCGTTCGACGAGCACACCTCCTACACGGCCGCCGCCGTCGTGCTCGCTGTCGACGCGATCACCCGCGCCACCCCGGCCAGCGACGTCTTCGTGCCGTTCTGAACGGGGCGGGGCGCCTGGCGGCGCCGCTTCCGCTCTCGCGAGCTCACCGCCCATGGCGGCTCACCCTGCTCACGTCGGCGACCGGGTCGGCCCGACCTGCGAGTCTTCGGCGCGGTTGCGATGAGTTTCCGGGCCGACTGTCCACCACGAAACTCATCGGTGCGGCACGCAACCGGGTGCGATGAGTTTCCGCGCGAGCAGGGCGCCGCGAAACTCATCGGTGGGGGTGCGACTGTTACGTTGCTCTCTCGATGAAGTCGACGTTCGCTCGGACGGTCATCTCGATCTGGAGCTGGCTCGCGCTCGGCGTGATCGTGATCGTCTGGACACCGATGGTGGCGATCGTGCGCCTCGTGACGATGCCGTTCGACCACGGCGCCTACGCCGCCGGCTATCTGTTCCGCAAACTCACGGTCGTCCACCAGAAGCTGACGCCGCTGTGGAAGTTCCGCACGTCGGGCACCCTCCCCGACGACATGCGGCGCCCCTACGTCGTCGTGTCGAACCACGAGAGTTTCGTGGACATCCTGCTGATCTCCCACCTCCCCACCGAGATGAAGTGGATGTCGAAGATCGAGATCCTGCGTATCCCGCTCGTCGGATGGATGATGCGCCTCGCCCGGGACATCCCGCTCGAGCGCGGTGATGCCGCCTCGACGGCCAAGGCACTCGCCGCGTCGAGCGAGCGCCTGAACTCCAAGGTCTCGGTGATGATCTTCCCGGAAGGCACGCGCTCGAAGACCGGGGATCTCCGTGCGTTCAAGTCCGGTGCCTTCCGCCTGGCGATCGAGCACCAGGTGCCGATCCTCCCGCTCGCCGTGTACGGCACCCGCGACGCACTGCGCAAGCACGATTGGCGCCTCGGGTACGCCGAGGCCGAGGTCCGCGTCCTCGACCCGGTGCCCACCGAGGGTCTCACCATGGACGACATGCCTGCCCTGAAGGCACAGGTCCGCGACCTGATCAGCGCTGCTCGCGACGACCTGCGTCGCGAGTTCGGCGACTGACGGACCACGCCAAGCATGTCGTTCCAGGCGCCGGTCCGCCTGCTCGAAGCGGCGAGGCCGTCGGTTCCCGCAGCGCTGCTCGTCGCGATCGCATCGAGCACCGCCGTGTTCACGGCCACGCCGTTCCTCCTCCCGGCGGTCGCGGACGAGTACGGCGTCGCCGTCAGCACCGCCGGCTGGATGTCCACCGCGCAGCTCGCCGGGTTCGTCGTCGCCTCGTGGATCGGCGGGCGCTTCCTCCGCCCCGTGCGCTCGGTGTTCGTCATCGGGACCCTCACCGGCGTCGTCGCCAACCTCGGATCCGCCGCCGCACCGAGCTTCGAGGTGCTGGCCGTGCTGCGCTTCGGCAGCGGACTGTCACTCGGCTTCGCCGCCTGGATCGCCTGGCAGGCCGCGTTCGGCAACACGGAGAAGACCGGCGACGTGGCCGTCGTGGGCCCGCTCGTCGGCGTGGTCCTGTCGCCCATGATCGCCCTGGTCCTCGAATCCGTCGGACTGCGATGGTTGTTCGTGCTCCTCGCCGCGATCGCGGCGACGCCACTCCTCTGGACGCGACAGGTCCCACGAGTGGAGCGCCTGCGCCCGCATCGCACACGGCACACACCGACCCGAGCTGCCCGCGTGATCCTGGTGTCGCTCGGGTTGATCACGCTCGGCGGATCATCGGTGTTCGTCTACAGCGCCGCGATCGGGAAGGACCTCGACGGACTCTCGCCCCTCACCGTGTCACTGCTCTTCAGCGGCAATGCACTCGCGGGGATCCCATCCGCGAGGTGGACCGGTCGGCGCGGCCCGGCGGGCATGTGGTTCCTGGTCACGGCGTGCTGCGCGTTGGCGATCGCCGCCGCCCGCAGCGGCGTCGTGTTCGGGCTGGCGATCGTCGGATGGGGCTTCGTGTTCTTCATGGGGGTGCCGGCTGCGTTCAACCTGCTCGCCGCCCGGTCGAACTTTCCCGAGGAGCGCGCCGGTGACGCCCAGGCGATGATGGCCCTCGGACGCGTCTTCGGCCCGATCATGGGCGGGGCCCTGCTCGCCGCCGGCTCGGAGGGCACGCTCGGCGTGGTCGCCGCATCGGTGATGTCGCTCGGGGGATGCCTGCTGCTCTACGTCGACCGGCAGCGCTTCGTGGTCGTGCGCCAGTTCGGCGCCTGGTCGACCGCGCGCGCCTCAGTCGACTCGCCGCAGCACCCGTAGCGAGCCGGTCGCCGAGTCGAGCCGGAAGCGCCCCGACTCGAGCGCCGGCCGGAAGATCTGCTCGTACGGCGGTCGACCGCCGTCGGCGGGGTCCGGAAAGACGTCGTGGATCGCCAACGTGCCGCCGAGCGCGACGTGGTGCGCCCAACCCTCGTAGTCGAGCCGTGCCGGCTCCTCGCCGTGACCGCCGTCGATGAAGAGGAACGACAGCGGCATGGTCCAGTTCGCTGCGACGATCGGCGACCGGCCGACGACGGCGATCACCGAGTCCTCCAGGCCAGCGTCGTGGATCGCGGCCCGGAAGAACGGCAAGGTGTCCATCTCGCCCGTGCGAGCGTCGACCACCTCGACATCGTGGTGCTCCCAACCCGCCTGGTTCTCCTCGGACCCGCGGTGGTGGTCGACGGCGAACAGCACGACCCCCGAACGCTCTGCGGCGTCGCCGAGCCAGATCGTCGACCGGCCGCAGTACGAACCGACCTCGAGCATGGGAGCGCCCGGCACGTCGGCGGACGCAGCGATGGCCGCGTCCCACAGCGCGTCACCCTCCTCGGGTGGCATGAACCCCTTCGTCGCGAGCGCCAGTTCGCGGCGCTCCGGCGTCACCAGGTGTCCCAGTGGATGATCGTGTCCGGGTCGGGACGCATCGCCGGCTTGAAGTCGGTGCCGATGGTGTAGGCGAGCGGCGTGAGGCACGCCTGCTGGATCTCCTCGAACGGGATCCCGACGACGTCGGCGACCTCCTTCTCCATCATCAGCGAGATCGTGGTCCACGCCGTACCGAGTCCCCGGGCGCGGGCGGCGAGCATGAAGCTCCACATCCCGGGCAGGATGTTGCCCATCACCGACGCCGACATCATCGCTGGCGCGCCCTCGATGCGACCGGCGGTGCACCCGAGGACGAGTGCCGGGGCATCAGCCATGTGCTCGGACAGGTACGTCGCGGAGTCGACCACGCGGTCCTGCTGGGCCTGCTCGGCCGCACCCTCCTTCTCGATCGCACCGGCATACATCGGCGTCTGGCTGTAGATCGCCCAGCACTGCTTGTAGATCTCGCCGATCGCCCGACGCTTCTCGGCGTCCTTGACGACCACGAACTGCATCGTCATCAGGTTCGAACCGGACGGCGCCTGCATCGCGGTCGCCACGCACTCGCGAATCACGTCGTCCTCGACGGGCCTCGAGAAGTCGAGCCGCTTGCGGACGGCACGGGTGGTGGTCAGCACTTCGTCGGCGGAGATGTCGAGCAACGTCATGCGCAGACTGTACGACGTGCCAACATGACGAACGCCATGGAGAGCGACGCGCCGACCGAACCACCGCACGACCGTGACAGCCAAGGGGCCCTCGACAACCTGGTGACGCTGCTCGATCTCGAGGCGATCGAGGTCAACATCTTCCGCGGACGGTCGCCCGACGAGAACCGTCAGCGGGTGTTCGGTGGCCAGGTTGCCGGTCAGGCGCTGGTGGCTGCGGCACGAACGATCGACGAACGGGGTCGCCTCGTGCACTCGTTGCACGCCTACTTCCTCCGCCCCGGCGACCCCAACGTGCCGATCCTGTACGAGGTCGACCGCATCCGCGACGGCCGCAGCTTCTCCACGCGACGCGTCGTCGCGATCCAGCACGGCCGGGCGATCTTCAACCTGCAGGCGAGCTTCCACGACGACGAACCCGGCCCCGACCATCAGATCCCGATGCCCGACGACATGGGCGACCCACTCGACTTCCCGGACTTCCACACCCGCATGGCGCCGTACGCCGAACAGATCGGCGACTGGTACCACCGGCCCCGCCCCATCGACCTGCGCTACGTCGACGGCGACCCCACGAGCCGCCGCGGGCAGTCGACCAGCAAGCAGCACGTGTGGCTGCGCGCAGACGGCGTGCTGCCCGATGATCCGGTGCTGCACGCCTGCGTGGTCACCTACGCCAGCGACATGACCCTGCTCGACACGACGCTGCTGCCGTTCGGGCTCGACTGGGACACCCCCGGCATGCAGATGGCGAGCGTCGACCACGCGATGTGGTTCCACCGACCGTTCCGCGCCGACGACTGGCTCCTGTACGCGCAATCGGCGGTGTCGACGTCGTCGGCACGCGGCATGGCACAGGGATCGATCTTCACCCGCGACGGCCGCCTGGCCGTCAGCGTGGTGCAGGAAGGCCTCACCCGCCTGACGAGCTGAGCGCTGCGCCACGCGCTAGAGATGGCTCGATGAAACGGATCGTCGCCGTGCCGACCATCGCCGTCCTGCTCCTGGCCGCCTGCGGTTCCGACGACGGCGGCGACGGGTTCGGCACGGGACCACCGGAGACGACGGTCGGGTCCACCGATCGCTCGGACAGCACCGACACCACGAGCGACGCCCAAGCGACGGTGCCGCCGAGCGAGTCACCGACGACGGACCCGGCCGACACCACCCCCGTGACGGAGGCACCGACGGGCACGGTGCCGGCGGGTCCGCTGCCGGAGCCCATTGTCGAGCTGTTCGAGATCGGCACCTTCGACCAGCCCGTGCAGGTCACCGACCGGCCGGGTGAGGGCACCGTGTACGTCGTCGAGCAGCCCGGACGTGTCGTCGGCGTGACCGATCTGTCCACCGAGACGGTGCTCGACATCACCGACCTCACCGAGGCGAGCGGCGAGCAGGGGCTCCTCGGACTGGCGTTCCACCCGACCGAGGCTCTCGCGTACGTCGATTTCACCGACAACCGCGGTGACACGGTGGTGGCCGAGTTCGCGATCGACACGGTCACCGGTCGGTTCGACCGCGACTCGTACCGGGAGGTGCTCACCGTCGACCAGCCGTACGGCAACCACAACGGCGGCCAGCTCGCGTTCGGGCCGGATCAACTGCTCTACATCGGCCTCGGCGACGGCGGCTCCGGCGGCGACCCGCAACGCCACGCACTCGATCTCACCAGCCGTCTGGGCAAGATCCTGCGCATCGACCCGGCCGCCGCCGGTGATGCACCGTTCACGGTGCCCGCCGACAACCCGTTCGTCGACGATCCCGCCGCCGACCCGACGATCTGGTCGTACGGGCTGCGCAATCCGTGGCGGTTCTCGTTCGACCCCGACACGGGCGACCTCTGGATCGCCGACGTCGGCCAGGGTGACTTCGAGGAGGTCAACCGATCGACGGCCACCGACCGCCGCGACGCCGGCAGGGGCGTGAACTACGGGTGGAGCGCCTTCGAGGGGTTCGAGCGGTACAACGCCGACCAGCCCACCGACGGCGCGATCGCGCCACTGTTCGTCTACGACCACAGCGGCGGCCGATGCTCGGTGAGCGGTGGCGCGGTGGCGCGCGGTGGCGCCGTGCCCGACCTGCAGGGCTGGTACGTGTTCGGCGACTACTGCACCGGCCAGATCTGGGCGCTCGACCCCACGGCACCGCCGACCGAACCACGGGTGATCCAGATCGCCGACCTCGGCGGCCTCGCGGCCATCGCGGCCGGCCCCGAACGCGACCTGTACGCGGTGTCGAACGGCGGCACCGTGGCGCGCCTGATCGCCGGCTGACCGTCACAGGAAGCCGAGCAGGTCGGCGACGACCTCCTCCGCGTCGACCGCGAACCCG
>Ga0316576_10001256_pt1 | contig 13435 bp, 10 predicted proteins | sample S0NA_FD_203075 | JGI IMG/M metagenome (GOLD analysis project Ga0316576, IMG submission 203075) | Rhizosphere microbial communities from salt marsh grasses in Alabama, United States - S0-2_050615r3r5 | ecosystem: Host-associated > Plants > Roots > Rhizosphere | place: USA: Alabama | collected... | reverse complement strand
TGGTCACGATATCCGGCACAACCCCGGAATCCTGGAATCCCCAGTAATGGTCACCCAGCCGGCAAAGCCCGGACTGTACCTCGTCGGCCACCACGAGGCCACCGGCCGAACGTACGATGCGATAGGCGGTGTCCAGGTAGCCTTCCGGCGCCGTCAGAATCCCATTGCAGCTGAAGATGTTATCGGTCATGAACATCGCTGGCGCCACTCCGCGATCCGCCAGGGCCTCGACCGCAGCTCCGGCCAGGGCCGCAAATTTCGCACCGGTGTCCCCATCCTCGCGTCGGAAGCTGCCCCGGTAGCCATTGGGCGCCTCGACGGCCTCGAGCCAGTCCGGGCGGTCACTGGCCGGATACTCCGCTGTGGAAAGCGCCGACACAACCATCGAATTTCCATGGTAGGCATGCTCGGTCACGATCGCGCCCTCATGGCCGGTGACGGTCCGGGCAATGCGAAAAGCGAGGTCATTGGCCTCGGTTCCGGTACACACGAACATGCACACACCCAGGTCACCCGGCAGCGTTTCTCCCAGGCGCTCGGCGTAGCGGACAACATTTTCGTGCAGGTAGCGCGTGTGCGTGTTGAGCGTCGAAGCCTGCCGGCAAAGCGCCTCGACCACGCGGGGATGGCAGTGTCCGACGGAGGCGACGTTGTTGTAACAGTCCAGATAGCGACGCCCGTCCGCATCCCAGAGCCAGACTCCCTGCCCCCGGACCAGGTGGACCGGCTGGTCGTAAAACAGACGGTAAGTGGGGCCCATCGCACGGTCGCGGCGCGCCATCAGGTTGCGCTGTTCCGGGCTGGTCATGAGTTCGGTCCTCATTGCCTGAAGAACTGTCGGGTTCTGAATGTTAACCCTGCGTGGGGCTCATATGACAGCGTGGGCTTGCGTGCGGCCCGGGAAGGCACCAACTAGTACGAAGGGCATCCGTCATCGCTGTGATGCCTGCAGCCGCCCGCGGGAATCGTCGCGGTCGGAACGGTGATCCTTGTCATTGAAATCACCTATCAAGCTTATCGGAAAATTCAATTTCAACTATAAAGGGGCTGTGTCTATGCTTGTATGGCTGAACCCCTTTTATCCATCAACAGGAGGCTGGAACCACCATGTCACTGAAAGGAACCAAGACCGAGCAGAATCTCAAAGACGCATTTGCAGGTGAATCGCAGGCCAACCGCCGCTACCTGTATTTCGCCCAGCGCGCCGACGTGGAAGGTTACAACGATGTTTCCACCGTGTTCCGTTCCACCGCCGAAGGCGAGACCGGCCACGCGCACGGCCACCTGGAATACCTCGAGGAAGCCGGCGACCCCGCGACCGGTCTGCCGATCGGCCCGACCGCCGATAACCTGAAAGCCGCGATCGCCGGCGAAACGCACGAGTACACCGACATGTACCCGGGCATGGCCCGCACAGCCCGCGACGAAGGTTTCGACGAGATCGCCGACTGGTTCGAGACCCTGGCCAAGGCGGAGCGTTCGCACGCCAACCGCTTCCAGAAGGCTCTGGACGAACTCTGACCGAGCGGCATTGAAAGACTGGAGCCCTTCCCCCGAAGGGCTCCGATTTGCCAGATTCCAATCAGGCAAACGCAGGAAAAGGGCTCTGACCCCTTTTTAGCAGACGATCCGGGAGAAGTACGATGCGAGAAGGCAGTCTCGAGGCTCCGACACGCCATCCACTCGGTTGGCGGGAAAACGAGTGTTACAACGAAGAGAAGCTCTTCGCGGAACTGGAGCGCGTGTTCGATATCTGTCACGGCTGCCGGCGCTGTGTCTCGCTGTGCGACGCCTATCCGACCCTGTTCGACCTCGTCGACGAGTCGAGCACGATGGAAGTGGACGGCGTCGAGAAGCAGGACTTCTGGAAAGTGGTCGACCAGTGCTACATGTGCGATCTCTGTTACCAGACCAAATGCCCGTATGTGCCCCCGCACGAATGGGCGGTCGACTTCCCGCACCTGATGCTGCGCGCGAAGGCGGTGCAGTTCAAGAAGGGTGAGCGCAAAATCAGCCACAGGCTGATCAGCAACACCCGGGCGCAAAGCGCCGTTGGCAGCCTTCCCGTGGTGTCCGGCGTCATCAACGCGGCCAACCGTGTGGGGGGTGTTCGCAAGATCCTCGAAAAAGCACTGGACATCGACCACCGCGCGCACCTGCCGGAGTTTCATTCGAAGACGCTGCGCAAGCGCAACAAGGGCCGCGAGCCCGTACAGGCGGTTGTCAAGACGGCCGGACCGACGCGGGGCAAGGTCGCGCTGTTCACGACCTGCTACTGCAACGTCAACACGCCCGACATCGGCGATGACCTGATCCGGGTCTTCGAGCACAACGGCATCCCGGTGCGCCTGACGGCCAAGGAAGAATGCTGCGGCATGCCCAAGCTCGAGCAGGGTGACCTGGAGACCGTGGACAAGTACCGCCGCACCAACATCCCCGAACTCGTCAGGCTCATCGACGAGGGCTGGGACATCGTGGCCGCGATTCCCTCGTGCGTGCTGATGTTCAAGCAGGAACTGCCGCTGATGTACCCGGACGACCCGGACGTGCAGAAGGTCAAGCAGCATATGTTCGACCCGTTCGAGTATCTTGCGCACCGGCACAAGGAAGGTCTGCTGAAGACCGACTTCAAGGCCGAACTCGGCAAGGTCGTCTGGCAGGCGCCCTGTCACCAGCGGGTGCAGAACATCGGTCCCAAGACGCGCGACATCCTGGCGCTGGTCCCGGGCACGCAGGTGGAGATGATCGAGCGCTGCTCCGGCCACGACGGCACGTATGGCGTGCGCGCCGGAACCTACGACAAGTCGCAGAAGATCGCGCGCCCCGTGATCAACCGGGCGAAGAAGGCCGAGCCGGATTACATGGTCTCGGATTGTCCAATGGCGGCCACGCAAATAGCCGACGGACTCGAGTTGGTGAACGTAGAGACCAGTCCGCTGACCCTGCTGCGCAAGGCGTACGGGATCTGAGGGATTATTTTCGACCGGCCCTGCTGGCCGGTCCGAACCGTTTCATCAAGGAAATTCCGGAGAACCGACTTATGGAAAACCAGATAATGGAGAAGCTGAAGAGAACCGACCTGCTCAGCCTGGAAAAGTATGCTGAGCAACGCACCGATTTCCGGGCGCTCGTCATCGAACACAAGAAAGACCGCCGGGTCGATGTCGGCCCCAATCTCACCCTGTACTTCGAGGACCGCCTGACTGTCCAGTACCAGGTCCAGGAGATGCTTCGCATCGAACGCATCTTTGAGGCCCAGGGCATCGAAGAAGAGCTTGAAGCGTACAACCCGCTGATCCCGGACGGCAGCAACCTCAAGTGCACTGCCATGTTCGAATTCGAGGATGTAGAAGAGCGCCGCCGGCGCCTGGCGCAGCTGGTGGGCGTCGAAAACCAGGTCTGGTTGCGGGTGGATGGGCAGGACAAGGTTTACGCGATTGCCAACGAGGACCTGGATCGCTCCACGTCCGAGAAAACCTCGGCTGTTCACTTTATGCGCTTCGAGCTCGACGACGCCATGAAGGCCGCCCTGGCCGAAGGCGCCATATTGCACTTCGGCTGCGACAGCGACCTCTACCGGCACGAAGTGGCCGTCGACGAGGCGACACGGCGCTCGCTCCTGAACGATCTCACCGTTCATTGATGGCACACATTCTCGGCGCGCCGGGCTTTCCGCGCCCGGCCGCCGGTTGCGTGGGTTGGTCAACCCGCCCGCGGCGTCTTTCCCTGGCGCGCTAACGCGTCGGCCAAACGACTGTCGTCCTCCGGGCCAGCGGCGGGCGGATTGACTCCAATTCGCCGTCTGATAAACTTGTTAGTCGCTAACAAGTTTTATCCAGATGCCTCAAACCACTCCTTCCACACCTGATCCAGAGACCCCGCGCACCCAGGCCGAACGCACTGCGCTGGCGGAATCGAGCATGATCGAGGCCGCCATCGAATTGCTCAACACGGTGGGCATCCAGGGCACCACGCTGGTGGCAATCGGCGAACGGGCCGGCTACAGCCGCGGTCTCGCCAGCCACCATTTCGGGTCCAAGGCCAAGCTGCTGCGGGCGGTGTTGCGACAGCTTACCGCCATGTGGACGGCTGTCCTGGTGCGTCAACTGGATGGCAAAACAGGGCTCGACGCGATCGGAGTGGCCATCGACGCCCACCTCGCCCACGCGCTGAGGCACCCCGAATATATCCGTGTACAGAACATCCTGTGGGGCGCTGCGCTGGACCCGGCGTCCGAGTTCAAGCCCAACGTGGCCGAATTCATGCGTATCCAGCGGGCATCGGTCGCTTCCTGGGTGGAAGGCGGCCAGTCCATGAGCGAAATTCGCCCGGACGCGAACCCCATACGGATCGCCGAGCAGTACTACGGCGGCCTGATCGGCATCAACAGTCAGTGGCTCGTCAGCCCCGATTTCGATCTTTCGGCCGCCTACGAAGATTTCAAACGCAACATGGTGCGCCTGCTGCGCAACCAGTAAACCCCGAGGAAAAACCATGACCGACGCTTTCATTTACGATCACGTCCGTTCCCCGAGAGGGCGAGGCAAAATCGGCGGAGCGCTCAATCCGATCACCCCGATCAACCTGGCCACCCAGGTGCTTCAAAGCCTGCGGGACCGCAACGAACTGGACACGGCGCTGGTCGATGACGTGATCCTGGGCTGCGTCACACCGGTCGGCGAACAAGGCGCCAATATCGCGCGCGTCGGCGCAATCACCGCAGGCTATGCCGAGACGGTTCCAGGCAAGCAGATCAACCGTTTCTGTGCATCAGGGCTGGAAGCGGTCAATTCCGCCGCCTCGCAGATCATGGCAGGCCAGTCCGACGTCGCGGTCGGGGGCGGCGTCGAATGCATGTCGCGAATTCCGATGGGTTCCGACGGCGGCGCCATGGCGATCGACCCACAGACCGCGTACGACACCTACTTCGTGCCGCAGGGCATCGGCGCGGACCTCATCGCCACGCTGCACGGCTTCAGCCGTGAGGACGTCGACGCCTATGCGCTGGTCAGCCAGCAACGCGCGGCCCACGCCTGGGAACAGGGTTATTTCAGCGGATCCGTCATGCCCGTCCGCAATCACGTCGGCGAAGTCGTGCTGGATCATGACGAAACCATACGAGCGGACGCCACCATGGAAAGCCTGGGCGGCCTCAACCCCGCGTTCGCCGTGCTCGGCGACCAGGCGGGTTTCGACGACGTCGCCATCCAGAAGTATCCACAGGTCGAGGCGATCAATCACGTGCACACGGCAGGCAACTCCAGCGGCATCGTCGACGGCGCGGCGGCCGTGCTGGTCGGCAGCCGCGAAGCCGGAAAAACGATGGGGCTGAAGCCACGCGCGCGGATCCGGGCCTTCGCCTCCATCGGCTCGGACCCGACCATCATGCTCACCGGCCCAGCCCCGGCTTCCCTAAAAGCCCTCAAACGCGCCGGGATGAGTCCTTCCGACATCGACCTCTGGGAACTGAATGAGGCCTTCGCCTCGGTGGTGCTGCTGTACATGAAGCTACTCGAAATACCGCACGAAAAGATCAACGTGAACGGTGGTGCGATCGCCATGGGCCACCCGCTGGGGGCCACCGGCAGCATCGTCCTGGGAACGCTGCTTGACGAGATGGAGCGCCGCGACCTGGAGACGGGGCTGGTCACCTTGTGCATCGGCGCCGGAATGGGCACCGCCACCATTATCGAACGCGTTTAAGGGAGACGTAAAATGAGCCAAACCATCCAGTACCACGTCGACCCCGATGGCATCGCCCTTCTCACCATCGACCTGCCGGGCCTGCCGATGAACGTGCTCACCCCCCGGTTCATGGAGGACCTGGCGAGCCTCAGCCAACAGGCGGCAGAAGACGAAGCCGTGAAGGGCCTGGTCATCACCTCGGGCAAGAAGGCCTTCATCGCGGGCGCGGACATCAAGGACATGGTCACCGCCTATGATCGCGGGATCACCCCGGCCGAAGCCTTCCGCTTCAGCTATGACCTCAACCGCACGCTGCGCGCATTGGAAACCTGCGGAAAACCCGTCGCAGTTGCGATCAACGGCCTGGCGCTGGGCGGCGGACTCGAGGTGTGCCTTGCCGGTCACTACCGGGTTCTCGCCAGCGACACGGGCGCCGTACTCGGTTTTCCGGAGGTCAACATAGGCCTGCTTCCCGGCGCCGGCGGTACTCAGCGCACACCGCGCCTGGTGGGCTTCCGCAACGCTGCCGCGATGGTCCTGCAGTGCCGGAACCAGAAGCCGCCGCAGGCGCTCGAGATGGGCCTGGTGCACGAACTCGCGCCAGTGGCCGAAATCGTCGAACGCGCCCGGCGCTGGGTGCTTGACAAGGGAGACCCGGTGCAGCCCTGGGACAAGAAGGGCTTCAAGATTCCCCACGGAGGGCTGATGCACCCGGGTACGGCGCAGATTTTCATGGGCGGCAACGCCCTGATCGCGAAAAACACGAAGCACAACTATCCGGCGCCGATCGCCGCGCAGTCCGCCATGTTCGAGGGTTGTGCAACCTCGATCGACGAGGGCCTGAAGATCGAGTCGCAGTATTTCGGGACGCTGCTGGCCGGGCCGGTCGCCCGCAACATGATGCGCACCCTGTTCGTGAACAAGGGCAAAGCCGACAAGCTGGCCCGGCGTCCCGAAGGTGTCAAAAAATCCCGGGTCGGAAAGCTCGGTGTGTTGGGTGCCGGCATGATGGGCGCGGGCATCGCCCATGTCTCCGCGATGGCCGGCATCGAAGTCGTGCTGCTCGATACCGAACTGGAGAACGCCGAAAGAGGCAAGGCTTACTCGGAAGGCTTGCTGAACAAGGCCGTGGAGCGCGGCAAATCCACGCCCGAAAAGGCCACCGCGGTGCTCGAGCTGATCAGGCCGACCACCAACTACCATGACCTCGCCGGCTGTGACCTGGTCATCGAAGCGGTGTTCGAAAACCCGAAGATCAAGGCCGACGTCACCGCCAAGACCGAAGCCGTCGTGCCGGAACGATGCATTTTCGCCAGCAACACGTCCACACTGCCGATCACCGGCCTGGCCGAGGCGTCTGAGCGCCCGGAACAGTTCATCGGCATCCACTTCTTCTCGCCGGTGGACAAGATGCCACTGGTTGAGGTCATTGTCGGGAAAAAGACCGGCGATGAGGCGATCGCACGCAGCCTGGATTACATTCAGCAGATCCGCAAGACACCCATCGTGGTCAACGACAGTCGCGGCTTCTTCACCAGCCGGGTATTCGGTACGTTTACCAGCGAAGGCATCACGATGCTGTCGGAAGGAATCCAGCCGGCGCTGATCGAAAACGCGGCGAAAATGGCTGGCATGCCCGTAGGGCCGCTGGCGGTCACCGACGAGGTCACGCTGGAACTTGCTTACAAGGTAGGCAAGGAGACGGCGGAAGCCATGGGGCGCGAGTACGGCGCCAACGCCAGCGAACGGGTGGTGCAGCACATGGTCGAGGACGTGGACCGCAGGGGCAAGCGTTTCGGCAAGGGATTCTACGACTACCCGAAAGACGGAAAGAAGCGACTGTGGCCCGGCCTGGCGGATCACTTCCCTACCCGCGATGCGCAGCCGGAGGTGCAGGAACTCAGGAAACGGTTCCTCATGATTCAGGCCCTGGAGTCCGCGCGCTGTCTCGAGGAAGGCGTTCTGACTGACGCGGCCGACGGCGATGTCGGTTCGATTTTCGGGATCGGCTACCCGGCATGGACGGGAGGCACGCTATCGTATATCGATACGGTCGGCATCGGCGAATTCGTCGCCGAATGCGACCGCCTGGCCGAGAGCTGCGGTGAGCGATTCCAGGTTTCCGACTGGCTGCGGGAACGCGCCCGCAACGACCAGGCCTTTTACAGCTGAGCGCAGAACCACAGCGGGAGCAAAGACGATGAAAAGACTGATATTCGGCGAAGAGCATGAGATGTTCCGGGACTCGGTTCGACGCTTCATGCAGGCGGAGATCGAGCCCCATGTAGAACGCTGGAGGCAAAACGGCATCTGCGACAAGGAGGCCTTTCTCAAAGCCGGCGAGCAGGGGTTGTTGTGCATGTGGGCCGGCGAGAAATACGGCGGGCTGGGTATGTCTGACTTCCGCTTTGAGCAGATCGTCATCGAGGAAGGCCTGCGCCACGGCGATCTGGGCCTGTTTCTCAGCCTCCACAGCCGCCTGGTGGGTCCGTACATCGGCGAACTCGGCAGCGAGGCGCTCAAGCAACGCCTGTTGCCCAGGTGCATCAGCGGCGAAACCATCCTCGGAATCGCGATGACCGAACCAGGCGCCGGAAGCGACCTGGCGGGCATCAAGAGCCGTGCGACACGCGACGGCGACGACTGGGTGATCAACGGCTCGAAAACCTATATATCCAATGGCATCAATGGTGGCGCGTTCGTGGTGGCGGCCCGCAGTGTGCCGGACAAGCCCCATGGCATCGGCCTGTTCGTTGTGGAAGAGGGCATGGAAGGCTTTTCCCGTGGGCGCAATCTGGAGAAGATGGGCCTGAAAGCTCAGGATACGGCCGAGTTGTTCTTCGAGAACGTTCGGGTGCCGGCCGAAAACGTGCTGGGCGATCCGGAAAAGGGTTTTTACAGCCTGATGCACTTCCTCGCCGAGGAACGACTGATCAACGCCTGCCAATGCGTGGCCCACGCCCAGATCGCCTTTGACCTGACCATGGAATATATTCTCGAACGCAAAGCCTTCGGGCGCCCGATTGCCGCCTTCCAGAACAGCCGCTTCAAGATGGCTGAAATGCGCACCGCGCTGGACACGGTCCAGACCTTCGTCGATCAGCTCGTGTTGCTCCACAACGACGGCAAGCTGAGCGCGGAGCTGGCGGCGGAAGCGAAGCTCATGGCGACGGATGTCGAGGCCAGGGTCATGGACGATTGCGTGCAGTTGCACGGCGGCGCCGGTTACATGAGCGAGTACCGTATTTCGCACATGTTCACCGACGCCAGGGTGTCCCGCATCTACGCCGGCAGCTCGGAGATCATGAAGGAAATCATCGCCCGGGGCATCGGGCTGGATGAGCGCAAGCTGCTGTCCTAAGACATCGGGGCCTCGCTGCGCTAGGCTTGACGTCTGGCCACAACGACACCCCGCGAAATGACAACAGAGCAAATCGAGATCCTGGTCATCCTGGCCATGACGATCGCCGTATTCGCCTGGGGGCGTTGGCGACATGACATCGTTGCCGTGGGCTGCCTCATGGTCTGCGTCTTCGCCGGCCTGGTGCCCGCAACCGGGGCGTTTTCCGGATTCGGCCACCCGGCTGTGATCACCGTCGCCTGCGTGCTGATCCTGAGCTGGGGCCTGCAGGCCACCGGCGCGGTGGACGTGTTGGCTCAACGGCTGCTTCCCACCGGCGGCGGCCCGACCCTGACCATCGCAGCCATCACCGGGTTGGGGGCAGTTCTGTCGGCCTTCATGAACAACGTAGGTGCCCTCGCCCTCTTGATGCCGCTTGCGATCCAGATCGCAAAACGGCTCGGACTGACGCCCGGAAAGGTGCTGATGCCGCTGTCTTTCGGCACGATCGTCGGTGGCATGACAACTCTCATCGGCACGCCGCCCAACCTGATCGTCTCGGGCTTTCGCAACCAGAACGGCAGCGACAGTTTCGGTATGTTCGATTTCACTCCGGTTGGACTGGCGATTGCCGGCGCCGGTATCGTCTTCGTGGCTCTGGCCGGGTGGCGCATCGTGCCCGCGCGCGAGAACCAGGGCGCGGAGGGCTTCGACACCGGCCGCTACCTGACCGAAGCCCGCGTCACAGGTTCCGGGAAGGCGGACGGCCGACGGGTGGGCGAAGTCGACCGCATTCTGCAGGATGCCGATGCGCAGGTGGTCGCCATGGTGCGCAACGGATTCCGAATTTCCGCGCCCGACTCCCGGCGAAAGCTCCGGGAGGGGGACATCCTGATCATCGAGGCTGAGCCCGAGTCGCTGTCTTCGGCACTGTCCTCCCTCGGCCTGAAGCTGGAGGAGCACGTCGCCGTGGCAGTGGAGGCGGAAGACGACGCCGAGAGCTCCAAAAATGACTCCGAAGACATTGACGAAGAGGCCGGTGCGGAAGGCGCCAGCCAGCCCATTGGCGGCGAACTGCAGGAACTGGTCGTGATGCCGACCTCGACGCTGGTCGGCCGCTCGGTGAACGACCTGCGGCTCCGCAGCCAGCACGGTCTGATCCTGCTGGCTCTGTCGCGGCAGGGCCACCGGCGCATCAAGCGCTTGCGAACCACGGCGCTGCAAGCCGGCGACGTCCTGTTGGTGCAAGGTGCGCCGGGCGCGCTGTCGGGCTTTGCCTCGGAATTCGGTTGCGTGCCGCTGGCCGCCCGCTCCATCAGCATTCCCGACCGTCGCAAAACCATCATGGCACTCGCGGTGATGGCGGCCGCCATCGGCGGCGCCGCCTTTGGATTGCTCCCTGCCGCGATTTCGTTCGCCAGCGGCGTCCTGTTGTTCATGGTGCTGGGTGTGATACCGCTTCGGCGCCTCTACGAGGCCGTGGACTGGCCCGTCATCGTGCTGCTGGGTGCCCTGATCCCTGTCGCCTTCGCGATGGAATCGACCGGGGCGGCCAGCGTGATGGCCCGGGTGCTTCTCGATACGGTCGCCCAGGGGCACGCGATCATCGCGCTCGGGGTGATCCTGGTTGTCACGATGACGCTCTCAGACTTCATGAACAACGCCGCAACCGCGGCCGTCATGTGCCCGGTCGCGATCAGCAGCGCCGGACAGCTGGGCGTCAATACCGACACATTTCTCATGGCCGTGGCGGTCGGCGCTTCCTGCGCGTTCCTGACGCCGATCGGCCACCAGAACAACACCCTGATCCTGGGCCCGGGCGGTTTTCGTTTCAGCGACTACTGGCGTCTCGGCCTGCCGATGGAATTGATCGTCGTCACGGTGGGCATACCGACCCTGCTCTGGGCCTGGCCGCTCTGACCCGGCCCGCTGCCTGCCCGGAGCGCCCTCCGTTTGGCGCCAGTACGCGCGAATGATTCTCATTAGCTGAATCCGAACATCCGCTGAACCGAATCTTTATCCGGATTTAACACCGGTACGCGCACAATCCGGGCAAAACCAGCAAGGAAGACATGGAGAGTGCGTAGACTGCTAGTCAAGCCGGGAGCGGTCGCCGGCATGGCGCTGGACGCCATTGACACGGACACCCGCCTGTACGAACTGCAGGGTGGCCGGCTGCACCTGGGACTGGTCGAGCCGGGGTTCGAGCGCCGCTGCGAAGCAACCGAGTTCATTGCGCACGCCTACAGCCGCGTTTTCGGCGCGAGCTTGCGTTCCTTCTATCCGAGCCTGATCACGCTGCACGAGGACGGCCGGCGACTGTGCGGTGTCGTCGGCGCACGTCACGCCGAAGCGCAGATTCTGTTCCTGGAACACTACCTGGACCAGCCCGCAGAATCCGCAATCGCAGGTCTGACGGGCCGGCCAGTGCCGAGGCGGGGCATCGTCGAAATCGGTAATCTCTCGGTTGCGCGGCCCGCACTGACCTACCCCTTCATGGCCATGATCGGCGGATGGCTGCAGGCCTACGAGGTCGATTGGCTGGTGTTCGCCCTGACCCGCACCCTGCGGCGCCTGTTCCAGCGCGCGGGTGTGCAGCTGATCGACCTGGGGGCCGCCGAATCCAGACGGCTGGGACAGACCGAAAACGACTGGGGCTCCTATTACGACCACGAGCCCCGGGTGATGGCCTTGTGCCTGACCGGCGGCCTGGCCCACTTCAGGCTCCGTCACCGCAACAGCGACCGGATGAAAGCACGGTTCCGCGAAATCCCGGAAACAATAGCGTGCGAGGCCTGATAGGCACCCTGGCGACCGGCGGCAGCCGTCTAGGCGACGGCAACGGCGCCTCGCTGTCCGGGCAGGAATTGCTCGAATGCGCCACGACGCTGGCGGACGAACTGGTCGCGGAGAATGTACGCTGCGCCGGCATCCGGCTGGACAACGGAATCGAATGGGTCTGCGCGGATCTTGCCTGCATTCTTGCGGGTATCCCTGCCGTTCCCGTTCCGCTGTTCTTCACGCAGGGCCAGGTCAATCACCTGGTGCAGGCGACCGGAATGGACGCACTGCTTGGAACCATCACCGGTGCGGAAATGGCGTTTGCGTCGTTTCGCCCGCGCGGCCGGGAAGTGCCCTGGTGGGCCGGCCCCCGGCTCCATTGCCCGGTTCCGACCGGCGTGGCGAAGGTCAGTTTTACTTCCGGAACCACCGGCTCGCCGCGGGGCGTGTGCCTGCCGCTCGCGTCCCAGGAGGAGATCGCGGCTACGCTGGCGGCGTCGACGCGCTCGCTCGGCATGAAAAGACACCTGGCCGTACTGCCGCTTGCGGTGCTGCTGGAAAACGTCGCCGGGGTGTACGGCGCCTTTCTGAGCGGCGCCGAAGTGGCGCTGCCGCCACTGGCCCGGCTCGGTATCCGCGGCAGCTCGGCGTTCGACCCCTCGGCGCTGCTGGACGTTATCCTGGAATGGCGGCCCGACAGCCTGATCCTGCTGCCGCAGATGCTGAAGGGCCTGGTCGCGGAGTTGAAGCGGCGTTCTGCACACATCAACGGTCTCAAGCTGCTCTCGGTAGGCGGCGCGCGCACGGCGCCGGATCTGATCCTCGAAGCGCGCGCCCTTGGCCTGCCGGTTTACGAAGGCTACGGCCTGACCGAAGCCTGCTCGGTGGTGTCGCTCAACCTTCCCGGCGCCGATCGCCCCGGAAGCGTAGGACGCGTGCTTCCCTCACGTTCGGTGCGAATCTCGCCCATTGACGAGATCGAGGTCTTTCTGCCCGACGGCGTGCACTATCTCGGGGAGTCGCCGGCCGGCGCGGGCTGGATGCCAACGGGGGATCTCGGCCAGTTGGACAGGAACGGTTACCTGTACGTCCACGGGCGCCGTAAGCAGGTTCTGGTAACCGCATTCGGGCGAAAGGTCAGCCCGGAATGGGTTGAAAGTGAACTACTCGCCGAGTGCGCCCTCATGCAGGCGGTCGCCGTCGGTGACGACCAACCCGCGTTGGCCGCACTGGTGGTGCCGGCTCCCGGCGCCTGTGCTCAGGATGTAGCGCACGCCATCGAGCGCTGTAACGGCAGGCTGCCCGACTATGCGCGGATCGCGGCCTGGCGAACCGTACCCCCGTTGACCGTCGCCAACGGAATGCTGACGCCGAACGGCCGGATTCGCCGGGCGGCGGTACACCGACAGCACGCAGGTGACGTTGCAGCACTCTGCCGGAAGTTGCAGATGCAATCCACAGGAGCAAACCATGACGTTCTACCAGAAGCTCATCCAGGACACTGAGCGGGACCGGCGGTTCCTGTTGGACCAGCCGGTCATCAGCGATTGCCTTTCCGGCAAGGTCGCGCTCGAGACCTACCTGGCGTTTCTCGAGCAGGCGTATCACCACGTCAGGCACACGGTGCCG
>Ga0316576_10001255_pt1 | contig 13440 bp, 11 predicted proteins | sample S0NA_FD_203075 | JGI IMG/M metagenome (GOLD analysis project Ga0316576, IMG submission 203075) | Rhizosphere microbial communities from salt marsh grasses in Alabama, United States - S0-2_050615r3r5 | ecosystem: Host-associated > Plants > Roots > Rhizosphere | place: USA: Alabama | collected... | reverse complement strand
GGCGGCGTCGACGGGCTGATCCTCGAGAACTTCGGCTCGGTCCCCTTCGGCAAGGGGACCGCCGGGGACCGGCTCCCGCCGCACCAGATCGCGGCGATGGCGATCCTCGCCCGGATCTGCCGCGAGCGATTCTCGCTGCCCACCGGGGTCAACTGCCTGCGCAACGACGCCCCGGCCGCCCTCGGTATCGCCGCGGCGGCGGGCCTGGACTTCATCCGGGTCAACGTCCACACCGGGGCCTACGTCACGGATCAGGGAGTGATCGAGGGCGAGGCCCACCACACCCTGCGCTACCGCCAGGCGCTGGGCGCCCGGCACGTGTCGATCCTCGCCGACGTCCTGGTCAAGCACGCGGCGCCCCTGGCGCCGATCAGCGCGACCGCCGCGGTGCACGACTGCCTGCACCGTGGCCTGGCCGACGGGGTGATCGTCACCGGGGAGGCCACGGGCGCCCCGACGGCGCTGGCGCGCCTGCGGGAGGTACGGCAGGCCGCGGGAGACCGACCGGTGCTCGTCGGCTCCGGGCTGACCCCCGAGCGCGCCGGGGACCTCGCCCCCCTGGCCCACGGCGCCATCGTCGGGACCTGGCTCAAGCGGGGTGGCGACGTCAGCGCCGCCGTCGACCCGGCCCGGGTCCAAGAGCTCGTTGCCGCGGTGAAGGGGAGGTGGCGCCGCTGAGCCGCTACGGCACGCGGACGCCGGAGAAGGTGCCCTCGAAGTTGCCGGCGCCGTAGGTCCCGCCAAGCACCCCGTACCACTTGCCGTTGACCATCGAGTTGGAGCTCAGGATGTCGGCCTTGGCCTTGAGGGACATGTAGGTCATCTTCACCGCCAGATCGTTGAGCTCCTGGATCAGCAGCTGGACCAGGCTCTGCTTCTGGGACTGGCAGGCGGCGAACACCGCGGCCTCGAGCCCGGGGTAGCTGTTCTGGCCCGCCATCGCCGAGGCCAGCGCCTGGCAGTTGATCAGGTCGCCAAACATGCCGTTCAGGGTGGTGTAGCACGGCGTGTTGTTCATCGAGCAGGAGATGCCGGTGATCAGCGCCTCGATGGCCCAGCGGTAGACCTGACCGATGGAGTTCTTCACCTTGTGGTTATCGATGAAGAACACGCCGCAGACCTCCCGCGCCGTGTAGGAGGTGGTGGTCACCTTGCCCAGGCCCGGGATGTTCTGGGGCGGCGTGCTGACCTTGACCCCCTGGTACTGGAACTCGACCAGCTGCCACTCCGAGGTGCCGCTGTACATGTCGTTGCCTAGGGCCTGGATGTGCTCGATGCTCACCACCCGCGTGTCGTCGATCACGTCGTCTACCGTGGCGAGCAGCTTGATCACCTCCTTGCCCCAGGGGGGCACGTACTGGTTGATCATGTTCTGCAGGACCGGCGCGATCAGGTTGGTGATGAAGCTCGGCACGCCGCTGATGGAGAACTTGCCATCGATGATGTTTTGCAGCGTGGTGGCCACCGAGAGCAGGCCCTTGGTGATGCCCTCGAGCCCGTCGCGGACATGCAGCTGGCTGTCGAGCTTCCAGTTGCCCTTCATCCGGTCCAGGGCGTGCGGGATGTTGCAGACCGTCTTGGGCTTGCAGTCGCCGTTGATGCAGATCTGGCCGCTCGGGCAGCTCTGATCGTCGACGCAGCCTGTCTGCCCGTTGCTGTCCGGCTTGCAGGTGCCGCTGACGCAGATGTAGCCCGCCGGGCACTGGTCGTTGGTGGTGCAGGCCCCCGGCGGCGCCATGCAGACGCCGGAGATGCACTGCTCACCCGAGGGGCAGTCGGTGCCCTCGATGGGGTCGCAGATGTCGTTGTTCTTGGCCGTGGGGGGCACGCACTTGCCCGCCGCGGTGTTGCAGACTGTTGGCGCCTGGCAGTCGGCGTCGCTGGTGCAGCCCGGCAGGGCGGCCGGGTTCTGGGGGCTCTGGGGGCTCTGCGGGCTTGTTGGGCTCGTCGGGCTCTGCGGATCCTGGGGGTCAACCGGATCGTCAGGTCCGGCGCGCCCCACCATGCCGCCACCGCAGGCGGTGAGCGCGGCGACTAGCGTGAGTATCAGCCAGGGGGATCGTCTCATGCGTGTCTCCTGTTGCCCGTGGTGTGCAAGTCCCGGGCCCTCTGACGACACATTTCAAAGGACTGTTTTAAAATTGTTTTCTGGTGGCTAGTGGGACACGGTTGAGCGCCTGCCGGGATCCGCAGTCCCAGCCCTCCTCTCCCCTCCCGGCCGTGCTCCCAATCCTTTGGAAACCACTGGGATCCGGCAACGGCGACGGATGACCCCAACAGTGGCTGGCCCGCCTGCCACCCAGCCCCCGAGGCAAACCTACAAGCTGTTCCTGGGGCGGTCCCGAGGCTACAATAGGGCAATGAAATACGTATGTATTGGCTTGTTGCTGGTTTTTGCGGGTCCGGGGTGTGGGGATGACGATCCCCAGCCCGACGGCTGGGCATTCGCCGATCTGTTCCCGACCCAGGACCAGAGCTCGGGTAGCTGCTCCTCCGTGACCTGCGGCGGCTGCTGCATGGGCACGACCTGTATGCTGGGCACCAACGCCCAGGCCTGCGGCTACGGCGGCGTCCCCTGTCAGACCTGCCAGTCGACGGAGACCTGCCAGATGGGCGTCTGCATCTCGACCTCCACCTGCGATGCTCAGAGCTGCGCCAACGGCTGCTGCGCGAGCAGCGGCACGTGCGAGGCCGGCAACACCGACACCGCCTGCGGCACAGGCGGGGCGGCCTGCGAGGCCTGCGCCTCGGACAAGGTCTGCTCGCAGGGCGCGTGCATCACCAAGGGCAGCGGCAGCTACCAGGTCGTGCTGGTCAGCCTGAAGATCACGGACAAGTGGACGGTCTGCGGCTGGAACGGGCTCTACCCCGAGGCGACGTGTGATCCCTACGTCGAGATCACGGTGGGCAGCACGACCAAGGCCAGCAGCACCAAGCAGGACAGCCACTCCCCGGTGTGGAACGAGCCGTTGCTCGTCGCCACCGAGGCAGAGCTCACCGGCAAGGTCACCGTCTTCGTCAAGGACGAGGACACGGGCCCCGACGAGACCATCGGCGAGTGCTACCCCAACATCTCGTCCACCGATCTGGCCGCCGGACAAAAAATCGACAACTGCGGCGCGAACGTCACGGACCTGACCCTCGAGTTCAAGCCCAACTGAGCGGTCCTTGTTCCCCCTCCCGACGGGGGATAGAATCTAACAATGCGACACCGAGCTGCGCTGCTGCTGCTGGCCCTGCTCTGTCCCGTGGGCTGCGGGGACGATGGAGGATCCTCGGACGGCTGGGCCTTCGGCGATATCTTCCCGCCCCAGCCCGACTACACCACCAGCGGGACCTGCTCCACCGCCGGGGGCTGCGCGGGCTGCTGCATGGGCACGACCTGCATGGCCGGCACGGACCGTCAGGCCTGCGGCTACGGCGGTGTCCCGTGCCAGACCTGCCAGCCCAGCGAGACCTGCCAGATGGGCTTCTGCACCGCCCCGCCCTGCAGCGCCTCGACCTGCGCCGCCGGTTGCTGCGACAGCGCGGGCAAGTGTCAGTCCGGCACCACGGACCAGTCCTGCGGCACCGGCGGCGCGACCTGCGAGGCCTGCGCCAGCGACAAGGTCTGCTCCAGCAACGCCTGCACCGACAAGGGGCCGGCGATGTACAAGGTGACCCTGGAGAGCGCCAAGGTCACCGGGTCGAGCTGGATCGTCTGCGGGTTCGCCGAGCTCAGCGAGTGCGACCTCTACGTGACTTTGAAGGTCGGCAAGGCCCAGGCCACCAGCTCGATCAAGGTCGACACCAACAGCCCGACCTGGAACGAGTACATGCTCACCGCCACGGGCACCGACCTGACGAGCAGCTTCGAGGTGGAGGTGCGCGACGACGACCCGGTGGGCTCGGTGCAGATCGGCAGCTGCACCGGGAGCATCACCTCCGCGGACCTGACCGCCGGCACCTACGTCCACGACTGCGGGGACGCCAAGCAGGTGACCTGGAAGCTCGAGAGCATCTAGCTCAGAGCTTCACCTGCACCTCCAGGTTGCGCACCATCGAGGCGATCTCCTCCTCCAGCGCCCCCTTCTCGTCGCGCCACTGCTGGACCTGCTCTCGCAGCTCGCCCAGCCGGTCCTCCTCGACGGAGAGCGCCTCGATGTAGCGCTCGCGCAGGCCGCGCTCGTCGCGGGAGGTGCCCAGGGCCTGCAGGTTCTCGCGCAGGCGCTCCTGGTTGCTGTAGATCCCCTCGATCTCAACCGTGCGCTGCTGGATCCAGTGCTCCAGCGTGGCCGCCTTGTCGTTCAAATCGACCAGCCGCCCGAGCGCCTGCTGCGTCTCGTCGTCGATGTAGCGCTTCTCCATCCACAGGGCGATCTGCTTCCGATCCACGTTCTGGATCTGCCAGGACTCGACCATGTCGCCCTTCTCGGCCACGGTGAAGCGGGTGGTCTTGCCCGGCGCGACCTCGAGCCGGAAGCGGTAGAAGCTCTCCGTCTTCTCCTCCGGCTTCTCCGGCTGCACCAGGGTCCAGCCGTCGCGGAAGCGGTGCTCGAGGAACAGGTCCAGCGCGCGCTCCAGCTTGTTCTTGATCAGGTAGAGCGTCTTCTCGACGCGGTAACGGTGGAGGTAGAGCGTGCCGTGGGTGATCCGGGCGAGGTGCACGGTCTGCAAGTCGCTCTCGTTGTCGATGGAGATCACGCAGCCCAGCTCGACCGAGAAGGGCACCAGCCGCTCCTCGCCGGGCTTCAGCGTCTCCAGCATCGCCTCGCCGACGTAGCTCTCCTGCTCGAGCACAGTGAGCGGCCCACCCTCGAGCGTCATCCCGGTGGTGTTCTTGAACAGCACCGCCGACATCGGGTTCTTGTCCCGCACCGACGGGTTGTAGACCGCGACCCGCCGGCCCTCGAAGGGCCCCTGGAGGATCGGCACCAGCGCGGACTGGTTGCGCTTGACGGTGACCAGGTTCTGGATCGCGTACTGAAACAGGTCGCCGACCTCGACCGTGCGCGTCTGCACCTCCACCGAGCGGCGCAGCGCCTCGCGCTTGGGCATCGGCGGCGGCGCGGGCGCGGCGCCGCGGCCCAGGCCGAAGCTGGCCGCGGCCATCCGGGGCGCCGGGGCGCGGGCCGGCTGGGGCGCCCCCACCGGCGTGCCGTCGTCCAAAAAGTCGGCCTCGGCGAAGCTATCCATCGCCTCCTCCAGCACCGGCGGAGCGTAGGCCTCCTCCTCCCTGACCTGGACCACCGGGCGCCGCTTGTAGCGCGGCGAGTAGAGGTCGTGGACGAAGGAGATCGGCAGGCCGGCGACCAGCGTGAGAGAGACGTCCTCCCAGTCCTCGTCCTGGGTGTTGTCGACCAGGGCCCAGCCCTGGATCAGCGAGCGCTGCTCCGAGTCCGCCGGCTCGAGGAGCACGCGGTAGGAGGTCTTCCACACCGGCGTCTCCACGATGTAGGAGGCGACGAGCTCCCGCTCGCCCTTGCCCCGGGCGAAGACGGTGAGCCGCTTGAGGTCCTTCTTCTTCGAGGCGATCAAAATGTCGAGCAGGTGCTGCAGGTCCTTCTGGAGCGAGACATCGAGGAAGCTCAGCTGCTTGACCTCGAGCAGGTCGAAGGACTGGAGCGCCTGGCCGTCGACGAGCAGGCTCAGGTAGTGGGTCCAGACCGTCTCGCCGTCGAGCTTGCGGGTCACGGTCTCGATGCCGGTGACCACCCCCTCCACCGCGGTCGAGCCCACCTCCACCCGGACCTGGGCCCCGATGGTCTGGGACAGCAGGCCGGTGAGGGAGTTCTTTTCGGGCAGGCGGATCGAGATGTCCTCGAGCTGCTTCTCCACCGGCTTGGTCGACTCGTACGAGATGCTGGCGATCAGCCCACCGCTCAGGTCGAGCACGGTGAGGGACTTGAGCACGTCGTTCATCTCCGAGGCCTTGAAGTGCAGGTCGACGGTGGCGTCGCCCTGCACCTGTCCCTGGCGCTCGAAGTAGCCCACGCCATGCTTGTAGAGCACAATCTTGCGAATGGGGAGCATCGCTTCCGCCTCCGATGGAAAGAGAGCCACGAGCATACGGGCAAGGGACCAGGTGGGTAAAGGCTGCGCAGGATGTTGTCTGCCGGCCGGTTCCCCGTCATGATGCGGGGAATCGTCGCCGCCCGGGCATCCAATGCCATAATAATTATGGAGAATCGGCCCGGCGACGGCGCGCTGCATCCCTTTGGCGGCTGGATCGCAGTTTGGGTGTTACGTGAACGAGCACGATGGCAACCAGGACGGTCTGGTGGTCGCGCAGGTACTGGCAGGAGATAGGGACCGATTCAGAGAGCTGGTGGAGCGCTACCAGTCTCGGATCTACGGGCTCGCCCTGCGCCTGGTGGGCAACCCCACCGAGGCCGAGGACCTGACCCAGCAGTCCTTTATCGAGGCCTTCCGCGGCCTGCGCTCCTATGACCCCCACCGCAGCTTCTCGACCTGGTTGACCTGCATCGCGCTCAACAACTGCAAGGACCACCTCAAGAGCCACAAGCGACGCGAGCGGCAGCTCATCGGCGACGTGGACCAGGGCGGCGCGCTGTTCACCGGGCGCCTGCCCCCGCCGGACCAGCTGCTCACCGCCCAGGAGCGGGCCGAGCTGGTCACTGCCGCGTTGATGCGGCTGGACAGCAAGTACCGCGTGCCGCTGGTGCTCAAGGATGTGGAGGGGTGGAGCTACAACGAGATCCAGCAGGAGCTTGACCTGCCGCTGACGACCCTCAAGATTCGAGTGGTACGGGCCCGGGCCAAGCTCCAGGAGCAGCTGAGACCATGGCTGAGCACGGACAGAAAGAAGAGGACTGGGACGAGCTGATCTCCCGCTTCCTCGACGGCGACGTGGACCCGGCCTCTCTGGCCGAGCTGGAGAGCAACCCGCGCTTTGCCGCCGAGCTGCGCCGGGCGGCGCGGGTCCAGCAGGAGCTGAAGAACCTGCCCCCGTCGACGCCCGACCCGGGGGAGCGGCTCACCGGACGGATCATGCGCGCCCTGCCCGACGCGCCGGACGGGACGCCGCGGCGCTCGATCTGGAGCCGGCTGCGGCGCCCGCTCGCCGTGCCGGCCTGGAGCGTCGCCCTCGCCGCGGTGCTGCTGTTCGCCGCCGGCGTCTACCTCTCCCGGGGCGGCGACCGCGAGCACCGGGCCCCGGTCCCCACGGCGCTGGCGCCGGCGCAGGAGGTGCAGGGCGCGTCCTGCCCCGGTGAGATCCGCGTGCGCTTCGTGCTCAAGGCGCCCGAGGCGCGACACGTCCAGCTCGTCGGCGACTTCAACGCCTGGTCCGTGGAGGCCACGCCGCTCTCCGACGCCGACGGCAACGGCATCTGGACCGTCGTCGTCCCGCTCAAGGCCGGGCGCTACCAGTACAAGTTTGTCGTCGACGGTGACTGGACCGTGGACCCCGACGCTCCGGCCTACCTGCCCGACGGCTTCGGCGGCAAGAACGCCCTGCTGGCGATCTGATATTTGCCCCTTGCACCCACACCATGGCTTGCAGTTAGCTTGCCCCGATGCATCGCACCGGGCTGATCCTCGCCCTGCTCGGGCTGCTCACCCACACGGCCCACGCCGACGTCGAGCTGACCCTGGGCTCGCGCCTCGGGGGCGGGCACAACAGCAACATCTACTTCGACGCCGCTGTGCTCCCGGCCGAGGGGGAGGAGGTCGCGGCGCCGCTGCTCTTCGTCGCCCCCAGGGTCCAGGCCGAGGTGGGCGAGTCCCACCTGCTCACCGTGTCCTGGGAGGGACAGTGGTCGGAGTTTGTCGGTGAGCGCGAGTCGATGCTCACACACCAGGCGACCCTGGGCTACACCTCGGCGCCGGTGGGCGGCTTCCGGTTCGGGGTGGTGGCCGCGATGCACCAGCTCTACGTGCGCGAGGCCGAGGGGATGGGCTGGATCGGCGGCTGGGGCGCGCTGCAGATCAGCCGCTCTCTGGGCTACGCGGTCCGCGGGGCGCTGAGCTACACCTCCGACTACGACCACTACGCCAGCGGCGCCGCCGCGCTGTGGGAGCTCGCCCACCGCGGCTCCCTGTCGCTGACCTTCCGCCTCGCCCGTGGGCTGACCGCCTCGCCGGGCTACACCTTCTCCTATGTCCAGGCCGAGCCCGACGAGCTCTCCTCGCTTCAACACCTGCCGAGCGCCTCCCTGCGCTGGGACGTGCCGTGGATCCCGCTGGACCTGAGCGCGGGCTATGGCGTCACCGTGCTCACGTTGATCAAGCGCACCCCGACCACCGGGGGGGGCCGGGGCACCCGGCGCAGCGACCTGCTCCACGGCATCCGCGCCGAGGCCACGCTGTCGCTCACGCGCTGGCTGGACCTGTTCGTGCGCTACGACGGGACCCTCGGCACCAGCAACCAGGAGCCCACGAGCTACGCCCGTCACCAGGTCCTCGGCGGGCTCGCCGTGCGCTGGGCGGACCGCCTTGGCTCGTCCCCCGGCCGCTCCCCGCGGGAGCGCCGGGTGAGGCTCGAGATCGAGGCGCCCGAGGCCAAGAAGGTCGCCGCGGTCGGCCCCTTCAACGACTGGAGCCCCAGCCACACGCCCCTCGAACGCGAGGGTCAGGTGTGGCGAAAAGACCTACAGCTCACGCCCGGCCGACACGTCATCATGCTCTGGGTGGATGGGGAGTTGCGCCCGCCCGAGGGCTGCCCCAACCTTGTCCCGGACGGCTTTGGCGGGGTGAGCTGTGTGATCACGGTGGACTGATGCACTTGTATCGCCATGAGGCGTCGCTCGTATGTATGATCAGAGTGAGACCATGCGGCCCATTTTGATCGGATTGATCGGCCTCGCGCTCCTTTTGGCCGCCGGCTCCGCGCGGGCCGAGCAGGGCATCGACGCCCTGATGGCCAGGGCCAAGGCCGAGGGGCTGCCGGTCCAGGCGCTGCAGAACAAGGTCAGGGAGGGACAGGCGAAGAAGGTCCCCGAGGCCCGCGTGCGCGCCGTGGTGCAGCAGTTGATGCGTCACATGGTCCAGGCCCGCACGTGGCTGCGCAAGGGCAAGCAGCCCGTGCCGGCCGCGCTCATGGAGGCCGTGGCCGAGGCCCGCCTCGCGGGCCTTTCCGAGCAGCGCCTGCGCGAGCTGGTCCCGGCGGGGAGCGGCGCCCGGGCCTCGCTCCGCGTCGACGGGCTCGTCGACCTACACCTGCGCGGCTACCACGGCGACGACGCCCTGCGCCTGGTCAAGGGCGTGGATCGCGACGAGCTCCCCGCGCTGGGCAACACCCTCGAGCGCCTGCGCAAACAGCGCGGCCTGACCCACGCCGAAACCGCCGACGCGCTGCTCAAGGCGGTGCGCACCCAGAACGGCTCGCTCCACCGCGCGATGCAGACCCTGGCTCAGGGCGGCGGCCGCGGCCCGCGCCCCGGCCCCCCGCCGACCCCCACGCCCCAGCCCAAGAAGGGCCGCTAGCCAAGTAGCCCGCCGTTTCGACCGTTTGCTCTTGCGTGCCCCGGTACACGGCGGCACGGTGCTGCGGTTCGGTCAGCCCCTACACAGGCGGGCTATGGCACCACGATGGTCAGACGTGGAGCAAGGTGACGATCACCACAACGCCCCAGGACTACCTTGGACGTGGGTGATCATACCGTCTCCCACAACAGAAAACCTCAGCTCGGTGTGGGGTGTGTCGGCCAGCGACGTCTGGGCTGTCGGTGACAAGGGGACGCTGCTCAGGCTGCAGTGAGCCGCTACGAGCAGGCCTGGTTGACCTTGTTGAGCGTCAGCTTGACCTTGTAGGGCTTGCAGGACCAGTCGGGGCTGGAGCTGGTCGTCGGGGCGACCTTGAGCCAAAGGTCCTGGGTGTCCGTCAGGCCACACACGCCATCCCACTGCAGGCTCATCTTGGACGTCGTCGAGAAGGTCTTGCTCGGCGAGGTGCAGGAGCCAGTGAGTACGGTGGCCTGGTAGGTCACGCCGGTGGCGCCGGGCTGGACGATCTCGACGCTCATCGTCAGGCACTGCGGCTCGGTGCAGTTGATGCCCGGGATGCAGAACGGGCAGGGATCCGGGTAAAGAATGATCGCCACCTCGTCGGCCGTGATCTTGAAGTAGTCCACGTCCCCGCCCGGGTACACCGTGCCCTCCAGGGTCAAGGTGTTGCCCTCGTCGGTCACCGTGTAGGGTCGCGCCTGGGCGCAGGTGTTGTTCACCTCGAGGAGGTCGGCGTCGAGGCCGTTGTCGACGACGCCGTTGCAGTCGTTGTCCAGGCCGTCGCAGCCGGTGAGGCTCTCGGCCACCGGGGAGACGCCGCCGAGGCAGGTGCCCCACGCCGCGCCGGAGCCGACCACCTCGCAGACCTGCTGGCCCATGGAGCACTCGCCGACGTTGGTGCCGCAGGCCTGCTTCGCGCCGATGGTGCAGGTGCAGCCGTCGTTCACCGTGCCGTTGCAGTCGTTGTCGATGGCGTCGGTGCAGTCCTCAGCGGCCGCGGGCAGCGTCTCGCCCACGCAGGAGCTCCAGACGCCCTTGTTGCAGCAGCGCTGGCCCTCCTTGCAGGGGCCGATGCCCTTGGTGTCCACCGAGCCCGAGTAGCAGGGCTCGCACTGGCCGTGGACACAGAGGCAGACCTCGTCGATCTTGCCGTCACAGTTGTTGTCGTAGCCGTCGCAGATCTCCTGCTCGGGCTTGGGCGCGTCGCAGTTCTGCCAGGTGCCGTTGACGCAGACCTCGCTGCCCGTGCCGCAGGCCGTGGTGCAGGCCTGCTTCGCCCCGTCCTTGCAGTCGGGCGGGTTCTGGTCCTCGCAGACGTCCCAGCTGCCGTTGACGCACTTCTGGTAGCCCGGCTTGTTGTCGCTGGTCGTGCACTGACGGAAGGTGCCGTCCTGGCACTGGCCAGGGATCGGGCCGCAGGCGGTCCAGGCGCCCCCCTGGCAGACCTTCTGCCCGGCCTGACCGTTGCTCTGGGTGCAGGTCAGCGTGGAGCCCTCGGTGCAGGCCTTGGGCTGGCAGGTGCCCCAGTACCCGCCGGAGCAGAGCTGCTCGCCGTCGCTGCCGTCGGTGGTCTTGCAGTCCTTCTTGGTGCCCTCCTCGCAGAGCGGCACGGTGCCCGAGTCGTCCCCACACGCACCCACGAGTAGGATAATCGAGCACAACAAAGCTAGCCTAGGGATAGTGAACATGATTCCCCTCCTCCAGGGTTGGAGCTTGTTGTGAGGTTTACAAAATCTGGAGCTCAAACACAAGGGGCGGGGCGGGAAATTCCCTCAGGGCGCCATGACCCAGAGGTAGTCCACGCAGGCCTTGGTGCCGTAGCTGAAAAAACCAACAGTTCCCGAGTTATGCAGGGTCCGGTTCTGTTGCAGGGTCGTCCCGCTCCCGACCAGGGTGCACCCGAGCTGGCTGCCCTGGGCCGTGATCCGCAGGCGCCAGGGGCCGGAGCTGGAGGCGCCCACCGCGCTCCGCTGGTACTCGGCGTAGGCGCCGTTGGACATCCGGCCAAAGACCAGGGCGAAGCTGCTCGTGTCGAGCATGCAGAGGTAGGTGTTGAGCGGGTTCAGCGAGCTCGTGCGAAAGGCGATGCCGAAGGCGGGCCAGCCCGAGCCAGTGGTGCCGCTCGCGCTGAAGCGCGCCTCGGCGGTGTAGTCGGTGGAGGGCAGCGTCTTGAGGCGCGCGGCGTGGTAGCCCGTTGCGGTCGTGGTGTGGCACAGGCCGCTCTGCTCGCTCCAGTCGCCGACCCACTCGAAGTCCCCGGTCGGTCCGGTGAGCTCCTTGTAGTAGTAGACGGTGTTCTTGACCGTCGGCGCCGGGTCCACGGCGTCGGGGATCCCGTCGCCGTCCTGATCCGCGTCGCACAGGTCGCCCTGGCCGTCGCCGTCCAGATCGTCCTGGGTCGGGTTGGCCACGGCCGGGCAGTTATCGCACTTGTTGCCCACGCCGTCCTTGTCCCCGTCGTTCTGTGCCGCGTTGGCGGTGGACGGGCAGTTGTCGCAGGCGTTGCCCACGCCGTCCTTGTCCCCGTCGTTCTGGGCCGCGTTGGCGGTGGACGGGCAGTTGTCGCAGGCGTCGCCGACCTTGTCGCCGTCGCCGTCCTCCTGTCCCGGGTTGGACAGCGCCGCGCAGTTGTCGCAGACGTCGCCCAGGTTGTCGCCGTCGCCGTCCTTCTGGTCCTTGTTCGCCTGGAACGGGCAGTTGTCCTGGCTGTCGGGGAGCTTGTCGCCGTCGCTGTCGAGCACGGGCGACAGGTCGGGCCAGGGCAGCAGGTCAGGCCAGGGCAACAGGTCGACCCGGGGCAGGTCGAGACCCGGCGGTCCGTCGGGCGGCGCGATGCTCTCGTCCAGCGTCGAGTGGTCCGCCGAGCCGTCCGTCGAGCCGTCGTAGGGGACCGGGGACAGGCCGATGCCGGAGGGGTCGAAGCGGCAAGACCCCAGGGCCAGCAGAGCGGCGGCAAGCAGCGCCCGGTGACTCATGCTTCTTCATTGTAGGTTGGTGGTGCGCGGCGGGCCAAACTATAATCCTTGACCGATGAAGCGCTGCCCGAGCTGCAACGCGACGATCCGGATCGAGCACACGCGCCAGTGCCCGAGCTGCGGGGCGATCCTCGAGGACGACGCCCCCACACGCCTCGTCGTGTCCGGGCGCGACACGGGGCCGCGCAGCCGCACGGTGAGCCGCGCCGTGCGCCTGGTCGTGGTGCTCGGCCGGACGCGCCTCGCCGACCAGCGCTTCGACCGCGGCACGATCAGCATCGGCCGCGACGGGATCCAGGACGTGGTCCTGGACAACCCGAGCGTCTCGCGTCGGCACTGCCAGATCCGCTTCATCCCCGAGAACGGCGCCTTCGTCGCCGAGGACCTGGGCTCGGACAACGGGACCCTGGTCAACGGCACGCGGATCAGCTCCCCGGCGGAGCTGGCCTCGGGCGACGAGATCGGCGTGGGCAAGCTCACCGTCCTGTTCAACCCCTCGGCGAGGACCCTGGAGGGCCTCGAGGTCCGGCCCCAGGCCACCGCCGCGGCGAGCCCGGCCGAGGAGGCGAAGACGACCTACCTCGACGAGGTGGAGCTGGACCGCGCGCGCGACGAGCTCGCGCTCGAGCGGGGGGCGCACCTGCGCAGCCTTGGCGCCGCCGGCGAGCGCTTCCCCCTCGAGGGACGGGTGACCGTGCTCGGCCGATCGTCCAGGGCGGACGTGCCCCTCGTGGGCCCGCCGATCCTCGTCGGCCGGCGCCACGCCGAGATCGAGCAGCTGGAGCCGGGACGCTACCTGATCCGCCGGGTCGGCGGCCTGCGCGCCTTGCGGGTCAACGGCCGCCCGATCCGCGGCGGCCGGGAGCTCGGAAGCCACGACCGCATCGTCATCGGCCGCAACCGGTTCCAGTTCTTCCCGGAGGTGTAGGTCAGGGAACGAGCTCGTCGGCGCCGATGTCCGGGTTGAGCGGGTCCCGGGGCTGGCCGTCGTAGTCCACGGGCGGCGCGCCGGTCGGGC
>Ga0316576_10001254_pt1 | contig 13443 bp, 15 predicted proteins | sample S0NA_FD_203075 | JGI IMG/M metagenome (GOLD analysis project Ga0316576, IMG submission 203075) | Rhizosphere microbial communities from salt marsh grasses in Alabama, United States - S0-2_050615r3r5 | ecosystem: Host-associated > Plants > Roots > Rhizosphere | place: USA: Alabama | collected... | reverse complement strand
CTACCCGCAGTCGTGATTCTATTTGCAGGGTTTGCCGGGTTCTTGGTTGTTTTCAGTGGCTGTTCTTCAGGTGGGGGAGGAGGCAAAAGCGGGAATGTCACCATAGCGGTGAGTTCGTTCCGGGGAAAAGCGGGCGTTCCTTTGGAAGCAAAATCCGATCAGGTTTTCCTGCCGTCGTTCACCGACAACGATGCCCCCTTTATTGCCGGCTATATCGACTCCGGCCCTCCCGACTATATCAAGGTCACCCTGCGGGCGATCTACCTTACCGGCTCCGATCAATCCGCACGGATCTGGGAAGGGGAAAAGGAGCTTCTTTTAGACGGCGGCCAGGTGGACCTATCGGGTCTCAACAGCGAACTGGGCGACATACCGGTGGGGGTTTACAGTGGATTGCAAATGCATTTCAATTCAACGGCCAAAATCAAAGGCACTTTAACCGGGACATTCGATACGGACGGAAATCTTGGAAGTAAGGAAGAACTGCTCACCCTCTATACGAACGCTGCATATGCATACGATCCGGTCACCCAAACCGGCGGCGCAGACAGTTACAGTGTGTTTGAACAAGGTCCGGCCGAAGAGATGAATGTGGGTATCGGCGATAATGGAGAGACCTTGGTCGTAAACTCGGAGCATGTTATCGATATCGAAGAAGACAGCAATCCCACCGTCACCATTTTGTTTGACTTGAACCGAATGCTGAGATTTTACAACGGATTGCATCCGGACCCCGATCACGGGGGCGTGACTCCGGACGATCCAACGGACAAGGCCTACTTCTTCGCCCATTCGGTTTTCATAGATTCAATCGGCATTTTTATCGGTGATGCCGGACGCATCGAAGGGTACCAGGCCATTTACGTCAACTATGATGATGATGGGAACGCGGGCGTGGAGGCGTGGATGACGCTGGTGTTCGACGCGGACGACCATTTTCTTTCCGGGCATCTCATCGGCGATGACGACAATGCCTTGACCGTGGCCAAAGGCCAGATCGGAACCTATACGGTTAATGCCGATGGGTCCGTCGATTTAACCTACCTGTTGAATCACAATCTGACCGTGTATTACCTTTACGGTTTCGAGAGACAGGACAACATTTCAGACCGATCCCCTACAGCGGTATATGACAGTGACAATCAATTTGATTCGTTCGAGGGATCGGGTGAGGCAGAGTTCATTTTAAGGCACGTTCAATAGAGACGCCATTTGTGGAACGGAAATGAATAGCATCGGGTCGTAGTGACGGTGGGCAAAAGATGAAACCCAAAACAAGCTGTGACAAAAGGAGGGCCTCACATGACGGTTAAAATTTTGATCACCCGCACGGTTCCTCAGGACAAGGCTCTGAAATTGCTGCGTTTATTCAGAGAAATGCGAACATTGGCAGCCGACCAGCCCGGCTATATTTCCGGCGAAACGATGAAAAGCAGTGACCAGCCGGACAACTATTTGATCATCAGCACATGGGAAAAAGCCGAAGACTGGGAAAAATGGTTGCTGAGCAAGGACAGGCAGGAGATTCAAACTCGAATCGATGCCCTGCTGGGCGGAAACACCAGGTATGAAATGTTTCATTATGGGTTTCGTTCCTAACCGAAGAAGCGATTGCACGCGGCACCGAACCATCGTTGCTCCTGTGGTGGCCGGGTCATATATCGATTTCGATTGAAAAAGAAAGATCCCCTCATCGTCGAGAATCTCTCAACCCAAGGGTCCGCCGGATAATTTTACGGCCGATTCGGCTGACTTGCTTGTGATACCAATAGGTTGACAGGTCCCCTTAAGGCACTTATCTTTATGGCAGGAAGGGGAAAAGCCCTTTTTCCCCACTGTTGCTTTGTCAACACAACTTCCTAACCTCCTTCTGGCCCCTGCGTTTTGTAGGGGCCAGTCTTTTAACCATGTTTCGATATCCTTAAAAGGATACAACCGTGCGTTAAAGAAAAAAAGGGGGACCGGTCTCAATGAAACCCGATCCCCTGTATTTTTTTATGGTGCCGGAGCTCGGAATCGAACCGAGATGACCTCGCGGTCGGAGGATTTTGAGTCCTCTGCGTCTACCAGTTTCACCACTCCGGCATGGATGTGAGTTTATAGTTGAATCGTTCTATTTTGTCAAATCATTCATACACCGAACCGGCCCCTGACCGCAACATTGAAAGCGGTCCGCTCCGACGCCACCGCTAAAAAGGCGGGGGGTCAAATGTCCACGTCAAAACCGGCCATGGCAAGGCGCTTTTTGGAGATGGCGCCTTCCCGGAGAACCACCGGGCGTTCGGTCGTGGCGTCCACCACCGTCGAGCCGATGTCACCCTTTAACGGTCCGGCATCCAGCACTAAATCAACGGCCCCCGTTATCCCGGGGTCCAGTTTGGCAACGGCGGCACAGCCCTTTTGACCGGACAGGTTGGCGCTGGTGGCGGTAACCGGACCGCCAAAGGCCTTGACCAGGGACCGCGCCACCGGGTGCCTTGACATCCGGATGCCGATCTTGCCCGTGCCGCCGGTCAGGACACCCGGCAGATCGGGCCGGGCTTTCACCACGACGGTCAGCCGTCCCGGCCAGAAAAGGCCCATGAGCCCGGCCGCGGTTTTCGTCACCTCGGTGCAGAGTTTTTTCAGCTCGGGTATCTCAGCGATCAATACCAGGATGGGTTTGGCGGACGCCCGCTGTTTGGCCCGGTAAACGCGTTCGACAGCCGCGGGGTTCAGGGCGTCGGCGCCCAGGCCATAGAGGCCTGTAGTGGGAAAAACCACCAGCCCGCCCTTTTTCAGGACCTTGACGGCGTCCGCGATGACCCATGGTTCCGGTTCTGTGGCTGCAACCTTCCTAAATATCGAGTTTTGCCTCAAGGCCATCCGCCTTTTCAGCCACTTTATCCGCCATCTCCCGCTTGAAGGCATCGAGTTTTTCCGCGAGTTCGGGGTCCGCCAGCGCCAGTATCTGCACCGCCAGTATGCCGGCATTGCGCGCCCCGGGTTTTCCCAGGGCCGTCGTGGCCACGGGAATGCCCGGCGGCATCTGCACGGTTGCCAGCAGGGCGTCCAGCCCCTGCAGGCAGGATGAATCGATGGGGACGCCGATGACCGGCAGGGATGTGTGCGCTGCCATGGCGCCGGCCAGGTGGGCGGCGTGCCCGGCGCCGGCGATAACGACCCTGACGCCGCGATCCCGTGCCGTCGCAGCGAACTCGGCGGCCCGTTCGGGGCTGCGGTGGGCCGAAGCCACGGTGATTTCAAAGGGGACATCGAATTGTTTCAATACGGCGGCGGTCTCTTTCATCACGGCAAGGTCCGAGTCGCTGCCCATGACGATGCCGACGCCGGGTTTGTCTGTAAAAACTTTAAAGGTCATGTTTAGAATTTCCTCATCTGGGTTGCAGTGCAGGGTGTTCGGTATATGGTATACGGTGTACGGTTTGTGGTGTACAGCCGTTGAGCCGGCCACGATCTTCTTACCGCACGGCTACCGGCCTGACATACTTATCGGTTCCTGTGCCTCTCGATACCCAGTTCGATGAGCCGGTCGAGGAGGGCCGTGAACGTCATCCCCCCGACCCGGGCGGCCTGGGGCAGCAGGCTGGTAGCGGTCATCCCCGGAATAGTGTTGGTTTCCAGGATATACAGCTCACTGTTTTTGAGCATCATATCCGTGCGGCTGTAACCCTCGCAGAAAAGCGCCTGGTGGGCCATCTTGGCATAGGTCTGCGCTTTTTCGGTGATGGCGTCATCGATGCGGGCAGGACAGATTTCCTGTGTTTTTCCGGCCGTGTATTTGGCCTCGTAATCGAAAAACGCATATTCTTCATTGGGAACGATTTCGATGAGCGGCAGTGCTTCCAACACATCATTGCCGACGACACCCGCCGTCAACTCGAGGCCGTCGATATAGGCTTCGATGAGAATGGTTCTGCCGTGTTCGAAAGCCGTGTCCATAGCGCTCTGCAAGCTGTCTTGTTCCTGGACGATGGACATGCCGACGCTGGACCCGGCCTCGGCGGGCTTGACGACCACCGGAAACCCGATCCGCTCCCCGACCTCCCCGGGATCGACAATATCCCCGCGGCTGCAGACAATGTACGGCGGCACGGGAAGACCTGCCAGTTCATACATTTTTTTCGTGGCGACCTTGTTCATGGCCACGGCACTCCCCATGACGCCCGACCCCTGATAGGGAATGTCGAGCAGTTCCAGAAGTCCCTGGACGGTCCCGTCCTCCCCGAAAGGGCCGTGGAGAATAATAAGCGCGGCGTCTATATCGGGGGCGTCCTGCACCAGTTTCCCGAGATCCGTCTTGGGGTCGTAACGCGTTATCAGATACTTCTCCTTGTCCAGGGCCTCGAATACCTGATCACCGCTGTTCAACGAAACCTCACGCTCGGAAGATATGCCACCCGATAGCAGAGCAAGGTTCAGCTTTTTCATAATCCGCCCCCCTCGAACAAATGTTTATTTGAAATTGAAGAGTTGCTGCTTCGCGATTTCGTATTCCTCGCGGGTGATCAAATCATTTTTTAAAAGGTAGGCAAGCTCCTTGATCTCCCGCAGCCGTACGCTGTCCGGATCCTCCAACTGCTGCCGGGATCGATGCGTGTCCGAACCCAGTGCAGGCGTCCCGTCGCCCCCCCCCAGTTTAAAGGAGGCCATTCCCCCCAGCAGGCTGACTTCGACAGGCCGGCCATTGAACAGGGGTGACGCCATCATCCGGCGCAGCGAGCGCCCCTCTGCCTTCATGCGCCGGTAAAAATAGTAAAATGACGCCAGGATGGCGGCAGCCCCAAAAAGGAAAATCCAGAGCACGTATTGAATGATGCCGCTGAAAAAGATGACGACGAGTCCCAGAACCACGATCAAGACCAGGTGGAGGGCCAGGACAAGATAGGCCATCATCACGGGTTTTAAAATCCCGTCTTCTTGTATCCTGCTCATTTTATCTGCTTCCCTCGGCCGGTATCGGATGACTCGCCTTTTGAGGACAGGCGCTCGGTTATCGGATCCATATAATACTGGGGGACGTCGAAGTGGACAGGTCCGCTGCGCAGGGAATTCAGTTTCAGTATCAGGAAGTTCAATTTTTTAAGGATGTTGTATTTCTCCCCGGTCTCCCCCATGCCGGACAACAGTTCCTGCGTGCTGCGGATCTCCTTCTTGATTTCCAGTTCAGGAGGAATGCAGTCCGCATTTTTCAATATTTTATAGGCCATCCGTATGTCCTCGGGCACATTCACATCCTCCCTGGGCAGGGGTTTCCCCTTCCCCGGCAGGTCCTCGAATTCACCCTTTTGCTGGGCCGCCCGGATGCGCTCTTCGACGATTTTTTCAAACCCTGTAAACATAAACTTTCATGCGCCGTTTTTAAGGAATAGCGATGACCTTTCAAGATAAATATACATTTCATGCTTCGTTGTGGGTGGCAGGGCATGAGAATTTACATATAATCATCCCCACACTTGCATTTCAACACTTAAATCTAGGGCCAAAATCGCCGTTTGTCCAGAGGGGAGGCGGTCCGCAACCGCGACATTTGTAGCGGCCATTATTTTTCGGGTATTGACCTGCGCCACAACCATTTGTTACTGTCGATTCAGCAACCACCATATAATGGGATTCTAACGCGAGTGACGACCCCCCCAGTCTTGGGTTTGGCAGGAAAGGGACCCTCTGTATGAAAAAAATTGCCTTTGCCGGAACCGACGGCCGGACCCTGCAGTGGGCCCATGTCGTATCCACAGCCACCAGCGAGCTATACGAGGACCACTTCGAGGGGCTCGTCATCAGGGGCACCCCCAGCATGCCGGCCTTTTCCAGAGCCATGGGATGGCCGGTGGCTTTCGTACCCACGGAAAGCAACGATGTGGAAAGCTACGCTAACACCATCATTGCCGCCCTCGAAGCCGGCACGATCGACTGTGTCGTTCCCATGCCGGAGGCCCTGCTGTTCGACGGCCTCGTGGACCGGGTCGAAGCTGCCGGATTCGGTGAGCGGATTCTGGGGCTCAACAGGGCCGGCGCCTTTATCGAGGGGGATAAAATCAAGTGCAAGGAGTTGTGCCGTGATGCGGGCATAGCGGTCGCCGATGCCTGGACCGAGGTGGACGCCCACGACTATGCCGCCGTTCTCAGAACCTGCCTCGAATACATTCAGGCCTTTGGCGGCGCCGTTTTGAAATACCCGTACAGCGCCGGCGGCAAAGGCGCCAGGATCATACTGAATTCATGGGAAATCCGCGAGGTGTACGACACGCTTGTCCGAGATTACAGGGACAGCTACAAAAAAGGATTCGGCAAAAAGGCTGTTTGGCCCCTTTTGATCGAAGCGCTCATGTCGGGGGTCGAAATCAGCTTCACCCTTTTCGTGGACGGCAACGGGAATTATTGCATTCTGCCGACCTCCATGGACTACCCCGAACGCTTCGAAGGACCGGCCAGCAAAACGAACCCCATCACCGGCGGTACGGGCGCCGTTTCCCCCCACCCTATGGAAACGCCCGCGCTGATGGCTATGGCCGGAAAAAGCATTGCCGAACCTTTGGTGAACATCATGCGCGAGCGGGATATCCTGCGGCCCTGCATTCTCTATCCGGGCTGTTTCGTTTCCTTTGACGCGTCCATGCAGCCGGTCAAGATACGGGTGAGCGAAATCAACATCCGCCCTGGAGAACCCGAAGCGCAGCCGGTGGCCAGACGGCTGAGAAACCTGGGCGCTCTGGTCGAGGCCGCCTTGACGGGCAAACTGGACCGCGTCAACCCGGAAGTGCGGGAAAACCAGGTCGCCGTCTGCATCGCCCTCATGACCGGACCCGGGGGACCGGACGGGCAGAAGGGCTACCCCTGGTCCTGCACGAAGAATGAACCCATTGAATTCGATCTGAAATATCTGAAGCGCAAAGGCATACAGATCATCCCGTCGGCCATGACCTATGTGGAAAATGACGGCACTTTCAAGTCCGACGGTACCCGGGTGGCATTTCTCAACGCCAACCTGACGGTCAAGGAAAACGAATCCCGGGGCGTTCAGGCCGACCGTTTGAGAAAAAAGCTGCTGACGGCCTTTGACAACGGAAAATTCAGGGTTATCCCCCGGGAAGACGATACCGGCAACCGCCTTGACCTGCGTCGGGACATCGGGGCACACTTCCTCAAGGCGGAGGAGATCTTTTCGATCCGATGAGCGGGGGGGCCCATGCGGTGTGTCAAAAACCCTGAAGAATCTTTTGACATGTTGGCCAAATTAGGTTACGTTGTGTCCCGTTGATTGCCTTTCTTGAAACAGGGCTCTGACGACCCTTCGGGGGAACGACCAGAGCGTTTCCGTTATCACTTTTTCATTCAATTGTTTAACGCAGCGGCGGTTCTTCCGCGTACCTGAAGTGGGGAGAAAGCAGTATGATCAAGCTCGGCGCCACGTCCCGGAATTCGAAAATGCCCGATAGAAGGAACCTGTTTTTCTCAAGGCTGAAACTGCTGATCATCATGGCCAAGGCGTTTTTGGAGAACTACCCCATGGGTGAATACCGCATGCAAGCCGTCATCCGCAACGCCGACGAGATAGCCAAAGATTGCGTAGACTGGAACGGATACTTTCAAAATTTCAGGGCCAGCACCGAATCGGGAAGATTGCTTGCGTTGGATCACATCTTTTTTCAGAGAGTCAAGCTGCTGGCGATCATGACCAAGTCTTTTGCCGAAAACAATCCCATGGGGCAGCACAGAAGAATGGCTGTCGGCAACAATATCGATTACTTGTGTGAGACCCTCGGTTATGCGCCGACCGTCGAAGAGATCGAAATGCTGAAGGTGGCCTGATCCCCCGGAAAAAACCGCCTGTAAAACCGGCGACAAGCACAGCGAACACCAAAAGCCAGATGCCGCTCCCTGCTCTCACCCATGGCCTGACCTTTCCCCAATCCGCTCTTCCCAAGGTGGAATAACGCTTTACCATTGTCGTCCCTTGTGGTATGGAAGACCGCTTATGAACAACTTATCTAAAAAATTCCCCCGCACGGTCGAAGGTGCGGTGAACAAGCTCCTGGATGAAATGTCGCTCCGTGACAAAACCCGCATCGCCAACATGAATGAAACCAAACTGGTCGAATTCCATATAAATTACGGTATTTACATCAAAAACGAACTCCGGTTGTGGAGCAATGACGAATTGATGAACGCCTGCAAGGAATTGGCGGGAGTAAAGCGGTTGAGCCCCGACCAGGCCTCCTACATCATCCTGAAAGAGATTCAGGAAAAACTGCTGCAGTCCGACGTGTTGCGCGTCGTCAAATAGTACCGCGCCGATAGTTGCATTTTCTCCCATCTCCGGTTATGGTGACCCTTGTGTGAACCTGAGCCGGATGTTTCAGATTATCGAATGGATTCACGATACCCGGCATAACTCGACGACCAAGAGGATCGATGATGGCCGACAAACAAAAACGGGTTTCGCTCAAAGACGGGATGGTGCTGGCTGGAATGGTGATCGGCGTCATCTATTGGGCCGTGGAAACGCTGTATTACGCCTTTGCATCAAATGGCGAGAGCTTTTGGGATGTCTTGTTCGGCGCCGGTCTGACAGGCGTCGGCGTAAAAGTCATCGCTATTTGTTTCTTCATCCTTCTCGGAGCCCACGCGCAGTACAATCTCAACAAGTGCAAAAAGCTGGAAAATGACGTTGCCTCCCTATCCAAGGAACTGAAGAAACTCAAGAAAAAGTGACTGCTGCCGCGTTCGAGCAAAGGGCCTTTGCAGGCATTGCAAGGCCGTTATTTTTCAGATCCTCAGCACGTCCCTGCCCACTTGAAGATACTCGGCACACCTATCCACAGAATCCGTTACCATCAAATTGCCATTTTCGATTCCCGCCTCCTGGACATATATCTCGACAACCGCCCTTAAAATGCCGAATGGAAGATACACAGCTGTTTTTACGCCGTTTTCAAAGGGGTTGGCCTTGCGGTACCAATAGATCTGATCGCGGATGGAATCGAAATGGGCGTTCACGTCGCCGATCTTCGACAAGTCAAGAAAGCGGTCATAAGACGAGTACCTACCTTGGTCTTTAAGATAGATCTGGTGCAGCGCACTCCGAATGCTGGCATAATCGAGGCTGGCGCTCGACTTGACCAGGACCAGCTTTCGATCCTCGTTGATAGTAACCGACCACATGCTTCACTTGATATCAGGGAATCGCCTCTTTGAAAATACTGGATTTTCATGTAGCGACCACCTATTTTTATTACATATAGAGCCCTAAAGTGTTTCAAATTAGGTATGACAAAGAGGCGCTGTAATGCGGCCGGACCGAAAGGTGCGAGGAAATCGCTTGTCAAATTACAGCCGGGTCGATTAATATTTATGTTTACGAAACTTGAGTGTTTAAATTTCCGTGTACAGGGAGGGCATTCATGACAGAAAACGCAACCGTCCTGGGAATTGTGGGAAGTCCGAACCCGGAAGGCATCACCAACCGACTCGTTTCAGCGGCATTGAAGGGAGCCGCTGATTCCGGCGCACCAACCGAACTGATACAGCTGTCTGAACACGTTGTGGACGCCTGTAAGGACTGCCTCCCGTGGGTCTGTAAAGAAAACTTGAAGTGTACCTATGACGATGAGGCATTCGATTATGTAAGGCATAAAATTCTGAAATGCGGCGCACTCGTAATGGGAACGCCTGTTTACTGGTGGGATACCAGTGGGCTGATCAAGTACCTAATTCTGAAAATGTTTCGGGTGTATGCGTTTACAGGACCATTGAAGGGCCTGCCCGCTTTAGGTCTCGGTATTGCCGGCGGAACCGGCAATGGCCTGGTGTCCGGACTCAGGCCGGTATACCATTTTTTCCAGATGATGCAGATGAGGGCGCTTGAACCGGTCCCCGCCACCCGCTTCAACCTCAATCAGTCTCTGAAGCGTGCCGGCGAGCTCGGAAGAGAAATTGCCGGCATGGCCAATGAGCGCAACCCGTTCAACGGTCTTGAAGAGCGTTTGGTGTGGTATGACAGTCTTCCTTATTTGGGGCTGAGCCGCGCACAAGAACGGCGCCTTCTGGCTGATACAATTGCCATGGCCGTACCGGAGAAATTGGGCCACGACGTGCTGTCGAGCCTTGCACGAGCCGGCGCACTTGAAGCGTCCGGGCGAAGCGTAGAAGCCCAGTCGGAAATCACACGGGTGTACGAAGCCGGTGTGAAGGCTTTCGATAAAAACTGAAACCCGACCACCGACGGCCTACATCTATGTTTGGATCTTTTGAATTTCGGTCATTTGGTGCTTGGAATTTTATTACCCCTGGTACCGGTACGGTCAAATATCGTTGACCGGGCCCAAAGGACCAGGATTTCAATACGTCATTAAAGGAGCAAGGACCCATGTTCACCATCGGCATCCCCGGAGGGAAAACGCTTGAACTCGACCATCTGGTACTTGACTATAACGGAACCATCGCTCTGGATGGCGATTTGCTCCCGGGTGTGCCGGAGATGATCCATGAGCTGACAGAGCGATTGAAGGTCCATGTCCTGACAGCCAACACTCATGGAACCGTAGCGGAAAAGCTGGAAGGCCTGGCTTGCCGGCTGCATGTCATTCCAGCGGGACATCAGGACCAGGCCAAACGGGACTACATCCGCCGGCTTGGTTGCAACCGTGTCGCCGCGATCGGCAACGGCAGAAACGATGCACTCATGCTCGAGGAGGCCGCACTCGGCATCGGCGTTCTTCAGGCCGAAGGAGCCTCGCCCGCCGCCCTTCAGGCGGCAGGAGTGGTCTGCCATTCCATCCGGGACGCCTTGAATCTGTTCGTTAAACCGGCGCGGCTCAAAGCAACCCTCCGAAATTAATTTCAGAAAATAGACAAAAAACCCGAAATCCGTCTCCGGAAATCGGGTTTCAGGTGCCATCGTCCATTTTATTTTCCGGGAGCCCTATTTGGCATAATTTTAGAACTTTCAGATTCTATCGAATTCGCTAACTTAGCTTAAAGGGTTCTATCCGTCTATAAATACAATAATCGGTATTAAACGATTTATCTTTTGAGCGAATGAATCAAGGTTTCCATTTCCTCCACGTAGCGGTATAGGGCCTCAGAACCCAGAGGCGTAATTTTTACGCTTGTGTAAGGCTTATTGTTTCTAAAGGTTTTTTTGATGGCAAGGTAATCGGCCGCCTGCAGTTTCCTTAATTGAATAGATAAATTGCCAGAAGTGAAATCGAGCTCCTTTTGGAGTTCGTTGAAGCTGACAGCTTTTTTTTCACTACTGGCCAGATAAGTCAAGATGAGCAATCGCGCGCGTTCGTGAATGATTTTGTTGATGTTGACCATTGGGCTACTCCTCATTTGAGGCCTTGGATGCCCAACCAGAAATGGCAAACAACAAAGCGCCAATGCCAAGCGACAGCGAAGCTGCCAGCGGGACATACATGGGGCCTGTCGCCAGCAGAAAGAGGCCGGTAACCAGAAACCAGTAACCGCTGATGAGCCATTGCCAGAGCTGCGTCACACTGCCAATAAAGTTGTGCACCAAGCCGAGACCCACGGCTATGGTTGGTATCACATAGAAATCTACATTGTGTTGAACAAAGACAGTGCAGATGCATATTACCAACACCAGCAGAGGCCAGTAAACATGCACGATTCTGAAGGAGAAAAATTCCTGCAAAAAATAAGGTACAGTAAAGCGTTTGTCGATTTTGGACAACGACCCTGCCAACTTCAGCCATTTGATCCAACCCAGCAGTATCCAAACCATTACGATTGCAGTGTACACTGCAGTTTTTGTGATAGCGGGTATCGCTTCGAAGCTGCCGTGGTGTCTCATCAAAAGGTGAAAGGCCAACGAAAATCCAATCACGCTGAGGCCAACAAGCAGATATAGCAATCTGAAATGCACCGGAAGCAATATCAAGCGGATTGCTTCCCGATTCCGACTGATGGCGTTCTTGATGGAGGAGATGTCCTCCAGCAGTTTGTCAACTTGTCTGTCGGTCATGGCATTCATTTTTCAATCCTCCTATATTAAGGAATTTTTACTTTATGATATAAAGTACTTTATTTTAAAACTGCTGTCAAGCGGTTTTTTTATTACTGTGATTGTTGTTTGGTAAGGATCTGTGAAAGGGAATCAAAGAAATGAGAATCGTAAGAATCAACTTTATGATATTACAATATCAACTCGAGCAGAGATACATGGAGAGTATGCCCACCCTGCCGAGATTACTGATGCCATCATTCATGGCTGCTGTGCAACCACTCGGCACATGAAATCGTCAAGATGATCCCATTGAGGTAAATGTAGGTCGGTGCGCTTCTGATTCCACCCATAAGAAAAACCCCCTTTTCCGATGAATCCGCTTCAGTTCGGATAACGATTTCGGATAAGGAGGCTGTCCTTGGGTGTAACCTATTTATATAATAAAATAAATTGCTTATATGGTGGCGATGCAGGGAATTGAACCCCGGACACTGCGGATATGAGCCGCATGCTCTGACCATCTGAGCTACATCGCCACATCGGAAAATTGACAGCGGCTTACGTATCAGCTCGTTTTTATGAAGTCAAGCCGAAAACGTCAATTGAACACGCCCGCCGCCCCATCCTGAAGGGTGGGGTCCGCACTCCGACAAACTGCCGGGAATGGCCCGCTTTTGCACTTCACAAGCAGCCCTCGATCCTATGGTTGCACCGGGATAGACTTGCTGACCTCGATGGTGAATTCCTCCAGGTCCTGTGGAAGCTGCGAAAAAACCACCATGAAGGGAATCTCCTGCCCCGGTTTCACTTGGACGTTGGATCTGTTGTCGCCAAGACGGTTGTGCAGTTTTTTGTTGATGTCCGCCAGGTCCATCCGGGCCAACTGGTCATCCGTCAACGAGTTTCCACAGTAGACCGTCTCCTCCTTAACCAGGGTTTTTCCACTTCCGAAGAGTCTCCCGGTCAACTGGATGAACCGCCGGCTCTGGGGAAATTCGTTTTTCACCATGCCGGTTATCACAAAAAACTTCCCATGCTTTTCATTGTCCACGAACTGGCTCTTGATCTCCGACGTGGTGATTTCCCCGATCGTCTTGACTTCCTGATGCATCAACTGGTCCACATAGGGAACCTGTCTTACATATTCCGTGACAAAGGGGACCTCAACGCCGAACCTGTCAAGGAGAATTACGGCAGCAAAGGCGGCAATTAAAAGCAGCAGGAGAATCAATATCGGTCGCGCCGGGCCGCTTTTACCCACCGGCCTGGTTTTCTTCTGTTTTTTCTTCTTTTCCGTCTTTTTCTTTTTTTCCGGTTCTTGCGCGGCAGAAGCCGCTGCGGCGGCCGCCACTATTTCCTGCTGGTCCGTAGTTTTTAGCGTTTCCCGGTTCTGCCCCCCGTCTTCCTGACCGAAAGCGAAAGCGGCGGCTTCAGCCTGCTCTTCATCCCCTTCGATCTCGAACTCCAGTTCG
>Ga0316576_10001253_pt1 | contig 13444 bp, 10 predicted proteins | sample S0NA_FD_203075 | JGI IMG/M metagenome (GOLD analysis project Ga0316576, IMG submission 203075) | Rhizosphere microbial communities from salt marsh grasses in Alabama, United States - S0-2_050615r3r5 | ecosystem: Host-associated > Plants > Roots > Rhizosphere | place: USA: Alabama | collected... | reverse complement strand
CTGTCCGGTTGTCACATCGAGTGTCAAAGCATCCTGCATCGCCTCCGCGACATCACTGCAAGCTGCCTCATCCAGGGGTACAAATGCTCCGCTCTGACTTTGAGCATTACTGTTATTGGTGATACCTGAATCGCACTCGCCATTGAAATAATCCCAGACATCACAGACGGTGCCGTTGGGGAAGGTGCAGGTGCCTTGTTCATCCTCCGGTGCGCCGCTCTCATCGGTAACGGTGTAATCGCCCCCGGTGATAGCGCAGTATTGGGCTGCTTCCGTCAGATATCCGGTGATTTTACGCCCCCCTACAGGACAATCGCCGCGCAGTAATGCCCACTCTTCACACTGCCGGTTATCTTCGAAATAACAGACGCCAAATTCGCCCCCGTCCCCTCGCGTCTTCATCATCAGTCGGCCGCCCTGTTCGATGCAGTATAGAGATGCCGGGTTGGGCATACCGGCTTGATCCGCGCCACCAGGTGCGCATTCGCCGCGAAGATAAGCCCATTCCTCGCATTCCGAGCCGTCAGGGAAAATACAGTAACCCACCTGGCCGTCCGTTTCATCGCGGATTTCCAACTGGCCACCCTGATCCACGCAGTATACGGATGCTGGGTTGGCCATATCCACGCCTTCCTGGTCTATTTGCTCGGCCGTTGCCGCAGGGGTCGGTGTATTTGCGCTTTCCTGATCGCTCGAACTTGAATCACTGTCTGTTTGTTCGGCCGTCAAGGTTGGACTGGGTGTGCTCGCGTTTTCCGGGCTGCCGGATGATCCGCTTTGTCCGGTAAGGACGGTACATGCAGTGCCTCCCATAATGACGATTATGAATAAAACTACCAAAATACGTTTCATAATTTTTAGCTCCTTTATGCGTCCGGTTCTTTTTATAGCACCCGGCGCAGCATACAGCCCATGATAGATCGTCATCGGTACCTTGTTCTATCTCTTTAAGAAGAGCTTATTCATTTCTACTTTTTGGGGCGGTATTTAGAACTATTTTTGTGCGTTCTTGTAACTAACTTTGTCCAGCCTAGCGCCGGAATAACCGCCAGCGCATATTTTGACGATGCAGGTAAGACATCGTTTCCCCTAGACGCATCGGCCGAAAACCAAAATAGTGCCTTACTGAACCAAGGTCGGCAACTTCCGGCACGAAAAAGCGGTCTACAAAGAAGCGGCTGACCGGCGGCCAGTACCACCAACCAAAAAATATGGCCGATCCTGGTCGTAACAAAATAAGAGGAAGCTTACCGTTAACTCGCCGTACCCCTTCCATGGACAATATCTGTCGCACCAGATCACGGTAATGAAAGCGCTCATCTCCCGCCACCGTTATCGTCTTGTCAACCACATCGTCATTATCAAGACAGGCCACCAGGCAGCGCGCGTAATCCTCAACCCACAGCGGCTGCATGGCGACCTCGCCCCCACCGGGCAGCCAGACGAACGGCCAGCTCCAGATCGCCAACCCCAGGATGATTTCTGTAAAACGATCACCTAAACCGTACAGCGTGCTGGTACGCAGGATCGTATAAGAGATGCCCCCCTGTCGCACGAGGCGCTCAACTTCACCTTTCGCTTTTAATAAATTATGTAGGGAATTAGGATTGGCGCCGATGCGGCTGGGGACGATGATCTGCTTGACCTGCGCCCGTTTTGCTTCTTCCAGCAAACGTGCTGTGCCGTCGACATCGATATGGCGCAGGAGACGTGTTCGCCCGCGTGCCTCAGCGCCGGCCAAGTGGAAAACGGTTTCCACTCCTTCCAGCTGGGTACGCAGAGAAGCGGTTGAATTGATACGCCCTTCGTAGGCGCGCCATTTATGGCCGCTTAATGTCAGTCTATTGGTCAAGGAACGGCCGATAAACCCCCTTGCTCCGGTGACGAGAATCATAAAGTTCTTTGCCGTATAGAGCTGTGCAACGGCCGTTTCCACTTCTCTTTCAAATAATTAACCCAAGTTGCTGCCTTAAATCTCTAGATTGGTCCAATTTTTAAAAATCTATGTCCTTAATCCTATAGTGATTGAAATTGGACCCATCTCGATTGAAGTAATGACAAGGTAGCAAACTTGAGTTAGTTAGTTCGAAGACCTAATTGCAGCAGGTACGAATATCGACCAGCTGTTCAATATGCGGCTCAACGAGTTCGCGTACTTTGTCTTCTTCCAGATTGCGCACCTTAAAAGTCAGCACCCGGTTCGTGCTGGAGTCGCCGGCAAAGGTACCCATTGATAGGAAATCTCCGCCCGCCTCGGCAATCGCATGGGTAATCACGTCTAACTCGCCCGGTCGGTCGGGGACCAGCGCTGTGACACGGACGCCCGGCTGCCTTGCGCTCATTAATTCCAGAAAGATCCTGAATAGATCCGTTTCGGTGATCAGGCCGACAAGTTCACCGTTGGCCACGACCGGCAGACCGCCTATCTTGTTTTCATCCATCAGATAGGCTGCCTCTTCGATGGGCGTGTTTTCGTCCACCGTAATCACGTCTTTGGACATGATTTCATCGACCGTGATCTTACCGAGAAGATAGTTGAGTTCCCACACACTGAGCGACGTCGCATCGGATGGTGAGGCGTTTAAAAGGTCTCCTTCGGAAATAATCCCCACAAGCTTCCCGTTCTTCATAACCGGCAGGCGCCGGATGCGGTTCTGCTTCATAATGTCCAGGGCTTGCATTATCGGTAAATCAGGCGGCACGGTGATAACCGGGCTTGACATACGCTTTTTGATTAACATACGTTACTCCTCATCGCTAAGTTGGAAAATAGTGGTCTGAACAGGCGTCTGTTCAATTGGGTAGATCATCTATGATAGTTTACCATATTGCAAGGCCAATCAGGCGCTGATTTCGCATAATTCCGCGATGAACAAAACTTTCGCCCGGCCAGGTGTGCCTAAGCTATAATCCACCACAATGTCCAACCATGATCTTAGCAGCGTTCAACAACTGCGAATTTGTTATTTTGGTACCTATCGCGCCAATTATTCGCGCAGCCGTATCATCCTTGCCGGGCTGCACGGCCGTCCGGATGTCCAGGTCTATGAATGTCACTCACAGCTGTGGCAGGGCATCGAAGATCGCGTAGAGCAGGCCGGCGGCGGCTGGCGCAGCCCGCGCTTCTGGACCCGTGTGCTAAAAGCCTATTGGCGCCTCTTTCGCAAGCACAACCAGGTCCCTGAGTATGACGTCATGCTGATCGGCTATCCCGGTCAGTTTGACAGTTACCTAGCCCGCCTTTTAACCTGGTGGCGCCGCAAGCCGGTCGCCCTGGATATTCTCATGTCTCTTCACCTCGTGGCCGAGGAACGCGGCCTCACCGAAAAAAGCCTCTGGACAGGGCGCTTGATCTTCTGGTTGGAAAAAGGGGGCCTTAAGCTGCCCGATTTGCTAATCTCAGAGAATGATGCCTACGAGGGCTACTACTGCCGCCAGTATGGCCTTGATCCCCAAAAATTTCACCAGGTGCCCCACGGCGCTGATGATCGAATTTTTTACCCCCGCGAAGTCGAACGCCCTGAACAGCCCTTTCGCGTGACCTATCATGGCATGTACCTACCTTCACATGGCATGGATGCCATTATCGGTGCCGCTTCCTTACTTCGCAAACGCCCCGATATCCAGTTCCATTTCTTCGGCAGCGGTCCGGAGAAGGAACGCCTGGTTCGTTTCGCACAAAAAGAGGGCTTGCCCAACATGATTTTTCATGGTTTTGTTGATAGAGATGAACTCCTGGATTCAATAGCCTCATCGCATATCAGCCTGGGCGTTTTTGGCGAAACCAGGCAGTCTCATTACACCATCCAGAATAAAATATGGGAAGGTTTGGCCATGGCTCGCCCCGTCATTTCCGGTGATTCGCGGGTTGTCCGTGAATCGCTGGAACACGGCCGTCACATCTATCTTGTCCCCCGCGAGAATCCTCAGGCCCTGGCGGACGCAATCATACTGCTTAAGGAAAACCCGGAGATGCGCGAAGCGATAGCCCAGGCCGGCTACCAGCGCTTCCTCGCCGGCAACAGCATCGCCGCCATCGGCCGTAAAACTGAAGAGGCTCTGCGCACCCTATTCTAGAGCGATTTGCCCAAATCACTTTCCGCTTGAAAGACAGATCAACGAGTTTTGAGCTACAAATCCAGCGTCTTGGCCCTTAACTGCCCACACCCGGCTGCGATATCTATCCCCCGCCGCTGCCGGATCGTGCTTGGCAGATCGTACCCGGCCAATATCTCTTGAAAAGCCTTCGCTCTCTGATCATCGGCGGGTAAGCCGCCATACCCTTCTGTCGGATTTAGGGGGATGAGATTGACGTGAGCCTTCATTCCTTGCAGCAGTTGTCCTAACGCGTGTGCCTGCTCGGCCGTATCATTCTCTCCGGCAATCAGCGTCCACTCGAAGAAAATTCGGCGGCCGGTTGTCTCGCTGTAATAGCGACACGTTTCCATCAACACATCTAAAGGCCAGCGCCGCGCCGGAGGCACCAACGCCTGGCGCTCTTCATCCGTTGCCCCGTGTAGACTTACTGCCAATTTATACGGCCGTTTCTCATCCGCCAGCTGCCGAATCCCCGGCACAATACCCACGGTGCTGATCGTGATATGCTTCGGCGCCAAAGCCAGCCCATGGTGGTCGGTAAGGATGTCCAGCGCCTTCATCGTTGCTTCGTAATTATGCAGCGGCTCGCCCATGCCCATGAAAACCACATTACGCAGCGATTTACCCTGCTCCCGCCGCAGCCGTTCAATATGCAGAACCTGGCCGACGATCTCCCCCGCTGTCAGATGCCGCCGGAAGCCCATCTGTCCCGTGGCGCAGAACACGCAGCCCATTGCGCACCCCGCCTGCGTGCTCACGCAGGCTGTTGCTCGCCCTTTGAAGAGCATCAATACGGTCTCGATCTCTTCTCCGTCGGCCAGACCCAGAAGAAATTTACGCGTGAAACCGTCACTGCTGTTGGTGGCCAGCTGCACGGGCATCGGCTCAATCGTGGCTTCCGTGCGCAGCCGCGTTACCAGGTCAGGGCGCACCTCGGTCATCTCCTCAAAAGAAAGGGCCTGTTCACGATAAAGCGCAGCCCACAATTTCTGCGCATAGTAAGCGGCAAAACCCCACTCCGCCAGCAGCGCTGCCAATTCATCGCGCCTCAGATCATAAAGATTGATCTTGCCATCGTTCGCCATCACAATGAGATTGTAGCCACCTCTTCAGGATTGTGCATGGCTCATCTATGCCTGAAGCGGCAGGACCTCACTCATCTATGCTGCCAATCCCTGGTAGAATAACCAGTGGATCGATATGGAAGCAGTAACTATTTTGGGGAATGACGAACAACGCGGGACTTACATCTTGCGTGTTCTGGTGACAAAAGATTTGCAGATTCGTTTCGGCCGTTTTCGCCAGGGCGCTCCGGTCTATGTCCCCCGGGGAGACGTTCTCTACGTCGGCTCAGCCATGGGCCAAAAAGGCTCAACGACCCTCGCCCGTCGCCTGCTGCGCCATGCCACGCGCCGCCTACCTAAATGGCAGCATAAGCTGCGCCCCATCCTGCTTGAAAAAATGACTGCCGCCGGATTGGCTTCCCCCAATTTCCAGCCACCAGCGGATAAAACACTCTTCTGGAATATCGATTACCTGCTCGATGAAGAAACCGTAGAACTAAAACAGGTATTCATCCTGCGCTCTCAAGACCGTTTAGAAGATGAAGTTGCTGCTCTGATTCTGGCTGATCCCGTTTGCCAACCCATCGCTCCCGGTCTCGGCGCTCACGACAGCCCTGCCATCACCCACCTGCTTCATGTCCAGGCCGGTGACTCCTGGTGGCAAACCCTCCCCGTCAGACTCAGCAGTATTTAACTCAAGTTGTCACTTTGTCATTTCTTCAACCGAGATTGGTCCAATTTTTAAATATCTTTATCCGTAATCATATAGCGATTGAAATTGGACCAATCTAATGACATTTAAGGTAGCAATTTGGGTTATTTAATTCTGCATCCAGAACTCCGCACTCCGCATTCTCTTAAATCCGAAATCCGATATCCCAAATTTACTCAAGGCTGTAAATATACGGGAACAGCGCGACTGGGATTAGCTTGAAATGCTGCTTGGCGAAAGGAATTCCCACAATCGTAATTGCCAGAATCAAAGCGCTCACGAGATGGGCGATGGCGATTTCCCAACCAAAAAGGACAATCCAGAGGATTGTAAAGACAAGCTGCAAGCAGCCGCCGTCCGACTTGGTTTCGATCACTTCTTTGCCAAATGGCGCGAAATTAGCCACACCCAACCGGATTGACTTCATGCCGAATGGAATGCCGATGATCGTCAAGCACAGAACCAGACCGCCGAGAATATATCCCAGCCCGGCCAGGAACCCGCCAAAAATTAACCACAGAATATTGCCGATAAGACTCATTGATTTTCTCCTAAGCTCACCAGTATCTTATTCCTAATGACAAATTGTAGTAAGGAAAAACTACTGAGCCGTTCACCATCCTCTACGAAGCAACTGGTTCTATGTTGCGAGATCAAGCCCCAAATTAATTTTGTCCCCAGATTTCGCTCTTGCTCGCCCTTTTGCGCTATGGTACCTTAAATGCTAAGGAAATGTCGACAAGGAGAATGATATGCGCCTGGCTGTATTTTCTGACGTGCATGGCAACCTGTCCGCCCTGGAAGCGGTATTAGCGGATATTAGCACAGAAGAAGTAGACAAAATCGTCTTTGCCGGTGATCTCTGCCATTTTGGTCCACGCCCATCCGCCTGTTTGCAACGGCTGCGCGAATTAAACGCTCTCTCTATTTACGGCAACACGGAAGACTGGCTGCTCGGCCGTCAGGCGCCACCCGCCCATTTCGCTGATTTGGCCAGTTGGACCTACGATCAGCTAGATCAAAGCCAGCGAGACTGGCTGGATAAGCTGCCCTTCGAGCATACAATTTCCCCGGACGGTGACCGTTCTAATGCCCTGCTGATCGTTCATGCCAATCCTCTGGATGTTAACCAGATCATTTTCCCGCCTGAAGAGGAACAGGTCGCTCGTTACGGCCGTATTCGCCAGCCTGATGAAGAACTCGATGAGCTCTTAGCCGGTGTTGAGGCGAACAACGTGATCTTCGGCCATCTTCACATCCCCTTTATTCGTACCAGGGAAGCAATAAAACTGTTCAATATCAGCTCGGTCAGTATGCCCGGTGACGGCGATCCACGCGCCAAATATGGCCTCTTTACCTGGCAAGATCGCGCCTGGACCTTCGAGCTTAAATACGTCCCCTTCGACATCGCTCCCGAAGTCGCTGCTTTCCAAGAAAACCAGCCGCCCGGATGGCAAAACTTCGTCGACACCATCCATGCCGAAGGCGCTTTCCCGCAGAAAGTTTAAGACCTATTAGTATGACGACCATGAATGAAAAAAAGCATTTCAGCCAATCAGCTGACTAACTGAAAAACTGACAAACCGAAAAACTGAAAACCCCAAAGGTACCCATGGGCCATCTCAATCCCAACATCCCATCCGCTGAACTCTCCCGTCTCATGACCAATGCCGCCGGCCTGCGCGACGAATTTAGCCTGCAGCTGCTGACACCCCAGCTTCTGCTTCATCTGTTTCTCCACGAAAAGGATTCGGCCGCTTACCAGATACTGCAGCTTCTGCAAGAGCAGCGCGGGGCCGACCTGGATGATTTGACGCGCCGTGTAGAAATAATGGCCCGCAGCAATAAGGGACGAGACGCTAAATTTGCCTTTACCGATGACTTTGGCCGTGATATACCCCTCGATGAAGAAATGCTCGTTGTCCTCGATGAAGGTCTGGCCATTGCCCAGGCGCGAGATGAATTGAAGACCGGCAGCGGCCAGGCCCTGGCCGCCATGACCCAGTCCAATGTCACAACCTCGGCCGTTCTGCAGCGCGCCGGAATCACTACCGCTACTGTGACCGCCTTGCTGGATGAAGTCTCCACCGAGCAATCTGAGGCCATCATACGCGACTATGTCCAGGAGGCCCGGGAAGGGGCTGCCACTGCCTATTACCAGCGCGAGCAGCTCCTGCGAGAGCTCATCACGCTGCTTTCTCTCTCCGGCAACCGTCATGTGATCCTCGTGGGTGAAGAAGGGGTCGGGCGCCGGACGCTTGTATACAGCCTGGCTCAATTGTTGGCCGAAGAGAAAGGGCCGAAAAATATTCGTTCCGTGGTGCAGATGAGTGAGACCGCCTTGCTGGAAAATCCTCTGGCCACCATGCGTGCCGCCCTGCGCCGCGCTAGCGGCGGTATCTTATTGGTGCCGGGCATTAACCGCTTCTTCGCTGACCGCCTGCGCAGCCAGTTCCCCGAGCAGGTCAACCGCGAACTGCAGAAAGCCATGCTCAATGATGAACAGATCATCATCGGCACGGCCGTTCCGGGGGAATATGACCTGTTAAGCCGCGAAGAGTTAATTCGCCGCCATACCCAGCGCCTCGATGTACCCGAAGCGGATAGGAATGAAGCCTTGGCTATGCTCACCTATCACCGGGACCGGCTTCAGCAGGAGTATGACGTGCAGGTAACCCGCGAGGCCATGGAAACGGCCGTGACCCTCGCCGGCCAATATATCAAGTCCATTGCCTTACCCGCCGCGGCCATCCGGTTGTTGGAGCGATCTTGTGCCCTGGTAAACATGGTTACCCAGGAACATTCGCTGAACCTGCCCGAAATTCCCGCCGACGGCCGTGTGGACGGCGACGATGTCATGGTTGCCGCCAGTGTCATGACCAAGATCCCCATATCCCGTCTCAGCGAAGATGAGCAAAGTAAATATGCGGCCATGAGTGAACGACTGCATGAGCGCATCATCGGCCAGGATGAGGCCGTGATGGCCGTCAGCCGTGCCGTCAAAACGGCGCGTGTTGGGCTGCGCGATCCCAAACGGCCGATTGGTTCCTTTCTCTTCCTGGGACCCAGTGGTGTCGGCAAGACGGAACTGGCCAAAGCCCTGGCCGAATTCATGTTCGGTTCCGAAGATGCCATGTTAGCGCTTGATATGAGCGAATATCAGGACGAGTCCAGCGTCAACCGCCTCATTGGCGCGCCTCCCGGATACGTTGGCTATGAAGGAGGCGGCCAGCTGACGGACCACGTGCGCGAAAACCCCTATACCGTCGTTCTCATTGACGAAGTCGAAAAAGCCCATCCTCGCGTCCTTGATGTGCTGCTGCAAGTCATGGATGAGGGGCGCTTGACCGATGGCCAGGGACGCCAGTCCACCTTCAGCGAGGCCGTGATCATCATGACCAGCAATCTTGGCTCCCGCTATATGCTCGTGCCCCGGATTGGCGAACGCGAGCGTGAGCTGGTGATGGACGATGTACGCGGTTTCTTCCGGCCTGAGTTCTTGAACCGCCTGGATGAAATTATCCTCTTCCACCAGTTAACGCCTGAACAGCTGGCCCTGATCCTCGATCTCATGCTCAAGACAGAATTCAGGTTGGCCGCCAACCAGGGTATCGATCTCAGGCTCACTGACCAAGCCAAAGAATGGCTGTTAGCCCAGAACGACCAACCGCAGTTCGGCGCACGGCCGTTACGACGCATCATTGGCCGTTACCTGCGCGAACCCCTCGCCGACTTTCTTCTCTCTCAACCAAGAGATGCCGGCCAAAAGACAATCCTTGTCGATGCCAACGAGGACGGTCTTCACTTCCGTTTTAATTCAGAATAAGCGGATTAGCAGTTTCTAAATTTGTTCATAACCGGCAGCATCGTCGTGCTGTGGTATGCTTGTCACGTCGAAGCATTTTAGATTTTTGATTATCTGGACGGGATAAAAAAAGTGAGATGTCCCGTAGGCGGGCGCCTACGGGAAACATCTCTGGGGGGAGCCAACAAAAGTGTAGCACATATTAATGTGCAAGCAAGAAGATAAATATTAGTTAAGCTTATTCTAACTGTTCCATCAAGCTTTGTTCATCCGTCACCGGGGCCTGGCAGATAAATCTTCTACAGACATAGGCCGTCGCTTTGCCGCCAACTTGCGGCCGGTCTGCCAGAAGGGGAACGACGTCCCCATCCTCACCGGCTGCCAGAACAAGATTCGGCCGAAATTCTTTATTGACTGCACCGATTAAGGCTCTTGTTCCCACGTCTTCCAATGCACCGGCGACAGCCACCTCTCGTGGATCGCCCAAAGCAAAGGCCGCGGCGCTAAGCCAATGCGCGAAACCGGTGGGGAAGCGCGCCATAAAAGAGGCTGTTTTGCTCAATGCATCTTGCGCCATATCCCACAGTTTTTCCTTTCCTGTATAGAGACTTAGCTTCAAAAGCACAAGCGCCGCCATGGCATTGCCGCTTGGCGTGGCATTGTCCTGGATGTCCTTAGGCCGGTAGAGCAGATCCTCATGATCGTCCGGGGTATCAAAAAAACCGCCATACCTGCGATCAGGAAAATGCTCAAGTATCTGTTCTGCTAATGACTCGAGCCATTCGAACCAATAAGGATCGAATGTTGTTTGGTACAGGGCTAAAAGACCGTCCGCCAGATAGGCATAATCCTCTAGATACCCATTAAGCTTGGCGCTTGAACCCGCTTTCCATGTACGCAGTAAACGGCCGCCTTCCGTGCGCATAGTCTGGTCCAGAAAACGCGCATTCTCCTCGGCGATCCTGGTATAATCCGCGCGATTCAACACCCGCCCCGCCTCGGCAAATGCGGCCATCATCAATCCATTCCAAGATGTGAGTACTTTGTCATCCAATCCCGGCCAGACGCGCTCTTCGCGAAGTTCCAGGAGGCGTTCCTTTGCCGCCTGAAGCCGCGAGTTAATTTCATCTTCCCCCAGGTTAAAACGTTCGCTGAGCGTCCCTATCTCTTCGGCGACATTCAAGATATTGCTGCCTTCCCAGTTACCGGCATCGGAAATACCATAGCGGGCCATGAACAGCGGCGCATTTTCGCCAAGCGCCTGGCGAATTTCATCCGCCTGCCATACGTAGAACTTCCCCTCTTCCCCTTCGCTGTCGGCGTCGTAGCTGCTGTAAAACCCGCCGTTGTCATGGCGCATATCGCGCTTCACGAAATCGAGCGTCTCCTCGACGATGGCTCTATAGAGCGGGTCGCCGGTCACCTGGTAAGCATGTAAATAGGCGCGGGCCAACAGGGCATTGTCGTAAAGCATCTTTTCGAAATGGGGCACCAGCCATTTATTATCCGTGGCATAACGGGCAAAACCGCCGCCCAACTGGTCATACATGCCGCTGTAAGCCATCTTTTTGAGCGTATACTCCGCCATATGCAGCGCCATCCCCTCATCTCGCTGAACGGCCGTCCGTAAAAGAAACTCAATAGTCATCGAAGGTGGGAACTTCGGCGCGCTGCTGAATCCCCCTTCCTGGCTGTCAAACTGGCCCATGATGCCTTGCAGCGCCTGGTCAAACAAAGCTTCATTGAGACTGCCGGCTTCCTGCCCGGCCGCCGCGGCCTGACTCAAATGTTCCGCGATGCCTTCGGCGCTCTTTTCAATCTCATCCCGCTTGGTAATCCATGCGGAGGCGACGCTCTCCAACACCTGTGTAAAGCTGGGCGTGCCGTAGCGTGGGGTGGGCGGGAAATAGGTCCCGCCGTAGAACGGCCGGCCTTCCGGCGTTAAGAAAGCGGTCAACGGCCAGCCTCCCTGGCCGTGCAGCGCCTGGATGGCGCTCATATAAATGCTGTCGATATCCGGCCGTTCCTCGCGATCGACTTTGATGTTGACAAAAAAGCGGTTCATAATCGCCGCCGTTGCCGGGTCTTCAAAAGATTCATGGGCCATCACGTGGCACCAATGGCAGGCGGCATAGCCGATGCTCAGCAGGATCGGCTTATCCTCATCCTGAGCCCGCGCCAATGCTTCATCCCCCCACGGATACCAATCAACCGGATTCTGTGCGTGCTGAAGTAAATAGGGACTCGTTTCCCCAGCCAATTTATTCGCCATCTTTGCTCCTAAAGAAGTGAGTCAGTTTATCAGTAGCTCAGTTTATCAGCTGATATTCTGACAAACTGAAAAACTGAAGAACTGAAATGCTTATTTATACAATGCCGACCGCAGTGATTCCGTAAAGTTCGCCGCCGCTGCTGGTTTATCGGAAGCGGCATTGACGGCGTTGATCAAGGCGCTGCCTACGATCACGCCATCGGCCAGCGCGCCTACTGCAGCCGTTTGCTCCGGTGTGCTAATCCCGAATCCCACCGCCAAAGGTATCGTGGTATGTGCTCTCACGCGGTCGATAAAAGCTTCCAGGTCGGCATGCAGGCTGCTCCGTGCCCCGGTAACCCCCGTCAGGCTGACAAGATAAATAAACCCGCCGGCCTGGGCTGTGACTTGTTTAATTCTTGACTGGTCGCTTGTCGGCGCTAAGAAATAGATATAGGCCAATCCTGCTTCATCGCAGGTTTGTTTGAGCTCGCCCGCTTCTTCCGGGGGTAGATCGGGTACGATTAAGCCCTGAACCCCCGCTGCCCGCGCATCATGAACAAATCGTTCCAAGCCATAAGCCAGGATTGGATTGTAATAGCCCATGAAACAGGCCGGCGTCGTCACCCCGCGCTCCCGAAGCTGCCGCACCATCTCCATGCAGCCCGCAACCGTCACGCCGTTCTCCAGGGCTACCTGTGTGCTGTGCTGGACCGTCGGTCCATCGGCGAGCGGATCGCTGAAGGGAACGCCCAGCTCTATCAGATCGCCGTGCTCCGCCATCGCTTCAATGATGTCCAGGGATGTTTCGATATCGGGATAGCCCAGGGTAAAGTAGGGCATCAGGGCGGCCGTCCGCGTTTCATGTGCTTGACGGAAGGCTGCTTCAATTTGTGTTCGGCCGTTTTCTGTTTCTGTCTTTTTCATCATAGCGGCCCTATTCTACCCGAGAGAGTATTGCATGGCACTTCTGTAAGCAAAGCGGAGTTTATAAGCGAAGCGGTGTCACTCCGGCGTATCCCGGAAGGAAATATTTGTTTCCGGATAATACTCTTCGAACCAGGCCAGGAATTCGGAGCGTTTACTCGCGGGAATATCGAACAAATAAGCCGTCTTGCGGTCCAGCGCGCCAATGCCGGCATCATCATAAGAAAACCCCACTGTTTCCTTGTACGTATACGCCTGGCGACAAATCGCCAGCCATTCCTCCAGGCTCGCATCTTGCGGTGCGACCAGGTATTTACGGTTATACTGCTCGCGCGGTAATCCATCAGGAGTTGGATCATTATTCATAGGAGGGCCCGCCGGGTCGTGATAACGCTTCTTGATTAAAGCCTCTTTTAAGGGTTCCATCAATTCGGCTGTTTGCTGTGCAAGATTACTCCAGCCACCATCCAAAGCCCAGATGGCCGATCCTTTAATCGACGGGTATTGGGCATAAAGTTCGCCCACTTCTAAAATATCTTTCATTGCCTGCTCTGGGCTGGGAACGCGATTAAATGTCCATCCCCATT
>Ga0316576_10001252_pt1 | contig 13445 bp, 9 predicted proteins | sample S0NA_FD_203075 | JGI IMG/M metagenome (GOLD analysis project Ga0316576, IMG submission 203075) | Rhizosphere microbial communities from salt marsh grasses in Alabama, United States - S0-2_050615r3r5 | ecosystem: Host-associated > Plants > Roots > Rhizosphere | place: USA: Alabama | collected... | reverse complement strand
GTGTGGCCTACGTCGACATCGACGCGCACCATGGCGACGGTGTCCTCTACGGCTTCGAGGACGACCCCAACGTGGTGATCGCCGACATTCACGAGGATGGACGCTTCCTGTACCCGGGAACCGGCTTCGAGCACGAGACCGGTTCCGGAGACGCGGCCGGCAGTAAGCTCAACATCCCCCTACCGCCCGGGTCCGGTGACGACGAGTTCGCCGACGCGTGGCGGCGGGCCGAAGCCCACATCGACGCCGCTCGCCCAGAGCTCGTGATCCTTCAGTGCGGCGCCGACGGCCTCGCCGGCGACCCCCTCACACACCTTCGGTACAGTCCTGCCGCCCACCGCCTCGCGGCCAGTCGACTGTGCGCGATTGCCGATCGGCACTGTGGCGGCCGGCTTCTCGCTCTCGGCGGCGGCGGTTACAGCCCGACCGGCATCGCCGAAGGTTGGTGCACCGTTGTCGAAACCATGCTCTGACCCGCATCGTTCAAGAGGGTCCGTCAGAACCTGTAGCGCAGCGTCGCGCGGAGGTTCCGGCCCGGCTCGGGACGGTTGTTGAAAGGCTCGTTGTAGAGCTCGTCGAAGATGTTCTCCGCCGAGACCAGGAACCCGAGCCCAACGCCGAAGTCGTAGCCGCCACGCAGGTCGAATACGTTGAAGCTCTCGGTGCCATCCTCGTAATCCGGGTCGGACGGTGGCAACCGAGTCTGGCGGCCGACATAACGAAGGTCGGCCTCGGCCCACCATCTGCCTCGCTCGTACCGGATGCCGAGCACCGTTTTCCACGGCGGAATCGACGACAGGGGCTCGCCGGTGACGTCGTTGTCACCCTCGAGGTACGCGAAGGAACCGAAGACCGACCACCAGCGGGCGAAGATCCACTCGAGGTCGAGCTCAACCCCCCAGATCTTCGCCCTGTCGACATTGGCGAACCGGGCAAGCTCGAGCCCGGTGATCGGGTCCTGCTCGCCGAGGAACTCGAATGAGATGAAGTCGGCGAGGTCGTTGTAGAACAGGTTGAGCCCGCCCGAGGCCCGCTCGTAACGCACTTTAAAGCCCGCCTCGTAGTTCCACGAGGTCTCGGGGCTCAGGTCTGGGTTCTGGAGAATGAAGGTATCACCGGTGGTTGCGGGCCCGAAAAATGACCGCTCCTGGACATTCGGAGTGCGGTACCCGCGAGCGATCACACCCGTCAGATTGACGTTTTCGGTGAGCGAGTAGATGACTCCGATGTTGCCCGACAACGCCGAGTCGGTGGTGTCGAGAGGCTCGCCGGTGTAACGGGTGTCGTGCTCGTCGCTGTCGAACTTGAAGGTGTCGCCGCGAAGACCGACGTTGACCGTCAGCCGGTCGGTCGCCTTGATCCGATCGCCGACATAAAGGCCGGTACCCCGCTGGGTGCTGTCGGGAACCACGACCTCGTCGCTGGGCGGGATCCACGGAAACAACGGGTACTCGAGCGACGCGGTGTCGTGAAGATCGTCCTGGTAGAAATCGAGGCCGTAGGTCAGATGGTTGATGCCGAGGGTCGAGATGCCTTGCGCGTTGAAGCCGATGCTGTCGATCTCTGACCGGGTGAACGAGTCCTGGGCGAAGCCCGGAACGCTGAAGTTCCGCACGCTCTCCTTGTCGACGGCCTGGTACCAAGCGCTGACGGTGAAGTCGTCGAGGAAGGCCATTGGGCCCGACACCCACGAGGCGGCGAGCTTGTCGCGGTCGAACTTGGGGAATGAGATGTCGATGCCCGAGGTTGCGGGGTCGAAGCCGGGAAAGCCGATGTCCTCGGTCCGGACGACCTCCGCGTTGACCTTGAGGACTCCCTGATCGCCGGTCAGTACGCTGAAGCTGCCGTCAAAGGCCTTCTGCTTCATCCCGCTGTTCGGCACGGTATCATCCTCGAGCGTGTACTGCGTGTACCGTTCGTCCTCATGCGCCCCGTTCGCCGCCACGTAGTCGTCGACTTCCTCGATCGACGCGCCGAGGTCGAAACCGACTCGCTTGCCGGCGCCAGCGATGCGAACCTGGCCGCCCTGCGAGTCGGACGCGGTGCCGTACTCATACGAGACGCTGCCGTGTATCTTGAACTCGTCTGCGCCGAGGTTCGGTCGTCGGGTGATGATGTTGACCACACCCCCAATGGCGTCCGATCCGTACTGCACCGATGCCGGCCCGCGCAATACCTCGATCCGTTCGACCTCGCCGAGGTTAATCAGGCTCGGCTGGATCCCGGCGAAATCGGTGGACTCGCGCGCGTTGTTGAGACGCTGACCGTCAACCAGGATCAGCACCCGGTTCGAGGTCAGACCACGGATCACAGGAATGCCGCGGAAGGGTCCCTCACCTTGAACCTCGACTCCCGGGATCTGCTTGAACAGGTCGGCCATCTTCTCCGGCTGAAGCATCTCGATGTCATCGCTGGTGATGACCGTGACCGGCGCTGCCACCTCGGACGAGGCGAGCTCCTGACGGGCAGCGGTGACCACAATCTGGTCGGTGAAGGTCCGACCCTTCGAGTCGTTGCCCTTGGTTTCGGATTCCTGCTGCTCGGTCGACTCGGCGCTCCCAGCCTCCTGGCTCTCCGGCTCCTCAGCTGCGGTCGGGAATGCGAAAACCAGGAACGCAAGCAAGGCTGCGGCAGACAAGCTCTTCAGTGTCACGGCTCGTTCCTCCTCCAAATGCGACTTCATCGCAGACTCGATAACCGCGTCATACTACAACGGTCAAGTCCCTGAACCCAATAGTTTTACCGTGCCGTGACAGTTCTTGTTGGATTGTCCCAGCAGGCCCGGGGACCGACGTGCTGCCGGTTGGCCCGGGCGATTCATCAGACGGTTCGTCCGAGTCGCGAGATCCGAGAGCGAGTTCCCATCCAGAGTTCAAGAACTGGGAGCAAGCTGGTTCGAGCGTTCGTCGACGTGCCGCAGAATCGCCACAGTTTGGCCAAGTCCTCGATCGAATCGTGAGTCACTCTTCCTTCGAAGGCAGCTCGCGTTCCGCCGGTCTCGTGAGGCCCGACCCGGAGGCAGCAACATGATGCGAAGCACCGCCGCGACTCGGCGCTCGGCCTCAGTGGTTCGATGGTCGGATTCGTGGCAACCGGACCGATGAGCTCGGACGGTCCGCGGGCCCGGTCGCTTGCCGCCACCGGACCATCGCGGTAAGGTACTCGGCCGTACCGGGTTGCGACGGAAAGGAACTGACAACCCTTGACCAGCTCCAGCTTCCCATCGTTTCACAAGCTCTCGGTGAGCGAGCGCGTCCGCACGGTTCGTGACCGGGGCCTGCTCTCCTCTCAGGACTACCGTGCCCTCCTCAGCGGCGGGACGATCCTCGACATCAGCGGCGCCGACACGATGATCGAAAACGTGATCGGTGTCATGGGCCTGCCCGTGGGGCTCGGCGTCAACTTCCTGATCAACGGTAAGGACTACGTGGTGCCGCTGGTGGTCGAGGAGCCTTCCATCGTTGCCGCGTTGAGCTACGCCGCCAAGACCGCCCGCGCCGCCGGCGGCTTCAAGGCCTCGGCTGACGATCCGATTCTGATCGGCCAGATTCAGCTCGTCGACGTGCCCCATGCTGCTCGGGCTCGGCAGACCCTCGAGAGGCGCAAGGGAGAGATCCTCAACCTGGCCAACAGCCTCCACCCGAGGATGGTGGCTCGAGGAGGCGGCGCAGTCGAGATCGAGGTCATCCTCCATCCGGCATCGAGCGACTCGGTGGAGATGCTGGTCGTCCACCTGCTGGTGGACACCCGTGACGCCATGGGCGCCAATCTCGTCAACACCATGTGCGAGGGCGTGGCCTCGTTCATCGAGAGCCTCACAGGCGGCAAGGTCTTCCTGCGCATTCTGTCCAATCTCGCCGACCGCTCGCTTGTCCGAGCGCAGGTCAGGATTCCTGTCGCCGCTCTGGCCGGCCACGGCCACGACGGTGAGCAGGTCCGCGACGGCATCATCGTCGCCAGCCAGTTCGCGGCCGTGGACGCCTACCGCGCCGCAACCCACAACAAGGGCATCATGAACGGCATCGACGCGGTCGCGCTGGCCACCGGCAACGACTGGCGGGCGGTCGAAGCCGGCGCCCATGCCCACGCTGCCCGCGGCCCCCACTACACCTCGCTGTCCCGTTGGACGAAGAGCGACGACGGCGCCCTGGTCGGCGAGATCGAGCTGCCGCTTCGGGTCGGGATCGTCGGCGGACCCATGCAGTCCAACCCGTCGGTGAGCATGAACCTCCGCCTGACCCGGGTCGAGTCCTCGCGGGAGCTTGCCGAGCTCATGGCGGCGGTCGGCCTGGCCCAGAACTTCTCGGCGCTGCGGGCGCTGGTCACCGACGGCATCCAGCGGGGTCACATGACCCTCCACGCCCGCAGTGTCGCTACCGCAGCCGGCGCCACACCAGAGATCTTCGACACCGTGGTGGACCGTCTGGTGGAGTCGGGTGAGATCAAGGTCTGGAAGGCCGAGGAGATCGTAGCCCAGGTCCGTGCTCAGACTGGCGCAACCATGGGCAGCGACGAGCGCGCTGACATGGCGGCGGGCCACGGGAAGATCATCCTCTTCGGCGAACACGCGGTCGTCTACGGCAGCCGAGCCATCGCCGCCCCGGTACCTCTTGCGGTCCGGGCACGGGTCGTCGATGACGACGACGGCGTCTGGCTGGTGGTTCCCAGGTGGGGCGTCGAGCAACGGCTGCGCCAGGACCCGGACAAGCAGCGTTCGTTCGAGGTCCCGGCGGCGCTCATCCTGCACGAGCTCGGGCTCACCGACCGCTCGATGCGGATCGAGGTCTACTCGGAGCTGCCTCGAGCCATGGGTCTCGGCGGTTCGGCGGCGGTGGCCGTGGCGATCATCCGCGCCATCGACCGTCACTTCGCCCTCGGCCTGACCGACGACCAGGTCAACGCTCTCGCCTACCGATGCGAGTGCGTCGCCCATGGCACCCCGTCGGGCATCGACAACACCGTCGCCACCTTCGGCCAACCGCTGGTCTACCGACGTGGCGACCCACCGGAGATCCTGTCGCTGCGGTTCCAGCGGCCCGTCACCTTCGTCGTCGGAATGACCGGCGTCGAGAGCCTGACCGCGAGGATGGTGGCACGGGTGCGCGCGGGCCGCGAGCGCAACCGTGATGTCTACGACACGATGATCAAAGGGATCGACGCCGTCACCGGCCAGGCCCTCGAAGCGATCAGGCGGCACGACCTGGAGCGCTTGGGTGAGCTCATGAACGTCTGCCAGGGCCTGCTCAACGGTCTCCAGGTGTCGAGCTGGGAGCTCGAGGAGATGATCCAGATCGCACGGGAGAACGGCGCCCTCGGCGCCAAGCTTACGGGAGGTGGTGGCGGCGGGTCGATGATTGCTCTCGCTCCGGAAAACGGGAATCGCATCATCGCGGCCATGGAAAACGCAGGTTATCAGGCCATGGAGGTTCATCTTGGATGAGCGGCCCGACCCCGCCACCGAGATCGTGTCCAGCGACGATGAGGCGTTGATCCTAGTCGACGAGGACGACACCGAGATCGGGCATCTCGACAAGGGCGCCTGCCACGACGGAGACGGCGTCCTCCACCGCGCCTTCTCGCTCTTCGTCTTCAATCCCTCAGGCGAGCTGTTGCTCCAACAACGCAGTGCCGACAAACGACTGTGGCCCTTGTTCTGGTCGAACAGCTGCTGCAGCCATCCTCGCCGCGGCGAGGCGATGGACGAGGCCACGAAACGCCGGCTCGGCCAGGAGCTCGGGATGACCGCTCGGCTCCGCCACCTCTTCACCTTCCAATACAAGGCCCGGTTCGGCGACCTCGGTTCGGAGCACGAGATGTGTTGGGTTTTCGCCGGCGAGAGCCCGGCATCGCCCCGTCCCAACCCCACCGAGATCGCCGCCGTCCGCTGGATCGCGCCCGCCGACCTCGACCTCGAGCTCGCCTCACACCCCGACCGGTTCACTCCCTGGTTTACTCTCGAGTGGCCCCGGGTGAGGGAGCTTGCCCCCGCCGTCGTCCGGTTCCTCGGATAGAAAGTTGGTACACTACCGGGTCACATGGCACGCCGGTCACTGACGTTCCGCGCCCGTTTGCGGCAGATCATCTTTGGCACCGACACCCCGGCAGGGCGTGGCTTCGACGTGGCGCTCATGGTCCTCATCATCGCCAGCGTGCTTGCGGTCCTCGTCGAAAGCGTGTCCACCATTCGCGCGCATTACCGTTTCTGGTTGCGCGCCTTCGAGTGGCTGATCACCATTGCGTTCACCGTCGAGTACCTGCTGCGCCTGTACTGTGTCGACAAGCCGCTTCGGTATGCCCGCAGCTTCTTCGGCGTCATCGACCTGCTCGCCATTCTGCCCACCTACCTCAGCGTGCTCATTCCCGGGGCCCAGTCGTTACTGGTGATCCGAGCCCTCCGTCTGCTGCGGGTCTTTCGTGTTCTCAAGCTTGTCCAGTTCTTGAGCGAAGCGACCGAGCTCGGGGCTGCGTTGCGCGCCAGTGCCCGTAAGATCATCGTCTTCCTCGGCGCGGTGCTGATCGTAGTCCTGGTCGTCGGCTCGCTCATGTACCTCATCGAGGGTGAGCAGCACGGTTTCACGAGCATCCCGGTTTCCATCTACTGGGCAATCGTCACAATGACCACGGTCGGGTACGGCGACATCGCCCCTCAGACCCCACTCGGCAAGATCCTCGCCTCGGCGATCATGATCCTCGGCTACGGAATCATCGCCGTCCCCACTGGAATCGTCTCGGTGGAGCTCGCCGGTACCCGCCGGCGAGAGACCGTGCCCCGAATCTGCCCGGGATGTGGCGCCGGGGGACATGACCTCGACGCCTCCCACTGCAAGCACTGCGGAAGCCGGCTCTGACGCACCGGCAGCGATCGGCAGCGGTCGATCGTGGTAGCGTGGAGGCCAACGTTCGAACCCGCCGGACTCCCTCGGCGGTTCGCCCATCCGGCGCGGCACAAGGGGACGATCATGAGGACTGCAGTGGTGATTCTCGCGGACGGCTTCGAGGAGATCGAAGCGGTTACGCCCATCGACGTCTTGCGCCGCGCAGGCGTCGACGTGACGACGGTTGGCCTCACTGCCCCCACCGTCACCGGCGCCCACGGAATCGAGATTGCGGTTGACCGCGCCCTCGACGCGCTGGCGGTCGAGCCTGATCTCGTGGTCTTACCCGGCGGTCTACCCGGCGCCACCAACCTCGGCGCGTCGCAGGCGGTGGTCGATCTGCTTCGGCGCCAGCACGCCGCGGGACGAATGATCGCCGCAATCTGCGCCGCGCCGGCCTTCGCGCCGCTCGAGGCCGGAATCCTCGACGGGCGACGAGCCACCTGTTACCCATCGTTCGAATCGCGGTTTCCCAAGACCGTAACCGCGGTCGATGACCGCGTCGTCATCGACGGCAACCTCGTCACCAGCCGCGGTCCCGGGACGGCCCTGGACATGGCACTGACGCTCGTGGAGCTGCTGGTCGGAGCCGCCGAGGCGACCAAGCTCCGGGCGGGCATGCTCGCCGAATAACGACGTCACCGGAGACGGCAATGCCGACATCGTTGTCAGCTCGTGGGAGAACGCGGTGATCGTGCTCTCCGGCGCCGACGGCAGTCAGTTCTGGAAGACCACGGTCGGCTCCCTCAACGGAGGCGACGAATGGACGGCACGAGCCATTGCCGACCTCAACGGTGATGGCATCGAGGACGTGATTGCCGGTTCCTTTGACTACTACGTCTACGCCATGAGTGGCGCCGATGGGTCGATCATCTGGACCTACAACACCGGCAACCGCGTGTTCAGCGTGGCGCCGGTTCCAATCCAGTGACTCTGGTGGGAACAGCGTCGTTCCCAATCCAGAAACGAGCGATTTTCGATCAAGGCTCATGAAAACAAGGGCTTACGCTGAGTCGTACTTGACAGTACGTCGAGCACCCCGAGGTGAGAGGACTCCGCTGGGTGCAATGCATCGCCGACCCCGACAGAAGTCTGGTGGACAATCCGGGTTAAGATCACCGGCGATGAGCCACCACCTGCACCCTGCAGCGGCACCCGGCTGCGGCACATCACGCTGAGGACGTCGTGGCACGGCGCCTCGCCCTTCTCTTTCTCGGGATCGCCTCGCCGGTCCTCTTGATCCTGTTCACAGTGCCGGTGCCCGGCGCTGAGACCGCCTTCACGGTCCTTGTCATGGGATACCCCGTCGCCCTCATCGTGCTTGCCGTTGCCCGCTACGGCGGGCTCGGGGCTCTTCGGCTTCCGCTTCTCGCCCTGCTTGTCCTGCTTATTACCTGCGGCGTCACCCTGCTCATCTTGCGTGGCCACGCCGCCACCGCACCCTGGATCGGGGGGCTGCCTCTGGCCGCCGCCGTCCAGCTCTACGGTCTTTGGCTGGCGCCGCTGGCGGTCGTTGTTCTTGCCCACGCTCTCACCTTCGACCGATACGGTCTCAGCGAGAACGACCTGGACCGCCTGCACGAGATCTCAGATCTCCCTGGACCCGATGCGTGATGGCGTTCCTCGCGAAACCCGACATCGTCTGGACGGCGCTGGTCTATCTGTCGGTGGTGGTGGCGATCGGCGTGTGGGCGGCGCGACGGACCAGGAGCGCACGTGACTTCTTCATCGCCGGTCAGACGATCGGCCTGGTGGTCACTGGACTCGCCACCATGTCGGCAGCATTCAGCGGCTTTGTCTTCATCGGCGGCCCCGGCCTCACCTACCGGATGGGCCTGGCCTCCTTGTTCATCTGCATCCCGGTCGGCTTCACTGCCGGCCTGCTGTGCTGGGTGGTCGGCAAGCGGCTCCGGCTCCTCGCCGGGGTTCGCGAGGTTTACACGGTCTCCGACGTCGTCCTGCACCGCTATCGCAGCCGACTCGCTTCGGGCCTGACGGCGCTCGCCGTCGTCATCGGCACCGTCGGTTACCTGGGCGCGCAGCTCAAGGCACTCGGGGTCATGCTCGAGGCCATCTTCGGCACCCGCCAGCTTCTCGGTGAGGCAAGCCTGGCGGTGGCCATGACGGTTGGCCTCGCGGTCGTGCTCGTTTACGCGACCGCCGGCGGCATGGTTGCCGGCGTCTACACTGACGTCGTCCAGGGCGCCTTGATGGTCATCGCCGCCGTTGCCGTGTTTCATTTTGCAGTGGTCGCCGGTGGTGGGTTCGACGCGATGTCCCGTTCCATCGTCGCGTCACCGAGCTTCGGACCGCGACACCTCGATCCGCTCGGAGCAACCTCGGTCTTCACAGCCATGGGTTTCTTCTTCGTGTTCGGGATCGGGAGCCTCGGTCAACCGCACATGCTGCACAAGTTTTTCATGCTCGACGACCCGCGGAAGCTCAAGTGGATGCCGCTCATTCTCGGCGGCACCCAGAGCCTGTGCATCCTGATATGGCTGGGAATCGGTCTCGCCGTCCCTGCCCTCGTTGCCGGTGGCCGGATGGCGCCCCTAACCAATCCGGACGACGCGGCGCCGGCGTTCCTTCTCAACTTCGTGCCCGAGGCCCTCGCAGGGCTCGTGTTCGCCGGCATCCTGGCGGCCATCATGTCGACCGCCGACTCCTTCGTGAACATCGCATCCGCGGCCCTGGTTCGTGACCTTCCCAGGGCCCTCGGTCGCCCCGTCAGCGACGAGCTCCGGTGGGGCGGCTCGCCGTTGTTGGCGTTGCCGTGTCCGCCGCCGTCGTCGCCTACTTTTACGGCGATCTGGTGGCCCTCCTCGGGACCTTCGCCTTCGGCACCTCTGGCGCCGCCCTCACACCGGCCCTGGCCATCGGCCTCAACTGGCGCCGGGTCACCGCAGCGGCCGCGTCCGCCTCCATCGCCTCAGGAGTCGTCGTCAGCCTTCTGCTCGGGCTCCTGCCACATCCGTTGACACGCGCAGGGGTCCTCCCGGCGGCGGCGGCTCTGGCGGCCTCCTTCTCCGTGCTCTTTGTCGTCACCTGGCTCACCGGCAGACGCCGCGAACCAGAGATCGACGAGGGTGTCCGGCTCGTCATGGAGCTGTGAGATCGTCCCCTCGGTGGCCTCGATCGCCAGGTACCGGCGGCGCGACCACCTCGGATCAGGACGAGGCCGGCTTGAGACGTTCGAACTCCGGCAATGAGTGGTACCTTGGACACCGCCATGGACGAGTCATGATTCCCGATCATCGTCGAGCCATCATCGCGACCATCATCGCGATGTCGGTCACAGCAAACACCTTCGGGATCGAGCTTCCGTTCGACCTCGAAAGCGGGGCCAGCGCTGTCGAGGTCCACCTCGACGGCGCCGACGTCGCCGTGACCTGTGCGGAACGAGAGGACGTCGGACTGATCATTCGTCCGCGTCTCGCCGAAGGCGGGGCCGGCGCTGGCGTCGCGGTTTCCGATCGTGGATCGACCCTGAGCATCACTCAGGCTGAGGACGCTACCGGACCCAGTGAGGTCGTCATCGAGCTGGCCGTGCCCGAAGATTTGCCGGTCACAGTCGTCGGCTCGCGCCTCAACATCGTGCGCACCTGCATCGCGGTGGCCACCGATGAGCCTGATCGGCCCATCCCGATCGAGCCGACGCCGGGCGTCGGCACGTCAACGGCCGACCACGTGACGGCCCAACCGGCCTCCCTGTTCGAGCTCGAAAAGAGCACGGTCGAGTCCCGAGGCTCCGGCTCTGCACGCTACACCGGGACGGACAACTCGCTGACGCTCATCGGCACCAACGGGGACACGGAGCTTGCGGTCTCCGGCAGCGTCGTCGATGTGTCCGATCACCGGGGCAGCCTCGTGCTCGAGGTCAACAACACCGAGGTCACTCTCCGCTCAGCAGAAGGGAAGCTGGCAGCCAAGCTCGATGGCGGCGCTCTGAACCTCGTCGAAACGGTCGGCGAGACTACCATCCAGCTCATCGAGGCCAACCTCGACGTGGACAATCACAGAGGCGTGATATCAGTGACAGCGAGTCTGAGCGATCTCGCCCTGCGGGGCTGCGTCTCCGACCGTCTTGCGATCACGGGAGACGACAGCGTGGTCCGGCTTGATGGCGGCACGGCGACCGGGACCGTCAATCTCACCGGCGGCAGCCTCGAGGTCGATGGCTGGAACGGCCGCCTCATGCTCCAGGGTGGAAACGGCGCTGATCTCGAAGCCGCCGGCGTCGAGGGCGACGTGGTGGTTTCTCTGGATGACGGCTCGCTCGAGCTTCGGGGTGTGACCGGCCACACTCGGGCGACCGCCAGCTCGAGCAACTTCACCGCGTCGAACCTGAAGTCCATCGCCCTGTCGGCGCAGGACTGCGTCATCGATGCCCGAGAGATTCCTGAGGTGAAGCTCATCCGGCTCGCCAACGGCGAGCTCACGCTCGGCGCCTCCTCAACCAGGGGCAAGCAACGCCTCGAGCTGAGCGGCGAGGTCTGGGCCCGAATCGAGCTGCCGACGCCGTGCGAGGTCAACCTGCTCGGGGAGGATGCGGCGTCCGCCGACGTTGACGTCCGCGGCTGCGACCTCCACGGTGGAGGCGGCCCGGGAACGCAGCGCCCGCAGAGGCGGCTGCGGGGGCAGTCACTGGCCATCCTCGACGTCACGCTCGGCGCCGGGACTCGGCTTAGGGTGGAGGGCCGGCCGAGCTGACTCGGTCCGGCTCCCCTCCCGACTGCCACCCCCGCGAAAGTCACAGCATGTCCTGAATCGCGACGTATCCGGAGGCTCCTCGTCGAGCCACGGAGTGCTCCGGCCGACACCCTTCGCAACGCTCGATCCTGGGATCGTCGATCGTATCGTGCCTCTCCGCCCCATTCTGAGACACGCTTTTCGGACTGACACACCCAACGATACGGCTCGGGCTTGAACTCACCTTCGAGCCGTGGCACTCGTCTTGCAGGACTCTTGGCTGGAGGACGCGATCCCAGATTCAGAGTTCAAGCCCGGACATGCTCTCGATCGCTTCACTCGATCGACCCGCCGGACGGGGCGCCACTGCCCGATCACTGCAGTGGGCGGCCGCTCCGGCGATGTGCCAATCCCGACTCAGGAGGACCCGATGCTGCGTCACTGGCCCGTCTCGAGGAATGTCGCCGTTCTGTTCACCGTCGTACTCTCGATCGTCGTCTGCGCCGGTGGCCCGGCGGAAGGTGCCGACTACCCCTTCGCCGACGACTTCGAGAGCGGGCTCGGCAACTGGGCGCCGGACCCTCCATGGGGTGAGACCACGGCCTTCTACGCATCGCCGGCGCACTCGGCCACGGACAGCCCGTCGACCTTCTACGCAAACGGTACCGACGCGTCCCTGGCTCTCGCCACCTCGATGGACCTGACGGCGGCCGTAACCCCGGTCCTGAGGTTCAAGCACCGCCACCAGCTCGAGGACGGCTACGACTTCGGCTACGTCGAGACCTCGATCGACGGCGGCGCCTCCTGGAGCGCGCCGGTCGCGACCTACACCGGCGGCCTCGCGAGCTGGTCGCGCGAGCAGGTCGACCTCAGCTCCGTCGCCGGCTACAACGACGTCCGCATCCGCTTCCGGCTCGTGGCGGACGGCACCGTCAACGCCGACGGCTGGTACCTCGACGATGTCCTGATCGCCGAGGCGCCGGCCGCGGTCACGCTGACGACCCCGTTCAACGTCTCGCCGAACGCACTCGACTTGTCGTGGAGCGTCTCGGCCGAGCCCGGCTTCCTCGCCTACAGGGTGTACCGCTCGACCTCGCCCGGTTTCGACTGGCGCGAGGCGACGCTGGTCGCCGAGATCACGGCGGTCGGCACGACGGGCCACACTGACATCACCGTGGTCCCGAAGACGACCTACCACTACAAGGTCATGGTCCTGACCTCCGACGAGCTCCACAGCCTGAGCGACGAGGAGTCCGCTGCGACCCCGGCCGGCATGGACTACCCTTTCCTGGACGACGGCGAGGGCGGCGTCACCGCCTGGACCGCCGATCCGCCGTGGGCGCTGACCACCGAGACGGCCTTCTCCGGCAGCCACAGCTGGTCCGACTCGCCGGGCGGCGACTACGGCCCCTCGATCCCGTCGCAGAGCCTGACCCTGGTTGGGCCCATCGACCTGACGTCGGCGACCGCGCCCGTGGCGAGCTTCGTCCACACCTGGGACTTCCTCTCCGGCGACTCGGGGAACGCCGAGATCTCCACCGACGGTGGCAGCTCGTGGACCACCCTGGCGGCCTTCACCAACGGCAGCTCCGGAGGCTGGCTCAGAGAGCGCTTTGAGCTCGATCCATACGCTCTCTCGAACAATGTGTTCGTCCGCTTTCGCATCACCACCGACTCGTCGGCCGGCGCCGACGGCTGGCACATCGACAACATCTCGGTAGCCGAGAGCCCGACCGAGGTCGACCCACCGATTCTCGATCAAGTCACCTCGCACTCGATCCGCGTCACCTGGTCGCGCTGCAACGACCTGCTCTTCTCACACTACGCCGTGTTCCGCAGCACGACGACCGGAGTCGGCATCAACGACACCCAGGTCGCCGA
>Ga0316576_10001251_pt1 | contig 13452 bp, 10 predicted proteins | sample S0NA_FD_203075 | JGI IMG/M metagenome (GOLD analysis project Ga0316576, IMG submission 203075) | Rhizosphere microbial communities from salt marsh grasses in Alabama, United States - S0-2_050615r3r5 | ecosystem: Host-associated > Plants > Roots > Rhizosphere | place: USA: Alabama | collected... | reverse complement strand
CATCCGGGCCTGCTGCACGAAGGAATGCAGAAGTATGCCCAGCGGACGCAGCAGGTCCGGATCGCCGCGCAGTTCGAAGGGACCCTTTTCCTCGATCAGGCGCAGGCCGTGCTCTTTGACGTTTCCGGTGACGATCCCTGAGAATGCACGTCGAAGATCGGCGGCGAGCTCATGTGCAGGTCGGCCCATCCGAAGCTCGAGGCCCGCCATGGACTCGTGCGTGGGCTCGAAAGGTCGCTGCAGGGCCTCGGGAATTCGCAGCAACCAGTTGTAGTTATACGCGTCGCTGTTACGGCGTCTGAAATCCCGAACATCGTTCATCCCGCGACGCATCGCCCGCGCTACTTCCGGCGGGTCATCGAGGATGATGCGGTAGCATTTCCGCGCTGCCGGCCCCAGTGTGCCGGCCAAAAATTCGTCGATTCGCTCAAAGTAATCCGCGCTGTCCGCCGGCCCCGTAAAAACGACCGGGAACGGCTGGGCCTCGTTCGCCGGATCAAGCAATATGCCCAGCAGATAGAGAATCTCCTCGGCTGTGCCGACGCCACCGGGAAAAACGACAATCCCGTGCCCCATTCGAACGAAGGACTCCAATCGCTTTTCGATATCGGGAAGAATTACCAGCTGGTTGACGATCGCATTCGGCGGCTCGGCCGCGACGATGCCCGGCTCGGTGAGGCCGACATAGCGACCATCTATCACGCGCTGCTTGCTGTGGCCGATGGTTGCACCCTTCATCGGTCCCTTCATAGCCCCGGGGCCACAGCCAGTACAGACGTTCAGGTGGCGCAGGCCCAGTTCGTAGCCCACTCGCTTGGTGTAGTTGTACTCGGCGCGCCCGATCGAATGTCCGCCCCAGCAGACAATCAGGTCGGGGCGTACCCGCGGCAGGAGAACGTCTGCATTACGCAGGATCCGGTATATCGCGTCAGTAATCGCCTCCGAGTCGCGTAACTCGACGCTTCCATGCTCGTATATTTCGCCATGCAGATAGAGTATGTCGCGCAGGACCGCAAACAGATGTTCCTGGATGCCACGAATCATGCGTCCGTCGACGAAAGCCCCTGGCGGCGCATTAAAAAGTTCCAGCTTTACGCCCCAGGCCTGCCGCACGACGCGGATATCGAAATCCGCGTAGCGCTCAAAAATCGCGCGTGCGTCGTCCGTCTCGCCCCCCGCATTCAATACAGCCAGCGAACACCGGCGGTAAAGCGGGTAGAGCCCGCCTCGGGAGGAATCGAGCAGGCGGTCCACTTCGTGCTGCGAGAGGTTCTCCAGACTGCCTTTCGGCGTAACGCGGGCATCGACCGGGCCGTCCTCGTCGAGGGATGCCACGGAGGCATCGATGGCCCTGCTCACGGAACAATCTCTATGGGCGTACCGATTGTCGTGCGTTGCCAGATTTGAGCCATGTCGCCATTGCTGAGTGCAATGCATCCATCAGTCCAGTCCCTGGACGCGTAGTAGCCCCGACTCCTGGTCGGCGCGTTCGGCTGGCCGTGAATCATGATCAGCCCGCCCGGACGAGCGCCGGCCTCACGCGCCCGCTGCCGGTCCTCTTCGTTCGGGTAAGAGACCTCGATCGACAGGAAGAACCGGCTGTTCGGGTTGCGCCGAACCAGATGGTAGTTACCCTCCGGCGTGCGGAAGTCGCCCTCCCGCTGCTTGTGGCCGTATGGATTGAGCCCGAGCCGGATCGGGTAGTCGGCAATGACGCGCCCGGCATTGACCAGGTAGAGGCGGCGCTCGCTCTTGTTTATCAGGACCTTGTCGGCCCGTTCGAGACCGGCATTCGGCGCCGCACCGGAAGCGGCATTGCCCGCCGATATCGACGAAAAACTGAGCGCCATCGCCGCTGCGGCCGTACCGCCGTCCGCGGTGATTCGACCCGGTAACGCCTCGGAGTCCGGCAAAGTTCCTCCCGAAGCCACGGACATTCCGGTCGTTGAAGAGAAATCCTGCGCTGAAGCTGCGGCCGGGAGAGCCGCGATGCCAATCATCGCAAGCAGACAATAGAAACCGCGAAGCGTGATGCTGCTCATGAGGGTCAAAATTATAGCCATCTCCGGCTCATATCTCAGCAGCGCATCACAATGATACAAACAAGCCACACGTGGCGCGGCCCCCGCGGATAGGGCCGGGCCGCCGCATCCGGCTCAACGGATCCCGGAAAATCCCGCTGCGCCAGTGCAAGAAGCCAGCGCAGGCAGGGGATATCCGTTCACCCGCACTTGGAGTCGCCGCAGTTCAGACAGGTCATGCAGCCGTCCATCATCACCACGGCCGCCGTGCTGCACTTGGAACACAGTTGTGCGCCCTGCGGGTAATGACTGTTCGCAAATGCGTCCTGCTGCTTGTGCTGCGCCTCGTATTCGCTGCGCTTTTCTTCGATGAGCTTCTTGCGATGCTCGTCCATTTCCGGATCGTGCAACAAGCCAATCGTCTGCAAGTGCTTTTCGATGACGTAGCCGAGCTCGGCGATGATCGAGGGCATGAACTTGCCGCCGGCCTGCCAGTAGCCTCCGCGCGGATCGAACACCGCCTTGAGTTCCTCGACCAGGAACGTGACGTCCCCGCCCTTTCGAAACACCGCCGAAATAATTCGCGTCAGTGCAACGATCCACTGGAAGTGGTCGAGGTTCTTAGAGTTAATAAAGATCTCGAAGGGACGCCGCTGCTCGTGCGTAGTCCCCTCGTTAAGAACGATGTCATTGATGGTCACGTACATCGCGTGATCCGAAACCGGCGTCTTTATCTTGTAGGTCGAGCCTATCAGGACCTCCGGACGCTCAAGCTTTTCGTGCATCCAGATGACCTTATCGCCACCCTCCGCTACCGGCACCTCGAGACGCGCCACCGCCTTGACGGCGGCAGCATCCTGGGGTTTTTGAACCTTGTACTTGACGATCTTCTGTTCGATCTTCTGTGTGTTGCTCATGTCTTCACTCCGCACCGCCCGAGCGACGCCTCAGAACTTACCGTAATAGCCCTCTTTGAGGGCGTCATAGAGATTTGCAGCGGTATGTGTCTCGCCGTCGTACTCGACGGGCTCGTCGCCCTTGAGCGCCACCTCGGTACCGTCTTCCAGTGTAAACACGTACGTCGTGTTCTTCAGGTCCTCTTCCTTGACCAGGACACCCTGGAAGGCTTCCGGATTGAAGCGGAACGTCGTGCAGCCTTTCAGTCCCTGCTCATGTGCATACAGGTAAATATCCTTGAAGTCATCATACGGATAGTCCGTCGGAACATTTGCCGTCTTGGAGATCGACGAATCAACCCATGTCTGGGCGGCTGCCTGGATGTCCACGTGTTCCCGGGGCGTGACGTCGTCGGCTGTCGTGAAGTAATCGGGCAACTTGTCCTCGGCTCTGGTCCCTTCAGGCATCGCCTTCGGATTGACCAGTTCTCGATAGGCCAGCATCTCGAAGGAGAACACGTCGATTCGTTCCTTGGTCTTCTTGCCCTCGCGAATGACGTTACGGAAATAGTGATGCGCAAACGAGGGCTCAATGCCATTTGACGCATTGTTCGCCAAAGACAGAGAGATCGTTCCGGTGGGGGCGATCGAGCTGTGGTGTGTAAAGCGCGAGCCCGTTTCAGCGAGTTGCTCGACGAGCTCGGGCGCCTCCCTGGCGACACGCTGCATGTAGCGACTGTAACGTGCATGCAGGATGCGCCCCGGCAATCGATCGCCGACACGAATGCCATCTCGCGCCATCTCGGGACGCTTGCGAAGCATAGCCGGCGTCACCTCGAATTCCTCGAGCAGCAGCGGAGCGGGGCCTTTCTCTTTCGCGAGCTCAAGGCCGGCCTCCCATCCTGCCAGCGCAAGTTCCCGCGCAACCCGCTCGGTAAATGCCACGGCGTCCCGTGAGCCGTATTTCATTTTCATCATCGAGATCGTTGAACCCAGGCCAAGGAATCCCATGCCGTGACGGCGCTTGCGGTTGATTTCATCGCGCTGCTTGCCAAGAGGGAGACCGTTGATCTCCACAACGTTGTCCAGCATCCGGGTGAACACGGAAACGACCTTTCGGAATTCCTGCCAGTCGAACCGGACGCCGTCCTGGAACGGCTCACGCACAAAGCAGGTCAGGTTAACCGACCCGAGCAGGCAGGAGCCGTATGGCGGCAGGGGCTGCTCCCCGCAGGGGTTGGTGGCACGAATGGTTTCGCACCACCAGTTGTTGTTCATTTCATTGACCCGGTCGATGAGAACGAAGCCCGGTTCGGCAAAATCGTAGGTGGACGACATGATGACGTCCCACATGCGGCGCGCGGGCACCGTCTTGTAAATCTTGCAGAGCACCAGTCCTTCATCGTTGCAGATGTAGTTCGACGTCTCCGGCCATTCTCGCCATACAAAACTGCTCGGGTCGCTGGTGTCCTGTCCGCCAATCTCCGACTCACGTACCGGGAATGCCAGCTGCCAGTCGCTGTCCTCGCGCACGGCTTTCATGAATTCGTCCGTGACCAGCAGCGAGAGATTGAACTGGCGCAGGCGACCACTTTCGCGCTTGGCTCGAATGAACTCCATGACATCGGGGTGCCCCACGTCGAAGGTGCCCATTTGCGCACCACGGCGACCGCCCGCGGAAGAAACGGTAAAGCACATCTTGTCGTAGATATCCATGAAGGACAGCGGTCCCGACGTGTAGGCACCGGCTCCCGATACGTATGCGCCTCGCGGCCGCAGCGTAGAGAATTCATAGCCAATTCCGCAGCCAGCTTTCAGCGTCAGCCCGGCCTCATGCACCTTGCCGAGAATGTCGTCCATCGAGTCCCGTATCGTGCCCGACACCGTGCAGTTGATCGTCGACGTGGCCGGCTTGTGCTCCCTGGCACCCGCGTTCGAAATAATACGGCCCGCGGGGATTGCTCCCCGGCGCAGCGCCCAGAGAAACTCTTCGTACCAGTGTTCACGTACCTCCGGCGCCTCCACGTCGGCGAGCGAGCGTGCGACACGCTGGTAGGTGTCGTCCATCGTCTGATCGATCGGCGTACCGTCCTTCGCTGTCAGGCGATATTTCTTATCCCAGATGTCCAGGGATGCTTCCTGGAACGGAATATCTCGGGCACCCCCGGTATTAATTTTGGCAACAGTATTCATTCGACGGCACGGCTCCCGATGCGTCTAATATATCGGCGAAAAAAAAGACCCCCGGACACGCCGTGGCGGCGCCAGCAAGCGCCATTCGACGTATCTGCCCTCCTCCCGAATCCGGTCACATCGCGTAAAATCAACCCCTGTCGCAACGCGATCCGGACACAACATGTAGGGCTTGATCTGCAAGAATATGCACCGGAGAGAAGGCCGTCAACCGCTTTGTTTCATCTGCCAGCATTTTAAAATGTATATAATAATCAATAACTTAACTTCACAGGCAATTCATGGCGACCCAAGCGCGATATCGGCCCGCAGTCAAGTCCGTATTTGAGGCAAGACCACAATATCTTGTGTCCACCGGCAAGTTACGGGATATCCACAGCTTGCCCACGGTCTGCGCACAGGACGATCCCGCCGGCGGGCGAAGGAACTTGACCACGGAAATACGGTCTGAAGAAGCCGATTGACAAGACCCGCAGGTCGGGCCGCTCTTCACTGGTAGACTCGCCCACCCGCACCCCGCACTCATTCACACTCGGGAACTTTGCATGAAGATCAAATTCAGCCTTGCCGGCCTTTTGCTCGCCGCCTGGTCCTCTCTGGCATTCGGACAACTTCCGGCCGTGGTCGGGGAGACTCCGGTTCCGTCCCTCGCCCCGATGGTCAAGAAGGTTTCGCCGGCTGTCGTCAACATCGCCACCCGCGGAACGGTCGAGGTGGAGAATCCTTTGCTGAACGATCCTTTCTTCCGACGTTTCTTTGACGTTCCCAATGCGCCGCGGGAGCGTCAGTTTCGCAGCGCCGGGTCCGGCGTGATCGTCGATGCAAAGAAGGGCCTCATCGTCACCAACGCGCATGTCATCGAGAACGCCACCGAAATCACAGTGACGTTGCTGGACAATCGCTCGCTGGAAGCCGAGGTCATCGGCAAGGACAGCGGTTCGGATATTGCGGTGCTCAAAGTTGAGGCAAAGAACCTACAGGATGTTCCAATCGCTGATTCGGACAGAGCCGAAGTCGGTGACTTCGTTGTCGCAATCGGCAACCCCTTCGGCCTCGGCCATACGGTGACGTCGGGCATCGTCAGCGCGCTAAGCCGCTCGGGAATCAACCCGGAAGGCTACGAAGACTTCATTCAGACCGATGCGTCGATCAACCCCGGGAATTCCGGCGGCGCACTGGTAGATCTGAATGGCCGCCTGGTAGGAATTAACTCGGCGATTCTCTCCCGATCAGGCGGCAATATCGGCATCGGTTTTGCGATCCCGTCGAACATGATGAAGACGGTGATGGATCAACTGGTCGAGTTCGGCGAAGTTCGCCGCGGTGTACTCGGCGTAAGCATCCAGACGCTGACGCCGGACATTGCGGAGAGCATGGGCATCAGCGATACGCGAGGCGCACTGGTATCCCAGGTCATGGAAGGCTCGGCGGCAGAAAAGGCTGGCATCAAGGCAGGCGATGTCATTACGTCGGTCAATGGCAAACCGGTCGACGATGCGGCCGGACTGCGTAACTCGATCGGAATGCTGAGCATCGGCGATCGGGTCGGCATCGAGCTGATCCGGGACGGCAAGACCAAGAGCCTGACCGCCTCAATCGGAGAAAGGGACACCGTGACAGAGTCAGAGTCTTCGGAACTGCACCCGGGCCTGCAAGGCGCCGAGTTTGCCGATGCATCGGACGGTGGTGTACTGGTCCGCGCAGTGGCGCCCGGAAGCCCGGCAGCTCAGCGTGGTCTGCGCCCTGACGATGTAATCCTGAGCGTGGGCCGGAAACGCGTTGAGAATGTCGACGAGTTCCGCAAGGCCATCGAAGGCGCTTCAGCTTTTGTGCTGCAGATCCGCCGTGGCAATGCGATGCTCGTCATTCCGATTCGCGGCTGAGGCAACCGCCTGACGTCTCGGCGGCCGGGGGACGACTGCTCCCCGGCCGTCGATCGATGCGATTCAGGAGACCGTGCGCCGCCCGGCAGGCCTGTCTCATCGAACGGCTTGACCGCCACCTCCCTTGGGGTCAGAAGCAAACCGGCAAACAGCCTCGTGGCGCCGGCGCTGCGGCAGACCGGCGAGCCCGATCGCACGCTGGTAAAAGACAGGCAATGAGCCAGCCGCGGCCAGTTCGCGTCGGAGACCGGGGACGCAGTCATGATAGGTTGCAACCGCCGCCAGGTCCGCGTTGCTCAATGTCTGAGCGAACCAGGCGTCATAGCCGGGGTAGCCTCCCCATTGCTCGCGCAGAACCTGATAGTCGAATTTCAGCCTGCCGAACTCACGCTGTTTTTCGACTCGCATCGACTCTGCAGTGACGGCGCTGTTGTACAGACGCTCGAGGCGTCGACGCGCTTCACGCAGAAGGGCCGCGAATTCGCCTTCACGCTGCAACTTTCTCTGATAGTCGACAAACTCGGCGTCACGCTCGTGAGACTGCAGCCAAAGCCTCACGCCTTCTTCCTCGACCACGCTCGCAAAGGCTTCGTTGAACCGGCTGTCGTCTTTCACGTACAGCTTCTCATGGGCAAGCTCGTGAAACAGCGTTCCGACCAGCCGCGTTTCCGGCCAGCGCAACATCGCGCTCAGGATCGGGTCAGAGAAATGCCCAAGCGTGGAATAAGCGGCCACTCCGCCGACGAACACATCATCGCCAGCGCGCCTGTAGCGGGCGGCAGCGGTCCGGGCCTGCGATTCGCGGAAATAACCACGGTACCTGACGCATCCGGCGAAAGGGAAACACCAGCGCCGTGCCTCAACGGAAAACTCAGGGGTGACCACCACATTCCAGAGTGCATAGCGGCGACCGAGATCTGCATAATCACGGTAGCTGTTTCCAGCAGGCAGATCGAGTCGCTGGACGGCGAACTCACGCGCTTCAACGACGACGGTCAGCCGCTCGCGCGTCGCAGGATCCGTGCCCGGCTGGGCCAGGACGGAGGCGATCGGCTGGCTGCGCGCGATGACTTCCATTTGCCCGGCCACGGCCTGCAACAGATAGCAACCTGAGAGCGCCGGGACCAAGGCCAGCAAGATCCCGAGCCGTCGTATCGCAGCGGCAGGCGTGCTCCCGGTGACCGGTCTTGGCGAAAGACGCCCTTGTTTAGTTACGATGCCGGGCATGAAGACCTATCTTGTCGGCGGCGCGGTCCGGGACCAGATACTCGGCCGGAAATACACCGAACGTGACTATGTTGTCGTCGGCAGCACGCCCGAAGAGTTACTTGCGCTCGGCTTCCAGCCGGTCGGCAAGGACTTTCCAGTATTTCTGCATCCGGACACCGGTGAACAGTACGCGCTGGCGCGCACTGAAAGAAAGACCGGCCCCGGTTACTATGGCTTTTCGACTCACACGTCACCGGAAGTCACGCTGGAAGAGGATTTGGGTCGGCGAGACCTGACGATAAACGCGATGGCCCGGAGCGACGACGGGTCGCTGATCGATCCGTATGGCGGCCAGGCGGACCTGCGGAACCGTACGCTGCGGCATGTTTCCCCATCATTTGTCGAGGACCCGCTCCGGGTACTTCGAGTCGCGCGATTCGCCGCGCGCCTTGCACCCCTTGGCTTTCGGGTGGCTCCGGATACGATCCGGCTGATGCGACGAATCGTCGAATCCGGCGAGATGCAGGCTTTGGTGCCAGAACGCGTATGGCAGGAAACGCAGCGCGCACTGGGCGAAGACAATCCGGTCCGATATTTCGAGGTACTTCGCGAATGCGGCGCGCTCGGCGCCGTCTTCCCGGAAATCGACGCACTGTTTGGTGTGCCGCAGCCGCCACGCTGGCACCCGGAAGTCGATACGGGGCTGCACTCGATGCAGGCGCTGGAGGTCGCTTCGGACTTGTCGACCGATACCGGCGTGCGCTTTGCAGCCCTGGTTCACGATCTGGGCAAAGCACTGACACCGCACGCGCTCTGGCCGCGCCACATCGGACACGAGGAAGCCGGAATCACGCTGATCGATGCCCTTTGCGATCGGCTTCGTGTGCCGAATGAACACCATCAGCTCGCTGCGATGACGGCCCGCTTCCACGGGCTGGTACATCGTGCCGCCGAGCTGCGTCCTGCTACGATAATGGACCTGTTGACCAAGGCAGATGCCTTCCGGCGGCCGGACCGTTTTGAGAAGTTTCTGCTTGCCTGTGAGGCGGATGCCAGAGGACGCGGGCCCGCACGAAGGGCGGCCGTGTATCCACAGGGAGACATTTTCAGGCGGGCCCGGAAAGCGGCCGCGGACGTCCGACCGGCACCGGAACTGCTTGCGAGCGGCAAGGGAACCGACATCGCCGACAGCCTGCGAGCGAGGCGCATCGAAGCGATAAGATCCGCGGGCACAAAGCCCATTGAGGTATGAGATGAACACGACGAAGGTCGCAATAGTCCTGGCCGGTCTGGGGATGCTTACGGTGACGGGCATCGCTGGTGCCAGTTACGACTCGGCGATGAAGGACTACGACGCGGGGCGTTTTGACGCGGCGATCGCGGAACTGCAGTGCCTTGCGGCCGAAGGCAACCCGGACGCAGGGTTCAACCTTGCGGCGATGTACCTTCGAGGAGAGGGCACCGAACCGGACCCTGCGATGGCATTCGCCTGGTTCAGTGTTGCCGCGGCCGAGGGGGACGCGGAGGCGGCCAGGATGTGGCTGCAGATCGAACCCCAGCTCAATGGCGCCCAGCTGATCAAGGCGGAACGCGTCGAGGCGATTGCCCGCCAACCGGAGCGACAGCGACTGTTGCGACTTGCTGCGTTTGGCCGCCAGCTGCGCGAAGCGGGCAACACCCAGTCCGGCGATACGGATTGCTCCGGTCAGTTTGTCGAACCGGACGTGGCACCCAGCCTGGACTCGCCAGGTGGAGCTGACGTGGTCGTGACACGCCCCAACTACCCCGAAAAGGCACGCGCGGAGCGCAGAACCGGTAGCGTTCACATGGGCGTACACCTCGACCGGACGGGACGGGTCTGCCAGGTTACCGTCATTCAAAGCAGCGGTTACGACGACCTTGACATGGCCGCAATCAATGCGGTTCGAGGCTGGCGGTGGTTGCCGGCATTGCGCGAGGCACAACCGGTCGAGTCCATCACGACAACGGCCCTCGGGTTCTATCTGGAGGACGTAACCTGCCTCGAGCGGCACAAGGCGACCCGGGCGGGTACCCGGTAGTCACGATCCGGCGGACCGCCTAGGCAAAGTGCCAGACGATGACGGCAGCAATGAACAATCGATACAGGGCAAAGGGCAGCAAACCGATTCGCTCGATGAAACGAATCAGGAAATGAATACAGGCAATGCCGGACAACGCCGAGAACAACATGCCGACCAGCATCGGCGTCCACGCGACTGGCTCGGCTGACGTTACCAGCTTCATGCCCTCGTAAGCCCCGGCAGCACCGATGCCGGGTACTGCCAGCAGGAACGCAAAGCGCGCCGCGGCCGAGCGTGTCAGCCCGATGGCGCGGCCGGCCGTCATGGTCACCCCGGAACGGGAGGTTCCCGGCATCAACGCAAGTGCCTGTGCACAGCCGATAGCAATCGCCTGCGCCCAACTGAGATCGTACTCGTCTTTGTCGCCCGCGCTCCAGCGATCGGCCGCGACCATCAGGATGCCAAAAAACGTCAGCGTGCCCGCAACGAACAAAGGGTTACGCAAATGCGCCTCGATCAGATCGGCGAACAACAGGCCCGTCAGACCGACCGGCACGGTGGCAACGAGAATCTGCCACGCAAGCCGGCTGTCCCGCGTATGCCGGCCGCGGAACACAGAATCCAGCCACGCAAAAAGCATCGCGCTCAACTGGCGGCGAAAATAGATCAGCAGGGCCAGCAAGGTTCCGAGGTGAACAGCGACGTCATATGCCAACCCCTGGTCCGGCCAACCAAGGAAGTGAGGGACGAGGATGAGGTGGCCTGAACTGGACACCGGCAGGAACTCGGAGAGACCTTGCACGATGGCGAGAACAACGGCTTGCAGTAAATCCATGAATCCTCTTCGTCCTAGAGAGTATGACGCAGGTCGCGCACCGAAAACCCGCGCAGCGGCGAATCGTACTCCTTCGCCAGCGCCATCACCTTGAAACGCTCTCCCATCTCGCCCGGAAGTGTGAGCACCATCGCTTGTCGCGACAGATTGAGCCGTTGTGGCAGTTCGAGCTGAGAGACATCGGACAGGTAGTGCTCGATATCGTTACCGATCAGAAAATGCGCCTGCGTTGTGAAACCGGCCAGTGACAGGCCCGCCTTTTCAGCCGCATCCGCAACCGCCGTGAAATCGACCCAGGCCGTGATGTCCTGGAGACCGGGGTTCAGAAAAGGATCGTCATGGAACCGGTGACGGTAGTGACAGAGCAGTGTTCCGGTCCGCCGCTCGGGAGCATAGAACGCCCTGCGCGGCAGGCCGTAGTCAACGAACAGCAGAACGCCCCTCTCGATCGAACGGCCAAGCGATGTCAGCCACGGTTCGAGGCCGATGTTGACTTCCGATGTATAACCTTCCGGAAGCGTCTCACCAACGGATTCCTCGATGGCTCGGACTGCCATTTCCAGTAGCTCGCCCGCACGCGTCTCGGCCCAATCGAGGCGACCGAAGTGCCAACTCACACCCAGTGAATTCACCCTCCCGCCGCGAATTACGAATCGCTCCACCGGCATCGCGTCGATCACTTCGTTGGCAATGACTACGCCGGAGACGCTCTCCGGCATCGCGTCCAGCCACTCCACGCTTTCGACCTGCTCGGGCACTTTATCGAGTAATGTCGCGCGCTGTCTTTGGCGAAGGTCTGCGCTGACATCCAGGATCCGGTAACGTGCCGGGCGGACGCCAAGCTGGCCAAATTCTTCGAGCATCGTCGCGGCCATGATGCCGGAGCCGGCACCAAGTTCCAGCAGGTCGCCCCCGCCCAGTTCCTGCAGAATCTCCGTGCACTGCGTCGCCAGGCAGCGGCTGAATACCGGAGCGACCTCCGGAGCGGTCACGAAATCTCCGGCGGGGCCCAGCTTCTGCGCTCCGGCGCTGTAGTAGCCGAGCCCGGGCGAGTAGAGCGCCATGTCCATGTATCGCGCAAAACTGATCCAGCCTGCGGAGTCTTCGATCTCAGCGCGGATGCGTTCAATCAGGCAGGCACTGTGCGCCGCTTCGTCCGGACCGGGCTCGGGCACTTCTGCCTGCGGATTCATCGCTGCGCCTTCATGTTGACGACAGTGATAGCGAACTGCGGTATCTTCGCCCCGAAACGGTTAATTGAAATCATGCCCGAGAACCAACCACTTGCAGGCCGTTGTGTACTGGTGACAGGTGGCGCCAGGCGAGTCGGCGCGGCGATAGTGCGCGCCATGCACGATGCCGGTGCCAACGTGGCGATTCATTTCCACCAGTCCGGCGATGACGCGCGGGCCCTGGCCTCTGAACTCGAGGCGGCCAGAGCCCGTTCGACCATCGCGATCGCGGCTGACATTCGTGAACTTGGGTCGCTGGCGGGCCTGGTCGACGCGGTCGTTCAACGATTCGAGCGTCTCGACGTGCTGGTCAATAACGCCTCCAGTTTCTATCCGACTCCGGTCGGGACCATCAGCCTGTCCCAGTGGGATGACCTGATCGACACGAACCTCCGCGCGCCCGTGTTCCTCTCTCAAGCCGCCGCTGCGGAGTTGCGCAAGGCGCAGGGCTGCATCATCAACCTGGCCGACATTCATGGACAGCGCCCGCTGAAGCAGCATACGGTTTACAGTACCGCGAAAGCCGGGCTGATCATGCTCACACGATCGCTTGCGAAGGAAATGGGTCCGGAAATTCGCGTAAATGCAATCGCCCCCGGCCCGGTTCTCTGGCCCGACGACGATCTGTCCGCTGAACTGAAGAACGAAATCGTCGCCAAGACGGCGCTGAAACGCACCGGTTCGCCGCAGGATATTGCGCGTACCGCTCTCTTCCTCACCGCGTATGCACCGTATGTGACGGGGCAGGTAATTGCCGTTGACGGTGGCCGCAGCATCTGAGGCACGCCCGATACATGGCCCCGGGCAGGTCACGCGCGCGGTCCCTTCGCGGGCCAGTCCAGCTCAACGGGCTGCATCGGGTGGGCAGCCTGGTCGAAGTCCGCCCACAAGGCCTTCATCGTCGCGCCCGTAACCGGATGAATTAGGTCGGGCGCCAGTTCCGCCATCGGGCCGAGCATATAGGCGCGGCGTAACAGGTCCGGTCTCGGCAGGACCAGCCCGGGTTCCTCGCAGACCCGATCGCCATACAGCAGGATGTCCAGGTCCATGCTTCGCGGGGCCCAGCGCGGTGCGTTCCGTTCGCGCCCGCAGGCCGCTTCGGCCGCGTACAGGTTCGCGAGTACGTCGTGCACCGAGAGAC